>VOFK01003739.1_pt1 | contig 306869 bp, 313 predicted proteins | sample 5384121 | NCBI WGS metagenome assembly VOFK01 (sample SAMN12384730, study PRJNA508395) | human gut metagenome | isolation source: healthy gut J | host: Homo sapiens | reverse complement strand
TTACCGATTACGGCTATATTCTTGCGAACCAGCGACGAATGGCAGCGTGTCCGGCGAGGGCCAGCCAGTGCCGGAGAAATTAGCGGTGATGGCCCATCCCGCGCCGGAAATTCTGCGGGAGAAAAGGTGCAGCCGGAGGCGGCAACCCCGCAAAACTGCCCCCCCCATTCTCTTAAACGGCCAGAAGCGCCGAAGCGCATGAAGCAGATCACCGACCGGCTGAAACCGCATACAGGAGCTTTTCGAGAGTGAACGCTACAAAGCCTATCTCACCACCATATCCAAGTTCCACAGTTACAGCTTCAACAATACCCTCTTGATCGCCATGCAGGGCGGACAGCTTGTGGCAGGCTACAACAAGTGGCGGGACGATTTTCACCGCAATGTGAAGAAAGGCGAAAAGGCCATCAAGATACTGGCCCCGGCCCCGTTCAAGGCGAAAAAAGGAAGTGCAAAAGCTGGACGCACAGGGCAGGCCGGTGATGGGAAAGGACGGAAAGCCTGTTACCGAAGTACAGGAAATACAGGTTCCGGCCTTTAAGATCGTTTCCGTCTTTGATGTGAGCCAGACCGAGGGAGAACCGCTGCCCTCTATCGGCGTGGAAGAACTGACCGGCAGCGTGGAACGCTACGGGGAATTCTTTAAGGCGCTGGAACAGACCTCCCCGGTTCCCATTGGTTTTGAGGACATTCCGAGCGGTTCCCACGGCTACTACCACCTGACGGAAAAGCGGATCGCCATTCAGGAGGGCATGAGCGAATTACAGACCCTAAAGACGGCTATCCACGAGATCGCCCATTCCAAGCTCCACGCCATCGACCCGGAAGCCCCGGCCATTGAGCAGGCCGACCGTCCCGACAGCCGCACCCGCGAAGTGCAGGCCGAAAGCGTGGCCTATGCCGTCTGCCAGCACTACGGGCTGGACACCTCCGATTATTCCTTTGGCTATGTGGCCGGTTGGAGTTCCGGCAAGGACTTGAAAGAGCTGAAAGCCTCCCTTGAAACCATCCGGGCCACCGCCCATGAACTGATTACCACCATTGACGGCCACCTTGCCCAGCTTCAGAAAGAACGGCAGGCCCAGCAGGAGCAGCCGCAGGCCGCACCGCTGGAACAGGCCGCCGAGCAGCCAGACCCGGACAGCGTATTTTCCAAGCTGTCCCCCGGAGCAACAGCAGGAAATGACCGCCAGCGTAAAAGCCATGCTGCAAACCCTCATTGACGCGGATTTGAAATCCACCGGCGAAGTGTCGCAGGGAACCAAGGAGGCGGCGCAGGCGCAGGGCTTTACCATTGCCGGGGATGGAACGCTGGAACAGGCCAAAGCCCCGCAGGAGGCCGCCTACCGTCTGGAAAGCGGCGAATATCTGTATATCCAGACATCAGAAACCGGCTACGATTACACGCTGTACGGCCCGACTACAAAGAACTGGACGGAGGCCAGCTTGACAATCCCGACCTGTCCCTTGCGGAAGCCGGAAAAGAAATCCTTGCCATCCATGAGCGACCGGCTGGGACAATAGAACCCCTGACCGGCGACGGGCTGGATGATTTTCTGGAAGCAACCGAACAGGCCAACGCCATTCCCCAGCCGCAGGCGTGGAATGGGATCGACGGCCTTTTGAATGGAAAGCCGTTCATGCCGGAGGCGTCCCCGGCTGACCGGGCCGCCGCCCTGATTGAGCTGGCAGAGAAAAACGCCCCGCGTTTGGGCAGCGAGGAACGGCAGTTGATCGTGGCCTATGCCGAGGCCGTGGGCGATAACGACAAGGTAATCGGGCTTATCAACCGCCTGTGTGAACAGGGCTATGAGCTGCAAAAGGGCCAGATGGATTCCTTTGTGAAAAGCGAGATCGAAAGTGAGATTGCCGTTGCAAACGCCAAGCGGCAGATCGCCCAGAATCCGGCAGCGGAGCCAGTTGTCACGATCCTTTGGAGTGAAAGCCCCCATCTGAAAGACGGCCAGCAAATGCCGCTGCATGAAGCCGAGGCCGTTTTTAAGGAGCTGGACAGCGCCAGACGCCATGAACGGGAGCAGCCGGGCTATACGGGCCATTGGTACGACAAGACCAAGTTCCGCATTGATTTTACCATGCAGGGCCAGCCGGACAGCTACGAGGGACGGCAGGACTTTGGCGACGGGGACGGTTCCCTGATCCAGCATATCCGGGGCTATCACGAATACTACGCACAGGATGAAAGCTGGAAAAACCATGTGCTGCACCATGAGGGGCCGGAGGCATGGGAGGCGGACAAGGCCCAGCGGGATATGCTGCTGCATGAGTTCGTCCCATATATGGAGCTGCATTGCAATCTGGCCACTATGGAGCAGGAGGCCCGGCGTCCCCTGCGATCCGGGGAAACCCTGACGCCGGAACAGACCGCTTATTTCAACGCGGTTTTGGACTATGTAAAAGAGTGCCGCCCGCTTCTCAATCAGGGCCAGTACCACTTGCCGGAGCCGCCGCAGCTTGCCGACTTCGACCAGAGCTTGCAGGACTACAAAAAACAGATCGAGGCAGAGCTGGAACAGGAGGCCGCCACTGCCGGGCTGACGGTGGAGGAATATGTTGCCTCTGACTATGAGGCCCCGGCGCAGCCCAACTTTTCCATCTACCAAGTGCCGCCCGGCCCGGAGGGGCGCGACTTCCGCTATCGTTCCTATGAGGAATTGCAGGCGGATGGGCTTTCGGTGGACAGGAAGAATTACCAGCTTATCTACTCCGCGCCGCTGGACAAGGACATCACACTGGACGAGATTTACCGCCGCTTCAACATGGAACATCCCGCCGATTACAAGGGACATTCCCTCTCGATGGGGGGATATTGTGGTGTTCCGGCAGGATGGAAAACAGACCGCCTACTATGTGGACGAGGGGCCGACTACCGGCAGGTGCCGGAGTTTTTCGCCCAGCCGGAAAAGCAGCTCACGCCGGACGAGTGCATGACCGGCGAACAAATCCAGACGCCGAGAGGCCGTTTCTATCTGACCGACAGGAGCCGGGAACAGATGGAGGCCGCCGGGTATGGATTCCACCACCAGTCGGAGGACGGCAGGTATCTTATTATGGCAAACGGCACAAGAGCCTTTGCCATCCCCGCCCAGCCAGAAAGCCATATCAAGACGGCGGAAATGTCCACCGAGCAGAACTACAACATGATCGACGGCATGATGAACAACGCCCCGTCTATGGAGGAACTGGAAGCAAGGGCAAAAGCCGGGGAACAGATTTCCCTTTTGGATGTGGCCGAGGCAACCAAGGCGGAGGCCAAAAAGCCCAAGCAGACCCAAAAGACAACGCAGAAACAAAAGAAGCCGTCCATCCGGGCGCAGCTTGCCGCCGCCAAGGAGGAGCAGAAAAAGAAGCCCCCGGCGCGGGAAAAATCAAAAGAAATGGAGGTATGAGGAATGTATTTCACCGTGGAAGAAGAAAACCTGATCTGTCTGTACCACAACGCCGACCGCCGCAGGACGGCGGCAAATCTCCGGGCAGCTTTGCCGGACATGGACAAGGAAATGGCAGCGCTGGCCTGCCAGACCGCCGATAAGTTGGACACCATGAGTGACGCCGACTTTGCGGCGCAGCGGTTCCACTTCACAGACGAATAAGCAAAACGCCGGGCGCGGAGGGTGTCAAAAGCCTCTGCGTCCGGCCGCCTGGGGCGTTCACTATGCTCGCCAGGGATTATAATGATTCAGATTGCACCCAAATTCTTTTAATGACACCAGAAATTCTTCTATGCTCCCATTGTCCATTTCATTTTTGAAATACCACTCAACGATTGTCTGATTTTCCTTGTGGAAGAATTGTTTAATTTCCCAAGCAACGACTTTGCCACGGGTATTCCATTCCTGAAACCAGTGCTTCACAGTTTTTCGATTGCAATATTGGGGACTCCAACTTTCTGTATATAGAACATCCTCTGTAAAAAATTTCATCTATTCCAAAATCCTGTTCCTCCAACCACATATCAAACCAACGCCGGATAATCTTTTCTCTTTCATTCATGGATAATCACCCCGATCTCGTTTATTTACTCAAATTATAGCACTGCACAAAATCAGTGTCCATGCGCCGGGACAAAGAACTGAAAAGTTATCTTTGTCCCGGCGCTTCTTTTTTGTCCATTTTTCCGCATTTAGAACCCCGTTTTGAGGGGAACAGGATAACTTTATCCACCTGCCTGCCGACCATGCGGAAAAACCCTTGATTTCCGTGGACTTTTATCGCCCTAAATGCGTAGACTTGACTTTTGGGGACTTCTTAACTATAATAATACTCAAGCAGGGGGACTACCTTGTAGTTGAGAAGGTTAAAACCTGACCCTTTGAACCTGTTGGCTAATACCAACGCAGGGAGCTGAAGAATACAGATTCGTATTTTTTGGACATTCTCTGTTTTGGGAATGTCCTTTTTTAATTGAATAAGATATGATATGTGTTTGCGAGGGAACTGAACAAGTTGAAAAAAAAAAAGACCTGACCTCTGGACCTGTCGGCTAATACCGGCGTAGGGAAGCAATTTCTTACGCTCGTATTGCGTCTGAAAGAGCTTCTAATTGTTTTAGAGGCTCTATTTTTTTATCTTAGGAGGATCAAACATGGCATTTATGAAAGACATCTTAACCCACAACATCCCCATTTGGGAAGAATGTGCAGCTACCCCATTTGTGCAGGAAGTGCAAACTGAAAGCTACCTCTTGAAAAATTCAAGAGATATATGATTCAGGATAGTATCTATCTGAAAAACTATGCCCGCATATACGGAAAGGCAATTTTTCATGCTGCTACATTAAGAGAAATTCAGCTTTACTACTCCATGCTGAACTTTGTAAATGATACGGAATCGGAAGTGCGGCTGGATTATCTAAAGCAATTTTGCATAACAGATGATGATATTGAACTGATCGCCCCTTTGCCTGAAAATCAAAATTACATTGATTTCATGTTTGAGATTGCGTCACATGGAAAGAATGAAGAAATTTTAATGGCGGTTCTTCCCTGTATGTTAAGTTACAGCTATATATTCCGCAAACTGGCGTCTGTCCCCACAAGCAGAGAATCAAGATATTGGGACTTTATCAAAGATTATGCCGATGAACAATATGCAGAAAGCTGCAAAGAATGGTCTGCTTTTGCAGAGCATAAATGTGCTGGGTTATCAGAAGCAAATAAAAAGTATCTGGCTGATATTTTTGAGAAAGCAAGTTTGTTAGAGCTTGCTTTTTGGAAGATGGCCTATCGGAACGAGAGAATGGAGGAAAATGCAAAATGAAAAAAGTATTGTCCATTGCCGGATCAGATTGCAGCGGAGGTGCAGGTATTCAGGCTGATTTGAAAACTTTTTCTGCTCACGGCGTATTTGGAATGAGTGTTATTGTTTCTGTTGTTGCAGAGAACACCAGCCGCGTTATCGACATCCAAGATATTACCCCGGATATGATTGAAAAACAGATTGACGCCGTATTTGAAGATATTGAAGTGGACGCAGTAAAAATCGGTATGCTTTCTACACCAGAATGTATGAAAGCGGTGGCAAAGAAACTATTACAATATAAGCCCCAAAATGTCGTAATCGACCCGGTTATGTATGCCAAAAATGGCTGCCCATTGATGAATCCTACGGCGGTTTCCCACCTTGATAGACACAGTAATTCCACTGGCCGATGTACTTACTCCGAATATTCCAGAGGCAGAGAAAATAGCGGATATGCAGATTTCCACAGTTTCAGATATGGAGGCTGCCGCAAGAAAAATATATGCCATGGGTTGTAAGGCGATTGTTGTCAAGGGTGGACATCATATAGGAAATGCTGTTGATGTCCTATTTGATGGAGAAAATTTCTACCATTTTGAAACATCCCGCATTGATACGAAAAATACTCATGGGACAGGCTGTACCTTTTCTTCTGCAATCGCTTCCCAGCTTGCAAAGGGAAAAAGTGTTCCGCTTGCAGTCGAATCTGCAAAGGCATATGTCACAATGGCAATCGAACACTCTCTTGCGATTGGGAAAGGCTGTGGCCCGACGCACCATTTCTACGAATTGTATCAGCATGGTTTATCTAAAGAATAGGCAGGTGCAAAATGAACTTTGATTATACACTTTATCTTGCTACTGATCGTCAACTTAATGAGCTGCGATAGCCTGACAGAAGCGGTAGAACAGGCAATTTTAGGAGGCTGCACAATGATACAACTCCGAGAAAAAAGAATTGTCCTCATTAGAATTTTACAATCAGGCTGTTGCCGTGAAACAGGTTACGGATAAATACCATATTCCCCTTATCATAAACGACCGGATAGATATTGCAATGGCTGTGCAGGCTACGGGGGTACATATTGGACAGCATGATTTACCTGCGGCTGCCGTCCGCAAAGTAATTGGGGAAAATATGCTGTTGGGAGTATCTGCATCTTCCATTGCAGAAGCAATACAGGCACAACAGGATGGTGCAGATTATTTGGGAGTTGGCGCAATGTTCCCTACTGGAACTAAAACCGACGCTGATTCTGTATCAATGGAAGAATTACAGAAAATCCGCGCAGCCGTTTCTTTGCCGATAGTTGTTATTGGCGGTATCAATAAGGGAAATGCAGGGCGTTTCAAGCCCATGGGAATTGACGGGCTGGCTGTTGTATCTGCCATCATAGCGCAGTCTGATATAAAAGCTGCTGCTGCGGAACTGAAAGATTTATTTTGCGGAAAGGAAAAGAAACATGGATTTTAATGCGGCAATCTTTGATTTAGATGGAACAATTCTGGATTCAATGGATGTATGGGAGCATATAGATATTCAGTTTTTGAAAAAGAGAAATCTTCCCGTCCCGGAAAATTATGTAACTGAAATATGTGCAAGGAGTTTTGAGGAAGCCGCACAATACACCATTGATCTTTTTGGATTGCAGGAAACGGTAGAGGGAATTATTGAGGAATGGAATAATATGGCGGTCGAGGAATACAGTAACCATGTCGGTCTGCTGCCCCATGCCCTTGATTATCTTCTGCGCTTAAAAGAACATGGAATAAAACTTGCAGTTGCTACGGGGTTGCCGGAAAAGCTCTATATGCCATGCTTAAAGAACAATTCGATTTTAGAATTATTTGACGCTCTATGTTCAACAGATGAGGTTCAGCGGGGAAAAGAATATTCGGATGTCTTTGAATTGGCCGCAAGAAAATTAGGGGTTGCACCTGAACACTGTATTGTGTTTGATGATGTGCTTCCAGCAATTAAAAGCGCAAAGGCAGCCCGTATGTTAGCAGGTGGGATTTATGATAAGTATTCCGCAGATCAGCGTACAGAAATAGAAAGGATTGCGGATATTTACTTACTTGATTTTCGGCAAGCACCGATCCCACACAAAGAGGTATGAAAATGGAAAAATGGGATTTATATAATGCAAAACGGGAAAAGTCTGGAATAACAGTGTGCCGTGGAGAAATCATACCCAAAGGGCTGTATCATTTATCTGTGAGTGCATGGATCGTCAACCAGCAGGGGCAGTATCTTTTATCACAGCGGCATCCGAAAAAGCAATACCCTCTTTATTGGGAATGTACGGGTGGTTCTGTATTTTCCGGGGAAACCAGCTTGCAAGGAGCAATCCGAGAGGTAAAAGAAGAATTAGGAATACTGCTTACTCCCGGAAGTGAAAAATTGATTTATCAGACCAGACGGGAAAATGTGCAGGATTTTTACGATGTTTGGCTGTTTCATAGGGATATAAAGATTGAAGAAATGCGTTTACAGGAAACAGAAGTTGTAGATGTTCAATGGGTAAGTTCAGATAAGTTATTTGAGATGTTTCGCCTGAAACAACTGCATCCCCTGATTACCTATGTAGAGCAGCTAATAGGCTGAAAAAAACGCCGGGCGCGGAGGGCTATCAAAGCCTCTGCGTCCGGCGCTTCTTTTTTGTCCATTTTCCCGCATTTAGAACCCCGTTTTGAGGGGAACAGGATAACTTTATCCACCTGCCTGCCGACCATGCGGAAAAACCCTTGATTTCCGTGGACTTTTACCGCCCTAAATGCGTAGACAGGAGGTATCTTTTCCGCTGGCGTTCCGCCTCTTTCTTCCGGCGCACCTGCACCGCGCAATCCGGGCAGTATTTGGCTCGGTTGGAGTTGGGTGTAAACGCCGCCCCGCAGACGGCGCAGCGTTTGATCTCGTCCCGGCCTTTGGTGATCTCGGCGCACAGGGCCGCGTCCAGCGGCAGGACGGCCACCTTGAACCACCGGCACAGCAGCGAATAGGAAATACTCTGCACACAGACACATTCCTCCCCATCGTCCAGCAGGAGGCAGTTTCCGTTACAGTAGTTGCAGCACTCATGAGTGAGCCTGCGGGCCTTGCGGTATTGGGGGTAACTCATTCTCGGTATGTTCATCGTTCCTGCGTATGCTCCTTTCCCGGCGCTGTCCGCAAAATGCTGTCTACATTCTGTTTGACAATGCCGTATTCTTTCAATTTCTGTTTCGCTTCGCTGTACTGTGCGGACAGCCGTTCCCGTTCTGCGTCCAGCTTTTTATACTCGGTTTTGAGGGCGTACAGGTTGGGGAGCTTTGTGATCCCGGCCTCTTTGAGCGCCTTTGCCGCCGCCTCATACAAGATCAGTTGGCTTTCATGCTGCCGCCGGAACGCGGCCTTGTCTTTGGCATTTCGCAGTTCCAGCGCCACAGGCCGGAGCTGCTTGTAGGCGGAGAGGTTTTTTATCAGCAGCGCCATATCCCCAAGTCGGCGTTCCGCGTCTTTCAGGGCGGAGGCCGCCGCGTCGTTTGCCGCGCTGATCTCGGCCAGCCTGCTTTCCAAGCCCTCGTAGCTGTCGATCTGGTGTTCTGTGAGGAAGTTTAAGGAATTGGCGGCCTGCTTCAAGTTGTGCAGCTTCGCCCACCGCGCATAGCCCGCCGACTGCTGGGCCTTGATACTGTCCTCCAAGGCAATCCGCAGGGAGATTTCCCCGTCGCTTCTTCTGCGCGGCCCCCGGTCAATGGCAATGCCCTTGATCCGCCGGGTGATCCGTTCCTCGGTGTAATCCTCCCCCAAGGTCTTGCAGCGGGTGAAGCGTTCCTGTCCGGGAGCGCTGAATGAAATAAACTTGCCCTGTTTGACTTCATAGCCCCTGCGTCTCCATGAGCCGCAAAAAGCCGTCAAAGTCTTTGGCCTGCGGAATGGCCGCGTCGATGGCAATTTTCAGTTTTGCTTTCCAGCTCTTGCCCTTTTTCTGTGCGTCCCACTCGGCATAGGTTTTGCCCTTGTCCTTGCCGGGCTTTACCACAGACAGGCCGTGTTCCTTGCACAGCCGGTCGCTGGTGCGCCGGATAAAGGCATAGCTCTGGCGGTTGGAAATGTACTTGCGCTGGTTCGCCATATCCACGGCGCAGAAAATGATGTGGTTATGCAGATGGCCCTTGTCAATGTGGGTGGTAATCACATAGGGGTATTTGCCTTGCAGCACTTCATCGGCAAGCTGCCGCCCGATCTCGTGGGCCTGCTCCGCCGTGGTTTCCCCCGGTTCAAAGGCTTGTATCAGGTGGTGGGCCAGATTGTTGCCCTTTTGGTACGCCTGATCTACCAGCATTTGAAATTCAATATCCGCCGTTTCATAGGAACAGCCATAGGGAAGAAACGAACAGCTTTTCATCGGTCTTGTCCGGGTTCTCGATGTAGTCCAGCGCCTTTTTCAGCGTTGACTTGATAGGATGGATCTTTGTAACTGCCATATCTGTGCCAGCGCCCCCTTGATGTCCTCCAAGTCCTGCGCGTACACAGTCCCGGTACTGTTGATACGCCTTGCAATCTGGTTGATGTTGACGCCGATCTTTTGCAGCTCTGCGGTCTGCGCCCGGACGGGGCCGGTGTCGATATGGACGATATAGCCGTCAATCAGCATTTTTCCGGGCGTAGGCAGAGAAGTTCTTTGTGCCAAGCTGGGCCATCTTCTGCTGGATCAGCGCCCGTTCCTCCGGCGTCACCGGGACGCGCAGCACAAACTTCCGTTTTCGGTTTGCCACTTTCTCACCTCCATTCATTCAGGGGTTTGGGGACTTCCCCAAGATACAAACGGGAAGCCGTTTGCCGGGAGTGTGGCTACACTCCCTATGCTTGCTGTCTTTGTTCTTCTTCCCTTAAAAAGCGTTCTGACCCCAAGGAAATACCCGCAAAATCCCGGTTTTTCCGAAAACCGTACAAAAAAAGAGAGGGCGCAGATTGCGTCCTCCCAAAACAAAACAGAGGGTTGTCATGCACCCTCCGTTTCGTCATTCTTCTGTTGAATTTGAATGGCCCCGTCAATCGCGCCCTCGATGATCGGCAGAAATTCTTCCGGGCAGAGTTTCAGCTTGTGGCTGACCCGCTGCCGCAGTGCGCTTTCCTCCCGCATGATCTCTGGGTTAAAATACCGTTCCACGGGAAGCCCGCAGATTTTGATAAGCTGTATGATAACCGGCAGGCTGGGAATCGTGCCGTCATTTTCGATGTTGGCAAGATAGCGCCAGTCGATATTGACCTGTTCCGCCAGCGTCTTACGCGATAACTGTTTGACTTTCCGCGCCTCTTTTACATCCGCGCCGAAAGTTTCAAAGCCGGGACAATCTTTGATATTTGCCATATAGCACACCACCCATCTACATTGTATATTTCATATTTTCTCAATGGAATGTTGCTATATGCAATAAGATTAAACTTTATAATTCATATCCCGAAACATAGGCAGAGGAAATTATTGCCACCCCCCTTTTTGAAATATTGACAAGATACGCCTCTCGTGTTATACTGTTATACATAACAGCATAACAGTTAAAACACACGGAGGATGCAGCAATGAAACTGATTATTTCAAATGTATCTGGCGTCCCCATATACGAGCAGATTAAACAGCAGATCAAGGCGGCTATTTTATCTGGCGAGCTTCAAGCCGAAGAAACTTTGCCCTCCCTTAGAACACTTGCCAAAGACTTAAAGATCAGCGTCTTAACAGTGACAAAGGCATACACAGAATTAGAGCAAGAGGGCTTTGTTAAAAATGTGCAGGGGCGTGGATGTTTCGTAATGGGTTCTGGTTCAGAACTGATTAAGGAGCAGCTCATTTGCAAAGTAGAAAACAATCTCACCGAAAGCAATAAAAGCTGCAAGAATGGCAAATCTATCCACAGAGGAATTACATCGCCTTTTGGACATTTTAACGGAGGTAAAAACAGATGACTAATTATTTAGAGGTAACGAATCTTTCAAAATCTTTTTGATTCTTTTCAGCTTCACAATATCAGCTTTACTTTGCCAAAGGGATATATTATGGGCTTGATTGGCCCGAATGGTTCTGGCAAAACAACGACAATCAAACTGATTTTGAATATGCTCAAGCGCACCGGTGGCACAGTCAAAGTGATGGGGCTGGATAATATCGCAGAAGAACAAAAAAGTAAAAATCACAGCTGGGCGTTGTTTTCGATACAAATTATTTCAGTGATGATTGGAAAGTGTCGCAGGTTGAAAAATCCATTTCGGTATTTTATCCAAATTGGGACAGCCAGAAATTTGCGGATATGTTACGGAAATTTCACATTGCACCAACCAAAAAGGTAAAAAGAACTTTCCAAAGGTATGCAGATGAAGTTAATGCTTGCCTGTGCGTTTTCATACGACGCCAAACTGCTGATCCTCGACGAGCCGACCAGTGGACTTGATCCGGTTTCCAGAGATGAACGTTTGAAAATTCTTGCAGAGTTTATTGAAGATGGCGAGCATAGTGTTTTGTTCTCCACCCATATCACAGGCGATTTGGAGCGTGCAGCCGATTATATTACCTACATCAGTTATGGCGAGCTGTACTTTACTGGCAGCAAAGATGATTTTATAGATATGTTCCGCATTGTAAAAGGTGGAATTGAGGAACTGTCCGATGATCTGAAAAATAAGGCGGCTGGTATTCGTACATTCCCTACGGGATTTGAGGCTCTGATGAAAACCGAAGATATTAGCGGTTTCCCTAACCTGACCGTTGATCCTGCCACCATTGATGAAATTGTAGTGTTTACAAGCAAGAAAGGTGACGATTATGAGTAATATTTTTGAAATCCACAAAATTAGATATTGCATTGGTAAAACCATATTTTTAAGACGATTTGCTTTTACCCTGCTCCTGCCGATTGTGTTTGCCGCAATCAATCGTTCTTTGCTGACAGGGGTATCATTTGCTATGTGCTTTATTGCCATGACGACGGGATATACCTTTTCCATCACAGAAAAAAACAGCATGGATCGTCTGTTTGGTATTTTACCTGTTCGTAAAAGCGAGCTTGTGATCGGACGCTATGTTTTTGTCCTTGCAATGGGGCTTCTTTCCTTGATTCTTTCTTTGATTGCACAGCCGCTTGTCTTGAAAGTGCTGGGTGAAACAGTTGGCGTATTTGATATTGTAACTGCCGCTATTGCAGGAGTATTCTTATTTGCACTCTATACCGTGTTCCAGATTCCGGGATATTACAAGTACGGCTCAATCAAAGGACGGGTATTTATGTATATTCCAGTGGCCGGTTTTTTGGTGACTTTACTTCTTCTCTCTAAAATGCCAGCTATCGGGAACTCAATTATTTCAGTCGTTGAATCTTCTCCGATACTTCTCGTTTTCCTTGCGGTTTTTGCTATTGTTGTGATGTATGCGGTTTCAATCTTCTTGTCCATTCGGATTATGAAGAACAAAGAAATGTGAGGTGATTGTATGGATTTTACAATTTTGGCAGTTGTGCTTTGCTTGGTGTTGGCGTTCCTATCCGTAATAAACTCATACGGAAATATCGGGATAAGAAAAAGAATGATCGCAATTCGGGATGAACAAAAGGTTGAACAGAAAATAGGTATCATCAATCAAAAATATCCGAAAAATATCATCGGAGGTATAACTTATGGAAAAAGAAACGATGGGAACTGTAATTTCAGTTACAAAACAATGGTGGTTAAAAGTGAATCGTAAACCTGCCCGCGCTCATGCTATGGATGGCGCAGCCTTTCCGCATACTATCAAGGTCAAATATACGATAGACGGCAAAGATTACATCTGCCGAAAATGGATTGGTGCAGGAAACAAAGTTCCTGACAAGGGAACAACGATTAAAGTTACCTATTATGAAGATAAGCCATCGAAAGCAAGAATTGAGCTGTAATCATCGGAAGAATTGATGTATAGAAGTACAATACTTATACTTTATTATTGCTTTTGTCGGTAGAATTTAGTTTGAATCAATCTAAACATCTGCCTCCCCGGCGGGGAAAAGAAAAAAACCGCTGGCAGGCAGATCATTTCCCATGCAAACCCACATAGCTGATACGGCGGTTTTGAGTAAATCAAGGCCGCCGTTTCTGTTTGCTTCGACGACCCCTGCACCGTGTTCTGGCATGGCGGCTTTAGGAGGGAGCCGCCATGCAATGTAAACCATATCGACAGAATCCGACAGGGATAAGCCTGTCAAAAAAAGCCGTCCCCCGGCAGCGGGGACAAGCGGCTGTGCGTATGTACTATACCATGTAGGGAAAGAACATATTGCTTTTTGTTTCGCCCTGTGGGTCTTTGACCTGCCGGGCGAATTTTGTTGTTTCCTGCGGCCTGCTATCCGGCGCAAAAAGAAATTTCAAAAAAAGTGAAAAAAGGAGGCGTTTAGCGGGCAGCCAGAGAGATTCCATTCGCTCTATTGGCGGAAAGGGAGAGAACCACCACATCCCCCATAGAAAGGGGGTGAGAAGATGGAAGCGATCCCCCGCAAATACGGTGAATGGAGCCAGTTTGACCGCTATTGCAAGCTGGTTCTGTACCATGAGGCGATAGATTATCTGCGGGAAATGAAATGCCGCCGCGACCGTGAAGTGTCGCTGGACGCTGTTTCCCCGGCTGATTGGGACAAGCTCTCGACCGTAGATCGGTATTCCTGCGACAGCTTTACATTCAGTTCGCATGGCTATGACCTACATATCGACAACGAGCTTGTGGCCGAAGCGTTTGCCAGCCTGCCAAAAGACGAGCAGAGTATTTTGATTCTCCGCTTTGTTCTGGATTTGACTGACGAAGAAATCGGCCGCCTGATGGGAATGTCCCGCAGCGCAGTACAGCGCCACAGGACAAGCACCCTGAAAGACTTGCGTATAAAATTGATGGCGTTCATGCCGGAGGGAGGTTAAACGCGGATGAAGCAATCCAGTTACAAGGGCAAAAGCCCTCTGCCTGATTTTGTGATCGACGCGGCCTGCGCCGGTAACGCCGAAGCCGTGGAGCGTGTCTTGCAGCATTACGACGGCTATATCAATAAGCTGTGTACCCGGACGCTCTATGACGGCAGCGGCCAGCCTCATATCTGCATTGACGAGTATATGAAGCGCCGATTGCAAATCAAGCTGATCCATTCCATCGTTAGTCCCATTGGCGACTGACGGTTAAGGCCCCGGCCATAGACAGGCGGCTTTCCCTTTCCCCGCCTGCCTGTTTTCCCGGCGGCCCCTTTGTTCCTTGACAAATACGCCCGCAGGACAATGGCGGCGCGTCATAGGGCAGACGGATACATTCTGTCTGTGCCGAGCCGGGCGGCAGGTGCGCCAAGAGGCTTTCCCTCATTGGGGTAAGCGGAGCGATTTTACCGTGCCGTAAAGCAGGTGTGGCAGCCTGCGGGCGACGACGCGCAGATAGGACAATGATACTCCCTTGCCGTCGTAGTCCGAGCGTTTGAAGCGTCGCAGGCAACGAGCAGGGCCGCGTGAGAACCACGCGGGGGTGAGATTCCCGTGGAGCTGTGCCAGCAGCCGTCCGTTATTTTCTGCCCACTTTCGCAAAAAACAACCTTTGTTTTGAAAAGAAAGGGGGCCATGTTATGAGTAATAACGATGTGCCTATTTGGGAAATACACGCTTACCATTGAGGAAGCGTCCAAATATTTTCGGATCGGGGAAAACAAACTGCGTCGGCTTGCCGAGGAAAACCCCACCGCTGGATGGGTGATCCTGAACGGCAACCGCATCCAGATCAAACGGAAGCAGTTTGAAAAAATTATTGATTCCCTTGACACAATATAGTGAAAAAGGGCCTTGCTCGTGTTATAATAGGTTAAGCGTGTCAAGGCTCTTTCCGTCATGGAAAGGAGCATGACGAAATGCCAAGAAAAGAACGAGATGAAAAAAGACGGGACAACAAAGGCCGCCTTTTGAAGTCTGGAGAGAGCCAGCGATCAGATGGAAGATACGCTTACAAATACATTGACACCTTTGGAGAAACCCAGTTTGTTTACTCATGGAAGTTAGTACCTACCGACAAAGTACCTGCCGGGAAACGGCCCTGTCTTTCCCTGCGCGAGAAGATCAAGCAGATACAGAAAGACCTTGACGACGGGATAGACACCATCGGCAAGAAAATGACCGTGTGCCAGCTTTATGAAAAGTACACCCGGCAGCGCGGGAATGTGCGGAAAGGAACCCAAAAGAGCCGCCAGCAGTTAATGAAACTTCTGTCCGAAGATAAGCTGGGCGCGGCCAGCATTGACAGCGTGAAGCTGTCCGACGCAAAAAGAATGGGCCTTGCGTATGCAGGAAAAAGGCGTTGCCTACAACACCATCTGCAACAGCAAGCGTTCCTTAAAAGCCATTTTTTATATGGCCGTACAGGACGACTGCCTCCGCAAGAATCCCTTTGACTTCCAGATCAATGAGGTTATCAACGATGATACCGTACCAAAGGTGCCGCTTACCCCTACACAGGAAAACGAGCTTTTGGACTTCATGCAGAACGATCCCGTCTATGTCAAGTATTATGACGAGGTGGTGATCCTGCTGGAAACCGGGCTTCGTATTTCCGAACTCTGCGGTCTGACGCCCGCCGACCTGAATTTTGAAAAGCGCTTTGTGAATGTAGACCACCAGCTTTTGAGAAGCACCGAGGACGGCTACTATATCGAAGCGCCAAAAACAGAAAGCGGATTCCGTCAAGTGCCGATGAGCGCAGCCGCCTATGAAGCGTTTGAGCGCGTGTTGAAGAAGCGCAGGGACGGCAGGTGCATTGAGGTTGATGGTTATAAGGACTTCCTGTTCCTGAACCGGGACGGCCTGCCCAAAACCGCCGTCAACTATGACGCCATGTTCAAGTGCCTTGCCAAGAAGTACAACAAGTGCCACAAGGAGCCGCTGCCCGATGTGATGACGCCGCACACCATGCGGCATACATTCTGTACCAGAATGGCAAACGCGGGCATGAACCCCAAGGCATTGCAGTACATCATGGGACACGCCAACATTGTAATGACGCTGAACTATTACGCCCACGCTACTTTCCATTCCGCACAGGAGGAAATGGAACGGCTGCAAGCCAAAGCAAAAACCACCACAGATGCCAAGCCGGAGCCTGCGGCGGAAAGCGCCGAGGAAACCAAGGCGGCATAAGTAGTACGCAGAATTTACTACTGCTTTTACTACTTTTGAGAGTGAAAACATGAGGGGTAATAAAAAGATTTGTGAGGTTCTTCCGATATGAAAAGTGCCGGAAAAGCCCGAAGTAACGGGCTATACCGGCATATAAGAACATCTAAAGAGATAATTAGAAATCTATTAAATGATTTATATAATAATCAGTATAAAAGTACAGGTATGGAGGTACTTATTATGCTGGGAGAAAAAATGAAGCTTATTCGTAATTACAACGGGTATTCTCAGCGTCAAATAGCGGAAATACTGAAAATTGAAAGGTCTACCTACGCTTCGTATGAAACAGGCAGAAATCGACCGGATATTTTTGCGGTTCAGCGCTTTGCAAAAATCTTCAATGTCAGCGTGGATTATATTTTAAGCCTTGACGACATCAATATTTATCGTTTGCGCGATCAAGCGACCGATTATGCAAAGCGTCACAAAAAAGAAAGCGTCATTTCACAGCTTTCATCCGATGAAAAAATTCTGATAGGCCTTTACCGTCAGTGCGACGCAGGTACGAAAAAATCAATTCTTGAGGATGTTCGTAAGGCTGAACTTGAGACCGACGAATAATGAAATCCGTTCGCGGTAAAATTTAAGAGTTTAAAGGGAACCGTAAAGCTGTTTTTGCGGTTCCTTTATCTTTATGCGATGGTTTTTGCGTTTTTTTCACAGTCTTTAAAGAATTTGTGAGAAAAGGGGTGTGCAATAATCGTCTTCGGCTGATATAATTGTATTGGTTTAAGTTGGAGTTTATCACAGCTTTTGCGATAAAGAGCCGGGAAACCGCGCTGCAACGCTTTGTGCCGGAGCTGTACGTTAGGCAAAGTGTAATTTAAAAGCAGGAGATGAATATATGATTTCCGTTGCCGTAATAGGAGGCGGTGCTTCGGGTATGGCGTTTGCCGTAGCCTTAAAGCAAAAAAGACCCGATATTGAGGTTACCGTTTTTGAGAAAAATCCGAAGGTGCTGAAAAAGATACTTGTGACAGGCAACGGCAGGTGTAATATCTTAAATTTTGATGCAGTCGCCGAGAATTACTTTGAGGCATGCGAATTTGTGCGCCCGACGGTAGAAAAATATACTCCGAAGAAAACAGAAGCGATTTTTCGCGATATGGGTTTGCTTTGATGAGTGAGCAGGAGGGCAGAGCATACCCGATTTCACAGACTGCCGCCTCGGTGGTGTGTGTGCTTTCATCTGCTGCCGAAAGAGCAGGTGTAAAGGTGTTTACAGACACACCTGTCAAAAGCATTAAGAAATCACAAGGCAGATTTGTAATAAATAATGATAAGAGCTTCAATTTTGCGGTTATTGCCTGTGGAGGTGCCGCAGCGCCTAAGCAGGGGACGGACGGCAGCTCGTTTGAGTTGTTTAAAGCCATCGGAATACGTGTGACAGAGCTCTCTCCGGCACTTACCGGAATGTGTGTAAAGGATATGCCCTTTTCACTCAAAGGGCTGAGGCAATACTGCAAATGCACTGTTTTTTCAAACGAAAAAGAATATGTTGAGTACGGCGAGGTTCAATTTAACGATTACGGACTTTCGGGTATACCTATAATGCAGCTCTCGCGCTTTATAGGCAAAAGTAAGCTACGGCTACGCTCGATTGTTTGCCGTCGCTTACAAAAAACGAGATTACAGCTTTTTTGCAATCCCACAAGTTCCGTGAACCGTCGGGTGATGTGCTGTGCGGAATTTTACCGAGAGCACTCGCAAATTTTGTCCTTCGCGAATGTAACGTAAAAAAGGACGAGCCGTTCGCAAGCCTGTTAAGTGATAAAACTTTACAAATTGCTTCCGCGATAAAATCACTTAAATTTTCTGTCACGGGTGTTCGCGGCTTTGATTTTGCCCAAGTGACTCACGGCGGAGCGGCTCTTTCGGAATTTGATAATAATACTCTCGAAGCTAAAAAAGTAAAACATCTGTATGCCGTCGGGGAGGCGCTCAATGTTGACGGTCCGTGCGGAGGATATAACCTCGGTTGGGCCTGGTCATCGGCGTTCCTTGCAGCGGAATCTGTTTTGAAGGAGTTATAAATGATAAGAATAAATGAACTTAAATTGCCTCTCGATGAGGACGAACAGGAGCTTTACAGGCTTGCCGCAAAAGCTCTTAAAATCGGTGAGAGGCATATACGAGAGCTGACAATCTGCAAAAAATCGGTGGATTGCCGAAAAAAAGACGATATTAAATTCATTTTCAGCGTCGATGTGGCTCTTGATATTGACGAAAAGAGGGTGGCTTCAAAAGCCGGCAACAGGGTTTTGTTAAGCGAGAAAAGCGTTTATACCTTGCCGCCCGTAAAACGGAAGAGTACCTTGAGACCGGTTATAGTCGGTTTCGGTCCTGCCGGTATGTTTGCGGCTCTGACCTTAACCGAGGCGGGGCTTTCGCCGATTATCATAGAGCGCGGCGAGACGGTGGATGAGCGCACCGCTTCCGTCAAGAGCTTTTGGCGGACGAGAGTTTTAAATCCCGAGTCGAATGTGCAGTTCGGCGAGGGCGGTGCAGGCACTTTTTCGGACGGTAAGCTTACCACGGGAATAAAGGATAAGCGTTGTCGCCGTGTGTTTGAAAAATTTTGCGAGCACGGCGCACCGAGCGAGATTTTGTATTCCGCAACTCCGCACATAGGCACGGACCGTTTGGCGGGAGTTGTAAAGCTATCCGCAAAACGGTAGAGGGACGCGGCGGAGAGTTTATGTTCAATACAAAACTCTGTGACCTTATAATTTATAACGGTCACATTCAGGGTATTACGGTTTGTCACAAGGATGGAAGCAAAGAGGACATTGAAACCGATACCGTTATCCTCTCGATAGGGCATTCGGCTCGTGACACGCTCGAAATGCTTCGCTTAAAAGGCATTGATATGATGCAAAAACCGTTTTCGGTCGGAGTGAGAATAGAGCATAGGCAGGAAATGATAAATAAAACCCAGTACGGTAAATTCGCTTCGCACCCAAAGCTCAATGCCGCAAATTACAAGCTTGCCTGTCACCCGCAGGGCGGCAGGGGCGCATATACGTTTTCTGTATGTGTCCCGGCGGAACCGTGGTTTGCGCGTCAAGCGAAGAGGGCGGAGTTGTTGTAAACGGAATGAGTGAATATGCGCGAGACGGCGAAAATGCCGATTCAGCATTGCTTGTCGGTATAGAGCCGGAGCTTTTTCCGAGCTCGGACGTGCTTTCGGGAATGTATATGCAGCGCGAAATAGAGCACCACGCATTTAAAATGGGCGGCAGCGATTACACCGCTCCTGCACAGAAGGTCGGAGATTTTATGAACAATCTCGCATCTTCTTCGCTCGGCAGCGTAAAGCCGACGTGTCCTACGGGAGTAAGGCTTACCAATCTGCGCTCGCTGCTCCCTGCTAAGGTTACGGAAACAATCCTCGAAGCACTGCCGAAAATGGACAAAATGCTTCCGGGCTTTGCTTCAAATGATGCTCTTTTCACAGCACCCGAAACGCGAAGCTCATCTCCCGTGCGCATTATCCGAGACGAGCTTTTCCAGTCGAATGTGCGAGGACTTTACCCATGTGGCGAGGGTGCGGGATATGCAGGCGGAATTGTGTCTGCCGGCGTTGACGGTATCCGCTGTGCCGAGGCTGTATTGCTCGACGAGGGTGAGGGCTGGTAAAGCGAAACGTAAAAAATAAAGGATGCCTGTCATTGTGATAGGCATCCTTTACTATATTGTAATATTTTATTTTTTTCCGGAGGAATGAGCTCTTCCGTTTTCGGTGCGACGCTTACTCACCTTTTTGCGGCGAAGTGTGTCAAATACGATTTCAAATATGATAAGTGCTATTACAACAAGCACTACCGCAGTAATTCTGCCGGGAGTTACTGTTTTTCCGTTGTCGTTTTCGGTGCGGTCGGCAAGTGCTTCCATCGCAAGCCTGAGCGAATAATCGGCCTCCATAAGCTCCGTCTCCGACATCGACGATGAAAGTGTGCTCTTAGCTTCTGTAATAGTCTTTTTAAGCTTGTTTGCTGTTGATGTGCTGCAAAGAGCGGTGTCTGTCGCCTGAGCTTTTTCAAGATCCGATGAGAGGCTCGTTTTATAGCTCTTCACCCTTGCGCGGTATGCATTAAAGCCCTCAATATCGTTTGTGATAATTACCGAGAACCCGCGTTTCGTTATATCGTTCCACCCGGTAGGATTATCTTCTCTGCCACCGCAAATATCGCTGTTTGTCATATCGATAACAGCTCTTCCGGCGTCTTTGAATTTGGATTGAACTCCGTCTTTGAATACGGAGTTGTACGGATTTTTAGCTGAGAGAAGCGTGCCTATGCAGCCTGCCGAAAGCGTCCTTGAAACATAACTTTTGGCATTGCCGTTTTTTGCACTTGAGGATATTACAAGCGGCATGACGGTTTTTGAGGCAAGCCAAGAGGAGATTTCCTTTTTGTCGCCCGTAGCTAAAATTATTGAATTTGAAAGCGCGTTTTCGCTTGCGAGTATGTCGTAAATCTCATCTCTGTATTCCCAGCCGTCCGCAATCAGCAGCATTGCGTTGCCGCCGAGATACTGTATGGTTTCGGCGAGGGTCGGTATTTTGCAGGATGTTATCGGCTCGTGCAGGCTGCCCGTGCCTGCTCTCAAATGGTATGTCGAAAGCTCGTGATATCCCACGTCGCCGATGTCCTTGTTTACGGTATTGCCGAGCTCATCTACGCACATTCTCGAGAGATTGCTGTCGGCCATAAGCACCACGTATCCGTCGGAGGTTTTTTTCACCGAAACGTAAACAATGTCGGCACCCTTTTCTGCCGCCGCTGCAACGGCTTCGGCGGAATTTTCGGGGAACTTGTCGGTGTCGCCGTATTTTGACACGCAAATCAGCTCGCCGTCGGACTTTTTGAATTCGTTATAAATCGATTCACTCTTTGCTTCGCCGTCGCTTTGATTACTGTCCGCAGCAAAAGAAAGAGCCGGAAAAGCAAGCGTAAAACAGACCGCCAAAATGAGACTTATCAGTTGTTTTGTAAAACTTTTCTTCATAATTATATCTCCGAAAAAGCTCTGAAATTATTTTTTTCTGTAATATTATATCAAAATTTTTGGGGCAATACAATAGATATAATTCTTTATTTTGACCATTATAAATGCGGTTACACAACATTTTGTGTCAAGCAAATTCTTGCACAAATTTGTTAGTTAAATTTTTACTTAATTCTCCTTGCCTCAAAAAGAGGTTTGTGCTAAAATTAAGTTCATTTAATGGGTGTGGGTTTGTAATTTATTGTAGGAGATGAGTATATGGCTTTTTGTGACAGGCTGAGATTGCTGCGGCAGTCTAAATTGCCGCCGCTGACGCAGACTGACCTTGCAAATGCCATAGGGGTTTCGCAGCGTAAGATTTCCTTTATGGAAACCGGCGTTACCGAGCCTTCGCTGAAGGATCTTTCGGCGATATGCCGCTATTTCAGTGTTTCCGCCGACTATTTGCTCGGCTTGCCCGATGATATGGAGTATTACCGTGAATAAAAAAGAACTTGCTTTAAAGTGCGTCGAGGCTCTGAAAAAAGAGTATCCCGACGCTATTTGTTCTCTTACGGCGAGAACGCCGCTTCAGCTTTTAATAGCCACTCGCCTTTCGGCGCAGTGTACCGACGCGAGAGTTAATTTGGTAACTCCCGCTTTATTTGAATCTTATCCCACCCTTGACGCTTTTTGTGAGGCGGACAGGGAGGATGTGGAAAAGCTTATACATTCGTGCGGTTTCTATCACGGTAAGGCGCGTGATATAATCGGTATGTGCCGTATGATACGCTCCGATTTCGGCGGCGAGGTGCCGGATAATATCGACGACCTCATAAAGCTTCCCGGAGTCGGCAGAAAAACCGCAAATCTGATAGTCGGCGACGTATATAAAAAACCGGCGGTTGTCACGGATACGCACCTTATCAGAATATCCAACCGTATAGGGCTTGTAAACACAAAGGACCCGAAAAAGGTCGAATTTGAATTAAAAAAAATACTTCCGCTAGAGGAAAGCAATGATTTTTGCCACAGAGTTGTTTTGCACGGCAGAGAGGTTTGTACCGCGAGACGTGCGATGTGCGATAAGTGTTGTCTTTCCGAATTTTGCAAAAAGAAAATCTGATTTGAAGGCATAGATATGTTTAATGTAAACCCTGCGCTGTACGGCTCCGTTTTTGCGGTCCCGTCCGTGCTGACAGATAAATATTTAAAGCTCGCATCGCCTGCTGCAATTAAGGTGCTGCTCTTGATACTGCGCAATCCGGACGAGGATTTTACAGTCGAGGAGCTGTCTAAAAGAATAGGATACGGTAAAGCCGATACGCTTGACGCCGTTGAATATTGGGCAAGTGAAAATGTGCTTGTGAAAAACGGTACCGCTTTTACTTCCGAAACAGTTGAGTCGGGAAAGCCTGTCGACAGCGGCGTAAATGCGCAAAACAAATTGGAGTATAGGGCTTCGTGTGTTGCCGTTCCCGAGAAGCGGCCACTGCCCGAAATTAAAATTGCAAAGCCCACGCTCGAGCAAATTTCAAAGCGTATGGAGGAAAGCGGGGACGTTCTTCGTCTTATGTCCGAATCGCAGAGCATTCTCGGCAGAACAATAGGATTTGATATGCAGAGCACGCTTTTGATGCTTTATGATACATACGGCCTCAGCGTCGAAGTTATATTTATGCTGCTTGAATTTTGTGTGCATCAGTCGCGCTCGTCAACGGCTTATGTTGCAAAGCTCGGCAAGGTTTGGGCGGAAAAAGAAATAAACACGGTGGAGCTTGCCGCCGATTACATAGAAAAGAGCACCGAAGCCGAAAAAACCTTTTCCGTTCTGCGTGAGCTTACGGGTATGTCAACTCCGCGGCCAACTCAAAAGCAGACGGAATACATTTTGTCGTGGCGCGCTCTCGGGTTTGAAGCCCCGATAATCGCAAGAGCATATGACGAGATGGCTGAGCGCACCGGTAAAATATCGTTTAATTATATGGATAAGATTCTCCTGAATTGGCATACGGCCGGGTACAAAACGCCGGAGGATGTGGAAAACGGCGAACGTCTTTTCCGTGAAAAGAAACAGGCGGTAAAGCAAAAGGGGACGTCATTCAGCATAGATGAGGCAATATCCGACGCAGGAATGGGTGTCGTGAAATATAAAAAGAAAGGCGTGAAGTGATTGAAGTATTCAAAGGAAGTTTATGAAAAGACAAAATCCGTTCTTGACTCACGCCGTATAAAAGCGGAAACCGATGCGGAAAAAAGGCGCGTTGAGTTTGCCAAAGTCCATCCGGAATTGCTTGTGATAGAGGATGAATTGACCAAAACCGGGCTTGAAGCCGTAAAAGCCGTTATCGGCGGAAGCGGCGACGTTAAAAAGACAGTCGAAGAGCTTATGAAGACTAATTTGCAGCTTCAAAAGGATCGTGAAAACCTGCTTCTGAGCGCGGGGGTAGATAAAAATTATCTAAAACCTCATTATACCTGTGAAATATGTAAGGATAAGGGCTACACGGACGGTAAGATATGCTCTTGCAGAACGGAGCTCCTCAAAAAGTTCGCAAGTGAAGAGCTGTCATATAAAACACCGCTGAAGCTCTCAAGCTTTGAGGATTTCAGCCTGTCATATTATCCTACCGAGGTTTACGGCAACGGCATTTCCCCGCGTGAAAGAATGAAAGGGGTATATGAGTTTTGCCGCGAATATGCCGCCGATTTCAGCACCGAGTCACCGAACCTTTTTATGTACGGAGAAACGGGTCTCGGTAAGACTCATCTCTCGCTCGCCATAGCCAACGAGGTTATAAAAAAAGGCTTCAGCGTAGTATATGATTCCGCCCAAAATCTGTTTACGCGGCTCGAAAAGGAGCGCTTTGGCAGAGAAGGCGGCAATACAGAGGATACGGTTCTCTATTGCGATTTGCTTATTTTGGATGATCTCGGCGCAGAGTTTGACACAAAATATGTCCTCTCCGAGATATACAATATAATCAACAGCCGTATTTCCTACGGCAGACCGACCGTAATCAGCTCTAATGCAGCTCTTGACGAGCTCACCGGGCTTTACGGTGCAAGAGTCACGTCGAGAATTATAGGTGATTACGAGCTGATTTTATTTGAGGGCAGAGATGTGCGCCAAATAAAAAAGCGCCTTTCAAAGTGAGCCTTTAATATACGAAAAATATTCCGACGCCGCCGAGACCTCATCGCTTTCGGCGGCGCTTTCCGTTTCCCAACCTCTGCTTCGGCTCTCGTCGAAAAGTGTGTGGTACATCGCGTGGTTTTCGCGCAGTATATTTAATATGTCCTCACGCAATGGCTCGTCCGCGCATTTCATTGAGCATTCGTTATATTTTATTGAGAGCGACCTCTGAACAGACAATAGGCTCAAAAACAGTATTCTGTTTTGATTGTTTTGCTTCTCTTTATTCATATTTTACTTCCCGTTCAAGATGTTCAAAAGTGTGTTGTAATGGTTAAGGTGCTGTGATGCTGCCTGCTCATAAAGCCCGCGAAGCACAGCGTCGTTTGTATTTACGGCGCCCTCCTTAAATTTCATCACGGCAGTAGCCTCCATCGGCAGACATTCTTTTAATATTTCGAGGGTGCTGCTTAAAATCATAGTGAAAATCTCCGTTTCTTATTAAATTCGGTATAGCAAGCATTTAAGACTAAGTGATTCCCTGCATTTCTGCGGAGAATCACTTTTTTCTTGCTTAACGCATCGTTTGTCCGAGCCCGAAGCTTACGGAAAGAGCCCTGTTTACCTTGTTCATTTCATCCGTAGGCAAGTTTCCCATACGCTCTTTAAGACGCTTTTTGTCGAGCGTTCTGACTTGCTCAAGCAAAACGATGGAATCCTTTTGCAGTCCGCAGTCTACCGCATCGACGCTTATGTGTGTCGGAAGCTTTGTTTTGTATTTTTGGCTTGTTATTGCCGCCGCAATCACTGTGGGGCTGTATTTGTTGCCTACGTCGTTTTGAACTATAAGTACCGGCCGTATTCCGCCTTGCTCCGAGCCTACCACGGGGCTTAAATCGGCGTAATAAATATCGCCGCGCTTAATATTCATTTCCTCACTCTCCTGTTTTAATTCCCTTAAGCAAGCGAAGCATAACTCAATACGGCTCTGAGCTGCCGCGCCGACCTGTTTTCGGCATAATGGGTTTTGCTCTCTTGCTCAATATAATTTTGCCCATAAAAGGAAACTATAAACATATAAACCGAATTTAAGGCACATATTTGAAAGGCGGAGATTTTCCCTCAGCACATAATATGGCATATGACGGCAAAATGTGCCGCAAAACGCGGAATATAACTTTACAGAGATTTTACATATGCAATACAACAAATTTTACCGTTCACGGATAAAATGAAATATAAGGCGGCAGTCTTGCAACAAATGTAAAAACAGATTATACTAAGAATCGAAAAAGGCTGCAAAGATAAAATCTGCCGATAGGAGAAAAATATGATTTATCTTGTTGAGGACGATAAGAGTATAAGAGAGCTTCTTGTATACACTCTTAATAATTCGGGACTTCCGGCAAATGGGTTTGAAAAACCGAGCGAATTTTACAGAGAGCTTAGGGCAGATGATGCAGATCTCATTATCCTTGATATAATGCTTCCCGAATGTGACGGGCTTACAATGCTTAAAAATTTGAGAGCCGACGAAAAAACGAAGCACATCCCGGTGATGATGCTGACCGCCAAGGGCTCGGAATACGATAAGGTTGTGGGGCTTGATATGGGCGCGGATGATTATATGACAAAGCCTTTCGGAATGATGGAGCTGATAGCGAGAGTCAAAGCTCTTTTGCGCCGCACAAAGGAGTCGGGTAAGAATGACAACGTCAATACCCTTAATATCGGCTGCCTCAGTGTTATTCCATCTAAGTATTCCGTCAAAGTAGGCGGCGAAAAGGTGGTGCTGACGCTGAAGGAATTTGACCTTTTGTGTTTGCTTTTGCAAAATAAAGGTACTGTTTTCACGCGGGATAAGCTTCTAAATAAAATTTGGGGATATGACTTCGACGGCGAGAGCAGAACCGTGGATGTGCACGTCAGAACCCTTCGCCAAAAACTCGGCGAAGCGGGGAAATACATAGAGACCGTCCGAGGTATTGGCTATAAAATAGGGGACTGAACCGAATGAAAAAACGAATTTCTCACTCTGTGTTTTTTGTGTCGCTTGCGGTAAATATTTGCTGTGCCACGCTGTCGCTTGCCGTTCTTTATAACCGCTTTAAGGCTGATGTCGGTTCAGCCGGCGCGGAGGAGCTGCCCTCGGATTTTCTTTTGGCAGTGCTTGTTTCCGCGGTAATATCCTTTGCCGCCGCGCTTTTTACGGCGCGAGTAGTGTCAAAGCGAACCTTAAAAGAACTCAACGACATAAATTTGGACGACCCAAACGACAGTAATTTCGGCTCGGAGCTGTCTTTGCTGTTCTATAAAATCCGCAGTCAGAATTCGCAGATTCAGTCGCAGCTTCGAGAGCTTGAACGCAGTCAGCAGGAATTTAAAATGATAACCGAAAATATGTCTGAGGGTCTTATAATAATCGACCTTAAGCACAGCATACTTTCGTTTAACCGCAGCGCAAAGCAGATATTCGGTGTTGAAAATATTAAAAAGCATGAAAATGTTTTTACAATAAATCAAAGCGAGCGGTTTGAGGCTGCGGTAAATGCCGCACTTTCGGGCAGACACGGTGAATTGACCATGAAAATGCACGACAGAATTTACAGCGTTTTTGCAAATCCGGTAGTCAACGGCGAAAAAATAGTCGGCGCGGTAATAGTTGTTCTCGACGTCACAGAGCGCGAAAAGGGCGAACAGTTGCGTCGCGAATTTACGGCAAATGTCTCGCATGAGTTAAAAACTCCGTTGACATCGATTTCGGGGTTTGCCGAGATAATAATGAACGGCATAGCAAAGCCCGAGGATGTAAGACATTTTGCGGAGAACATATATAACGAGAGCGCAAGACTTATAACGCTTGTAGGCGACATCATTAAAATTTCACAGCTTGATGAGGGACTTGTCGGAGCGGAAAAAACCGATGTTGATTTGCTTGAGATAGCCCGAAAAACGGCAAATTCCCTGCAAAGCGTCGCGTCAAAAAACGATATTACGATAAGCGTTGCCGGCGAATCGTCGTGCGTCAAAGGAGTTTATGATATAATTGACGAGATGGTTTATAATTTATGTGACAATGCTGTCAAATACAATCGCCCGGGTGGCAGCGTCGATATTACCGTAGAGAATAAAACGATTACGGTTGCCGATACGGGAATAGGTATTCCTCTGTCTTCTCAGCCGAGGGTGTTTGAGCGCTTCTACCGTGTGGATAAAAGCCATTCCAAGGAGATAGGCGGCACGGGGCTGGGGCTTTCGATAGTCAAGCACGCCGCAATATATCACGGCGCAAAAATTGATCTTGAAAGCGTCGAAAATGTCGGAACAAAAATTAAAATCAGCTTTTAGACAAAAAAGCAGCTGTAAAACCCGAGGTTTTACAGCTGCTTTAATATGCGGATTTAATCAGTCTTCGTTTTCTTCCTTGACCTTATCTATGATTTCCTGAGGAATAGCCTCACCGTGCTTTACAACAAGTATGCAAAGTATTGAGAGTATAAATGCTATCGGGCAGTAATAGAACAGTGACAGATATGTGCCTGTAAACATACGAACTATGCCGTAGATTATGGGCGTAGCTATCTGTGCCGAGAATGTAGCGGTGTAGTAGTAGCCGGTGTATGTGCCTACTTTGTCAATGCCGCCGATTTCAAGCACAAGGGAAGCGTGTTAACGGTTATAAACATATTTGCCGCGCCGCCTACTATAAGAGCTACCCAAATAAGAGCACCGCTCAAAGCGTCGATGCCGAGTATATGTGTGATAAGGTAAGCCGCAAACGCGAGAACAAATATAAACAGACCTCCGAGTATGGTCTTTTTTCTGCCGATTTTCTTGCCGAGCCAGCCTGCCGGAAGAGCGGCGAGAGCGGAAGCGGCGGCAAAAGCGGTGGTCATTATGGTTGCCTGCGCCGTTGTCTTATGAAGAATTTCAGCCGCAAAAAGAGCAAAGAAAGTGGATATTGCGTTTGTTCCGCAGAAGAGGAAGAACAGACCCATAAGCATAAATACAAGGCTTCGTCTTTCGCCGGGGTTTAATTTCTCCGCCTTCATTCTTTCTTTTTCTGCCTTTTAGCCTCTTTTTCGGCTTTGCGTTTTGCCTTTTCGTCGGCAGCCTCTGCCATATCGGCTTTAAGCTTTAATCGGCTGTCGGGCTCTTTTACGAAGAAGAGTATGACAAGCATACCTATTATCATAATTGCCGCGCCGAGCAGGAAAACATAGGGGAAGGTATCATATTCGTCAAATTCCGGAGATTTGGACGAAATGCCCATAGCCGCGCAGTAAATTGCGGTGACTATTGTTCCGGCAAAAAGTCCGAGAGCACTGCCGATACCGCCCATAAGGTTAATGACGGCGTTGCCTTCGCTTCGAAGTTCGTTCGGGGTCAAATCAGGCATAAGGGCAACCACCGGTGCTCTCCACAGCGACATTACAAAACAAACAAAATTATGAAAAGCATTGTGAAGCCGAGTGAATTGAACTTTACGGCAATAATGGGAATTATCGCGAATAACAATGCGGAGATCGGCGCGCCGTAAACAACAAACGGGCGGCGTTTGCCTAATCGTGAATGAGTGTTGTCCGAGAGCTTGCCGAAGGTCGGTTGAAAAATTACTCCGAAGATATTATCAAAGGTCATTATTATACCTATGAACAACGGTACAAGGGTAATACCGCCTGCGGCTGTGCCCACGTCTTCGCCGTTAGCTTCCGCAAAGGACGCGAGAGCGGGAAACGCCTCGTTAAGCTTTGCGCTCCACGAAGTAATAACGGCACTTTCGTTAAGTAGCCTGTTAAGTATCTTTGTTATGTATGGGTCATATATAGCCCACGCTATGGATGAGGCCATAAAGCCGAATCCGGTGAGTATTGTGTGCCAATAGTTAAGCTTGCCGTTGCTTTTGGCACAGAAATATTTACTTTCCATTTCATTCTCCCTTTCAAACTTGATAGCGTTTTTCCGAATATGGTATAACACTATCTGTAATAATAACAAATTATTGCTGTGATTGCAATATTTGATTGTAGAAAATACACATATAACATAAATTTTATATATATTTATCAAAAGCGTTTTCCGTAAAATCAAAACCGATATTATCGCTTTTTTAATATTTATTGTCGTTTGATTGTTAATAAGTATTGTATTGAGGCGGTTTTTATGATAAAACTATATGTGCCGACGACATTTTACAAAAGGGGAAAAAGAGCTTGGAAATAAAACCGATAGCGCATATAAGAACCGATTTCGGTGAAAAATTCGGCATACCGCGTCAAAGCGGACTTTGCTCTCTTCTTGAGGGGAAAATAGTGTTCGAGCCGGAATTTGCAAAGCGTGAGAGCGTAAGAGGACTCGAAGAGTTCTCTCATATTTGGCTTATATGGCAGTTTTCCGAAAACCCTCCGACGTCGTCGCTTACGGTTCGTCCGCCGCGTCTCGGCGGCAACAAAAGAGTAGGCGTTTTCGCATCTCGTTCCCCGTTTCGTCCGAACGGCCTTGGGCTTTCGTGTGTAAGGCTCAAAAGCATTGAGTATTCTTCCTCAGGTGAGCCTGTGATAAATGTTTTCGGAGCCGATTTATGCGACAAACGCCGATATTTGACATCAAGCCGTATATTCCGCTCTCCGATTGTGTGCCGGATGCTTTGGAGGGCTATACAAAAAAGACAAAGGAACATATTTTATCGGTTCATATTCCCGAGGAGAAAGCCCTGCTGCTTCCGAACAATAAGCTTGCGGCGTTAAAAGAGATACTGCAATTAGACCCGCGACCCGGATACGACGATTCGCCTGAAAAGCTGTACGGCTTGAGCTTTGCGGGATACAATATAAAATTTTCTGTTAAAAACGACGTACTGTGCGTTTCGGATATAGAAAAAATCAAGAGGTAGAAAGATTTATGGCAAATCCCATAGGGCATTTAAAAACCATCAACAAGCACCGCCACGCGGTAATCAGAAACTGTTTCAGAGCCGGAATACCGCTTCAGGGGCTTCGGCATGACCTTTCAAAGTATGCTCCGGTGGAGTTTTTAAACGGGGCTAAGTACTACGACGGCTCGCGCAGTCCGAACGAGCTTGAACGTAACGATAAGGGCTATTCGGAGGCTTGGCTTCACCACAAGGGCAGAAACAAGCACCATTTTGAATATTGGACCGATTACAATCTCGCAAGAAAATGCGTAATGCCCATAAAAATGCCGCTTAAATATGTAATAGAAATGTTTTGCGACCGCGTTGCCGCAAGCAAAACATATATGAAAGACAAATATACCGACGCGTATCCGCTCGAGTATTTTGAGAGGGGCAAGAGTACGAGAAGCATTGACCCCGAAACCTCGGCTTTGCTTGAAAAGCTGCTTATTATGCTGCGTGACGAGGGCGAGGAAAAAACCTTTCGCTATATAAGAAAAGAACTAAAAAGCACAAGGACTACTGAAACAGTCCCTGTGCTTTTTTGATAAAGTCGAGCGCGTTATGCGCTTTTTGCTGATTTGCGGTTTAAAAAGAACATTGCGACCGCCATGGCTATTATGATAACGTAGCCGATAATACTTAAAACATCCGGTACCTGACCGAAAACGAAAAGTCCGAGTAGGGAAGAAAAAACTATCTGCGAATAATCATAAACCGAAATGTCGCGCGCTGGAGCATAAATATAAGCCGCCGTTATGGTATATTGACCGCCGGTTGCGGAAAGACCGGCAAGGAGCAGATAAATCAGTTGTAAGGCTGTCATCGGTTTGTATTCGGCTATCATAAACGGCAGAAATACCAAGGTGGAAAATGCCGAGAAGAAAAACACTATAAACGAGCCCTCAACCTTTTCCTGACCGAGTTTGTGAACCATTGTGTATGCAATACCGGCCCCAAATCCGCCGAGAAGACCTATAAGAGAGGGGACAAGCTCCGCATTTCGAAACGTCGGCTTTATAACAAAAAGGCAGCCGATGAATGCAGCCAATACTATCATTGCCTTTCGGGCTTATCTTTTCCTTCAATATTAAGAGGCTTCCGAGGATCGCAAAAAACGGCGACATCTTATTAAGTATCGACGCATCTGCGAGGACAAGCTTTCCTATCGCATAAAAATTACATACTATGCCGACCGTTCCGAAAAAAGCGCGCAGGAAAAGATATTTTACAGCACTTTTCGGGACAGTTATTTTTTTGTGCTCTTTTAAAAGAACGGCCACAGAGAAAACGAACGCGACAATATTTCTGAAAAAGCTCTTTTGCATTGCCGGCAAGTCACCTGAAAGGCGCACAAACATTCCCATCAGTGCAAAGCAAAACGCCGAGAGTGTTATCAGGATAATTCCCTTATTTGTATTATTTAACTTTAATCTTTCCATATCTTATAGGGTATCACGTCTGAATTTTTAATCAAGATGTATTTATTACAAATTTCTTGCTTTTCGCTCCTGTTATTTTACAATGAAATTAATCTGAAACAGGGAGGAATAAAAAATGTCAAAAATCAATTACAACGGACCCGATGTCTTTAAACCGCTCAGTCCCTGGGCTTATTTCGGTCTGTCAATTCTGTTTTCGCTCCCGGTGGTGGGATTTATTTTCCTTATCATCTTCAGCGTAAGCGACGCCAATATCAATCGCAGGAACTTCGCGCGTTCGTATTGGTGTATCTATGTTATAATAGCCGTTGCGGCGGTTGTTGCGGTAGCCTCCGGCGTTACGCTCGGTTCTCTCGAAAATATGATGTCGGCGGTTCACCCGATAGCCTGACGAACTGTGCCGTATTCGGTATAGCAATAAAAATCGACAATAAAAGCGACTGCTTTTGCAGTCGCTTTTTATATGTTATTGAATTTTTAAAAACGAAGGTCAGTCTATATCGGCAGTAAAGTCAACATACCATTGGTGACCTATTTTAACGAGTGTTATTATTTCGGGGTGCTCTGCGAATTCAACGTTTTTCTGTGCTATTGCGTCTTTGTCGCCGACGCCTGAGAGCACTTTCACCGTTTTGACTTCAGCTACCGCGGAGATATCGTTTGCGGAAATTCCGAAATGCTCATAGGCGGCCTTTTGACCGCTTGTAAGCGATGATGTGTAAGCCTTGACTTCGTCATTATCGTATTCACGTACGAGAGACGTGTCGGCGGTTATGGTATAACCGGCGTTGTATTTTTCATCATCGTCAGAGAGAACAGCCTTGTTTTTACCGAGATAATAATCGGCATATTCTTTGCCCTTGCCGTAAAGCACCTCGCAGTTATAAGCGTATTCATCCATATATGTGCCGAGGTTCCCTTCAAGTGCAGAGAACATATCATCGGTTGTAAATGCCTTGTTGCCGTATATTTCCTCGTAGCAGGGAACATATGCCGCAAAATATTCCGAAAACAGCTTGTCATAATTTTCAAATCCGTAGAGATCAACAAGGTCTGTAAATACGGGGTACATTCTGTCGAGAAGAAGTGTGAGCTTTTCGCCCTCTTCCTCGGCAGTCATTGCGGGAGCCGTGGCATTTTCGTCGATGTATTTGTCCATATAGTTCTCGGAGATGAAATTGCCGAACTTGGTGTTCTTTATAAGCACGGTATATTTAAGAGCGTCATAACCGTCGTTTTCGGCGGTATTCTCGACATACTGTTCGGCGACCTTCTCGGGAGAGAACATTATGTAATTGTTTTTATAATACGCGGTGACGAGAACCGAGAATAAAACGATTATTGCGATTACCGAAACTATTGCATACGTTACGTCAAATTTCTTTGTGGGACTCTCGGGCTGCTTTTCGTATTCGACCTGAGGCTTTTTCTTTTTTTCTTTAACAGCCATTTTTATGCCTCCTCTCCCGCAGCTTTTAACGCAGCGGCTTTTTCGCGGCGTTCCTGAAGCTCTTTTGCTATCATATCGCTTTTTACCGTTGAGGTCATAGAAGAATATCGGAATCATCTGCCCCAAAACGAATATTGCCGGTATTATCGTGTATATCATAAGGAATCTGTTAAGGGTTGTCTGTGACTGAGTGGCATAAGCTATATTTGCGTTTGTAGAGGTAACATAGCCCGCCCATACAACAAGCGCGGGACCGAAAGACTTTGTGAGGGCGGCGGCAACCTTTGAGAAGAAGCCGAAGCCTGCGTAGCAAAGCCCCTCTTGACGCTTGCCGGTTTTCCATTCGATTTCGTCAACGCAGTCGGCAATCATTACGTTGGGCGTAAGATTGGTGTTGCCGTGCTGAAGTCCGACAAAGAAGTTAATGATAAGGAACGGTATTGTGAGTTCCTTGGGAACAAAGCCTATTACCTTTGATACCAAAAACAGTACCGTGAGCGAGAGTGCGCCGTAAAGGCAGCATACTATGTAAACCTTTTTGGTATCAAGCATTTTAAGAAGCTTTTTAACTATAAGCATGCCTACCGCCGTGCCTATGCCCATAGGCAACAAAAGTGCTATTTTGAGGTCCTTTGAGCCGAGCAGGTAAACTGCTATGTAGAGGCTTACGGTACTGTATACGCCTCTGCCGAAGCCGGTGAATTTCGTAAGCGAAACCATAAGGAGGTTTTTATTTGTGAATACGAATTTAAGGCTCTCTTTAAGGCTGACTTTTTCCTCGGTATAAGGAACTCTCTCACGGTTGTTGGGGAAGAATATCATCGTAAAGAGAACGCAACCGAGCGCGCAGACCGCCGTTGAAATCACAAGGTCAAGACCCTGACCCTCTGCCGTTTTATACTGCTGCTTACCCATTATAGCCTTCATGGCAAAGCCCACTGCAGGGAGAACTGCCATACCGCCGGACTGACCGATAGCTTTAAATATACTTGCTATTGAGATTGCGTCGCCGCGCTCCTCGGGGTTCGGTGTACAGCACGCACCGAAGCACCCGGCGGGACTTTCTACGGCGCACGCCGCCGCCGTGTAAAGAGAATATATTATAAACATCCAGGCAACCGCAAGCTTGTAATTGCCGTTTTCGGAGCAATAAATACGAGCATTGCAACTATTGCCATCGGGATAACGCCGAAGCCTATCCAAGGGCGGATTTTGCCCCATTTGGTTCTCGTCCTGTCAACGAGATAACCGATGACAAGCTCGCAAACCGCACCTACTATTCCGGCAAAGCCGAATACATAGGCGAGCATTTTGGTTATGGAGGCGGGGTCTATACCGCTTCCCTTAAATGCGAAATCATTGAAGAACGTATAGGTGTAATCGGGCATCCAGCCGGTGAGAAGACTGACGCCGAAAAGACCTATGCCGAAAGTCCATATTTCGGACTTCCTCATGTACCTTTTCATAAAAGACCTCCTTAATAAACAGAAAGGGTGCCGAAGTGTCAGCACCCTTCAAAGACATAATAAAAATTATATCCCAAAAAATATTATAATTCAACTGATATATTTTACAAAAACAGCAGTGAAAATTTTACAATTTAATGCGTTAAAGAGCGGCAAGCTCTTTTTCGTCTCTTTTCGGAACCGGACGACCTGTGTTTTCGTAGAAGGTTGAATTTGCGGGAATTACAAAATTCAAAGCGGACGGCATTATTTCAAACGTGCTTTCCTTGACGTACTCGCATTCTCCGTCAACGTTTACTGCGGCAAGCTCTTTGCTTTCTATATGCATTTTTTTACCGCGCAAAAATGTGGTAAAATCCCAATCGAGATGCTCACCGCGCTTATATGCGTTTATGAGCCCCGCAAGCTTCAATCTGCCAACGGTTTTGCGAACTATTATAAAATCGAGCAGGCCGTCGTCGGGAATGGCTTTCGGCGCACCCATATATCCTCCGCCGTACCAGCGCGAATTCCCGCAGAGCGCAAACAGCATTGTGCCCTCTATTACCCTGTCGTCGTCAACGGTTACCTTGAATTCGCTGTTAAGGCGCTTGCCGAGACAGTAGAGGAGCGACGCGGTATATGCGGCTTCGCCCGTTATGAGCGGTATTTTTTTGAAATAAGCCTGCTTTGCACATACCTCCGCGTCAATTCCCATTGAGCACTGATTAACTGCAACCTTATCGCCGCATTTGATGAGGTCAAGCTTATGTACGCTGCCGTTTACCTGCGAATCAAGGTTTGTGAGGTCTTCTCTCTTTCCGAAAAGTCTTGCAAAATCATTACCCGAGCCTAAGGGCAGAGACGCGACCTCGGCGTTCGGGTACTTGTATGCTCCGTTTACGACCTCATACAACGTGCCGTCGCCTCCGCAGGAATAAAACCTTACCGGCTCGCCTCGCTTTGCGATTTCCTCAACATATTTCATTCCGTCTCCGCTGAATTTAGTGACGTAAAGCTGAGCGTCAAGCTTATGTGTTTTACAGTAGCTGTTAATGACCGGGATTATTTTTTTTCGCGGCTTTCCCTTTACCGGCAGTAGGGTTAATTATAAAAATATGCTTCATAATAACTCTCCAATTATAATACAACTTAAAAAAAGTAAAATGCAGATTTTATTTAAAGTAAAAATACAACTGACATTTAATCATGCCGTTATATAGCTTACGCCTTTTATCCGCTTTCCTGCCGAAGGACTCTTCAAAAGTCTCCGACGGGCTTATTATGCTGTACGACCAACCGTGCTTTCTCGGAAATACCCTTCCCATTGACCGTATTAAATCGTCTACCTCCTTTTGCGACAGCATCCTTTCACCGTAAGGCGGGTTTGTGATAACCGTGCCCTTTTCGGATTTCGGCGCAAAATCTCTTATGTCCGCGCGTGCAAACTCAATTTTGTCGGCAACTCCGGCGCGAATCGCATTCTCCTTTGCCGTTTCAAGGGTTTGCCTGTTTATATCAAAGCCGTATGCTTTAAAGTCGCTTTCGGTAATTATTTCACTCTCTGCTTTTTCACGCTCGCTCTCCCAAATTTCATACGGGATAAACGGGAACCGCTCGGAGGCAAAATGACGTTTAAGCCCCGGAGCTATATTGTGCACAAGCATTGCGCCCTCTATAAGAATTGTTCCGGAACCGCACATCGGGTCGTAGAGAGTGTGGTACGGGCGCAGATGCGACAGAGCGCACATTGCTGCCGCAAGAGTCTCCTTGATAGGTGCTTCGTTTGCAACCGGGCGATAGCCGCGCTTGTGCAGGCCCATGCCGGTGGTGTCTATCATCAGGTGAACCTTGTTTTTCATTATCGAAAAATCTATCTGGAATTTTACGCCTGTTTCCTCAAACCATTGTACGTTATATTTTGTTTTAAGTCTTTCGACGATTGCTTTCTTGATTATCGACTGACAGTCGCTGATGCTGAAAAGGTCGGAATTTACGCTGTGACCCTTGACGGGGAATTCGTCAAATTCTCCTATGAAATTTTCCCACGGGAGTGCCTTTGTGCCCTCAAACAGCTCCTCAAAAGAATGCGCCTCAAAGGAGCCTACGACTATCATTATACGTTCGGAAAATCTTGAACGGATATTTGCGCGCGCTGCCAAATATTCGTCTCCCGAAAAGAACACTCTTCCGTTTTCGGCGGCGACGTTTTCCGCCCCCATTTTTTTAAGCTCGTCCGAAACAAGGCTTTCAAGCCCGAATATGCACGGAGCGGTAAAATTCATCTTCATAATTAGTCCTTTTAATATCAATGGTAGACTTTAGTATAATTGTTTAGCCTAAAAAAATCAATACCCACATATTGCGCTTAGGTTGTCAAGGCTTGGCGAATTGCGTCTTCTTGCTGATTTTACGGGATATTGATCAAACAAAAAAAGGCAGGGAAAAACCTGCCTTTTTTTTCGGTAAATGTTTAAGCTTACTGCTCAACCTCGTAAACACTGACCTTTTTGCGGTCTTTGCCGAGTCTCTCAAACTTAACGGTACCGTCAACCTTAGCAAAAAGGAAAGTGTCGTCGGAGCCTTTGCCGACGTTTGTACCGGGATGGATGTGAGTTCCGCGCTGTTTAACAAGAATGTTGCCTGCGAGAACGAACTGACCGTCCGCACGCTTAACGCCGAGTCTCTTGGATTCAGAATCACGGCCGTTCTTTGTGGAACCCATACCTTTTTTATGAGCGAACAACTGGATGTTTATTTTAAGCATTATTCAGCACCTCTTTCAATTTTGATGTAATTCGGATAAAGCTCGGAAAGCTCTTTTAAATGCAGCTCAAAGCCTTTTAAAAGGTCATTTGCCGCCGCAGCCTCGTCTTTTGAGAGGCGAATTCCGAGAAAGCCGTCCTTTTCGATTATTTCGGGATTTAACAGCATTATTTCGGTCAGCGTATTGACGGTCATATAAGAAGCCGACGAAACCGCCGAGCAAATTATATCCTTGCCTATTTCGGCACTGCCCGAATGACCGGATACGGAAAAACCCGTAATAATGTCACCCGAATAAACGAATTTTGCGGTTATCATTTTACTTACGCTTTGATGTCGGCTATTTCAACCTTGGTGTACGGCTGACGATGACCCATCTTGCGTTTCTCGTTCTTTTTGGGCTTGTAGGTGAAAACAACGACCTTTGCTCTTGCCGTTTTTAAGCACCTTAGCGCTTACCGAAGCACCGTCAACATAGGGTGCACCGACTTTGAGACCGTCGTCGCCGCCGACTGCGATTACTTTATCAAAAGTAATATCGGCATTTTCGTCTGCTGCAAGCTTTTCGATGAATATAACGTCGCCTTTTTCGACTTTATACTGCTTGCCGCCTGTTTCGATTATTGCGTACATTTTTACCTGCCTTAATATAGACTCGCTATCGGAGGCGGAAACTTCGCTTAGTAGTATGCGGACATACTGCCCCCTAATATGCGGCTATGATATTCTAACAGAACGGTATGGCTTTGTCAAGACTTTATTGGATTCTTTTCCGCTTGCCGGACGGTGTTGAAAAGTATGCGGCATTATGCTACAATACTATTTATAATATAATGTGAGGGAGCTTTTAAAATGCCCGAGAAGAAAAAGTCAATCAGCAACAATAAAAGCGGCGTTAAAAGCGGCAATTGCCCTCTTTACAAAAAATGCGGCGGATGCCAGCTCCAAAATTTAACATATGAGCAGCAGTTACGATACAAGCAGGTAAAGTGCATAAGGCTGCTCGGAAAATTCTGCCGTGTCGGCGAGATTATAGGTATGGAAAACCCCTATCACTATCGAAACAAGGTTCAGGCGGCTTTCGCTCTTGACAGACACAGCAATATAATATCGGGAGTCTATCAGTCATCGTCGCACAAAATAGTTCCCGTCACCGTTTGTATGACCGAGGACGAAAAAGCAGATGAGATAATAGGCACGATTCGCCGGCTTTTGAAAAACTTTAGCTTCGCCCTTATAATGAGGATACGGGCAGGGGGTTTTTGCGCCATGTGCTTGTAAAGCGCGGCTTTAAAAGCGGCCAAATAATGGTGGTGCTCGTCACCGGAACAAGAGATTTCCCGAAGAAAAAGGACTTTGTTGCGACACTTTTGAAAATACATCCCGAAATTACCACCGTAGTGCAAAACGTAAACAATCAAAAAACAAGTATGGTTCTCGGCAACAGGAGCGAGGTGCTTTTCGGCGACGGATATATAACGGAGCAGCTCGGCGATTTTTCGTTCAGAATATCCCCGAAGGCTTTTTATCAGATAAATCCCATACAGACCGAGGTGCTGTATAATACGACGCTTGAATTTGCCGGGCTTACCGGTAAGGAAACCGTTGTTGATGCATATTGCGGCACCGGAACGATAGGCATTTTCGCTTCGCCGAAGGCTAAAAAAGTGGTGGGTGTGGAGCTTAATCCCGACGCCGTAAAGGACGCACGCGTAAACGCAAAGCTTAATTCCGCCGAAAATACGGAGTTTTACAATGCGGACGCCGGCGAGTTCTTGGCGGACGCCGCCGCTTCAAACGAGAAATACGATGTTGTTATAATGGATCCTCCGCGCAGCGGAAGCACGGTAAAGTTCTTGAACTCGGTTGTAAAGCTCGCACCGAAAACCGTTGTGTATGTGTCCTGCAACCCCGAAACGCTGGCAAGAGATTTGATGTTTCTTGTCAGAAACGGCTATAAGGTCAAAAAAATACAGCCCGTCGATATGTTTCCGCATACAAATCACGTTGAGACGGTTGTAATGCTTTCCCACAAAAAACCTGACAGCGTAATCAATGTAAAAGTCGAGTTTGGCGAGGGTGAGGGCAAAGTACCGCTTGATAATATTGCTAAAAGAGCAGAAGCGTATAAGCCAAAAGAGAGAGTTACCTACAAAATGATAAAGGAGTACATAGAAGCGAAATATGGCTTCAAGGTACATACCGCATATATTGCGGAGGTAAAAAGGGCTTTAGGCTTGCCGATGTATGATGCTCCTAATGCGGTAGAAGAACTGAAACATCCGAGGAAACATCCGACGGCAGAGAAAGTGGAAGCGATAAAGGACGCTTTGAAGCATTTTGAGGTGATTTAATAGTCATAAGCGTATCATTAGAAATAGTGGTACGCTTATTTTTTTACCCTTATTGCACATTTGAGTACCCTGACCGTTCTTCTATATAATGAAGGTAAGAAACGGAGGTGCTGATGATGAGAGAAACAAAATACCACGCATATCTGGATAGTGAGGAAAGAACAATCCTTTTACATAGCCTTGTGGAATTGAAAAATCAACTCATTCAGCAAGGCAGATATACAGACTGTGTTGATGAACTGATTGTCAAAGTCATAAACGCCCCTGTGAAGAAACTAAAAGTATTGGTGTAGGAGGTTGTGATGTATGACAAAGATTTTGCCGAGCTTGTGAAAATTGCAGCGGAGAAATTAAAAGAGGATACCGTTTATAAAATGCTCATACACAGCGAGGATTATCAAAAAGAAAGCGACGAAAGGGATAAGGCGGAACGAAATTATGAAAATCTTGATTTGACAATGGAACAGAGAAAGGTCTGTGATGTTTTTTTAGATTACAGAGATAGGCAGAGCTTGGAATACTCTGATTATTCCTATTTGGCAGGCTTATATGATGCGTTCCGTATCATGGCGGTCATTTTCCCCGATAGGTGGGATATGGAGCAGATACAGAAAGCCTTATTCTTAATTGAAAACTGAATATAGAAATAGATACATAGCCGATTGGTGTAACAGCCAGTCGGCTTTTTTGCGTTCACTGCAACATTCAGAGCGAAGTACATAGCCGCTTTGACAAAGCGGCTAAATAAAAGCGAAAGGAGGACGCTATATGTCAATTTGCAAAGTGATCGCTCTGACCAATCAGAAAGGCGGTGTCGGTAAGACCACCATAGCCGTCAATCTGGGTGTGTGTTTATCGAAGCAGGGGAAGAAAGTCCTGCTTGTGGATGCAGACGCACAGGCGAATCTTACAATGTCGCTTGGCTATCCACGACCAGATGATTTGCCCATATCCCTTGCGACGATTATGCAGGACATCATCGACGATAAACCTTTTGATGTTCAGAAAGGTATCCTGCATCACAGCGAGGGTGTTGATCTGTTACCCTCAAATATTGAGTTATCAGGTCTGGAAGTAAGGCTTATCAATGCAATCAGCCGTGAGCGTGTTCTGACGACCTGTATTAACGAGGTCAAAAAGAATTACGACTATGTGCTTATTGATTGTATGCCGAGCTTGGGTATGCTGACAATCAACGCATTGGCGGCGGCTGACAGCGTGGTTATTCCGACACAGCCGCATTATCTTTCTGCAAAAGGTCTGGAGTTATTGCTTCGCTCTGTGTCAAAAGTCAGGCGGCAGATCAATCCCCATCTTCGGATTGACGGTATCTTAATGACGATGGTAATGCCACGCACGAACATTTCTAAGGAAGTGACCGCATTGGTAAGGAGTGCATACGGTCAGAATATCAAAGTTTTTGATGCTCAGATACCACATTCTATCCGTGCAGTAGAAGCTACCGCAGAGGGAAAAAGCATTTTCGCCTACGACAAAGGCGGTAAGGTTGCCGCAGCTTATGAGCAGTTTGGAAAGGAGGTGGCAGATATTGGCGAGAAGCAGAAAGCAGCATCGAGCTGACCGCATACGATGACCTTTTTCAGACAGATGAAAGCCGTGCAGAAGCAGCATTAAGTAAGATAAGGGATATTCCTATTTCTGAAATTGATGAGTTCCCAGACCATCCTTTTAAGGTTTTAATGGATGAGGATATGGAACAGCTTGTTGACAGCATAAAAAGAAACGGTGTAATGACACCTGCGACAGTCCGTTTGAAGGAGGACGGCAGATATGAGCTGATTAGCGGTCACAGGAGAAAAAAGGCTTGTGAACTTGCGGGGCTTGATACGCTGAAATGTGAGGTCAAGGAGTTTTCCCGTGATGAAGCCATTATTGTAATGGTGGAAAGTAACCTGCAAAGAACGACTATTTTGCCGAGTGAAAAGGCGTTTGCCTATAAAATGCGGTTGGAAGCGATGAAACGACAAGCAGGCAGACCACCGAAAGAAAATGTGTCGCCAATGGCGACGAATTTACCAAAGGGGCGGTCTGATACGGAATTAGGTGAGCTTGTAGGAGAAAGTAAAGACCAGATACGCCGCTATATCCGCTTGACTGAGCTTGTACCTGAAATTCTGCAAATGGTGGATGAGCGTCAGATTGCGTTCCGTCCTGCGGTGGAAATCTCTTATCTTTCCGAGGAACAGCAGTACACGCTGCTTGAAGCGATGGAATATAATGACGCCACGCCCTCACTTGCACAGGCTATCAAAATGAAAAAGTATATGCAGGAGGGAAAGCTGACAGATGGGGTGATCAGTTCCATTATGGAAGAAGAAAAGCCAAACCAGAGAGAAAAGCCTGCCTTCCGTGATGAAAGGATAACCAAGCTCATTCCCAAATCTGTACCAAAAGGGAAAGAATCCGATTTTGTGGTCAAGGCGTTGGAGTTTTATAACCGCCATCTGCAAAGGAGCAAGGCACAGGAACGATAGCCACACATCAAGGGACAGGTCTGTTTGCTTGGGTGGATAGCCTTTTTTTCGCTTTCCCCCTCTCCACACCTCTCCCCCTTAATACTGCCAGTTACTATCCGAGAAAAGAAAAATGATAAGCTGCCAGAGGGCGGCTTTTTTCGGTTAGCAGGCAACATCTATTTTCAATATCAACAGGAGGTAAATGATGAAATTCAAAAAAATATTCCAAAAGGCTGCGGCGGTTGTGATGGCTGCGGTTACGGTATTCTCCGTACTGCCTGCCACCACAGCCTTTGCAGCCGTAGGAGATGTTGGTACGATTTCTTTTTCACACACTTATGATGGGAACGGAAATGCAATGAGGTACAATTCAAGTGCCAACATCACCGGTTATATCGCAGGCGGTACGGGTGACTATAAATACCGTATGTTTGTGGATGGCGACACAGCATTTTGTTTACAGCCGGGAGTACCGCTAAAAACGGGCAACACCTTGAAAGAAGCATCTTCCGAAGCATGGAACGCTCTTTCGGGAAGCCAGAAAAAAGCAGTTGGGCTTGCCCTGCTCTATGGGTATCAGGGAAACCGAGGAAATCTGTCTGGATCAGACGATGAGAAATGGCTTGCGACCCAGACTCTTGTATGGGAGTTTGTTACGGGATGCCGTGAAGCCACAGGCTCATACCGCCAGACAAGCAGCACCGTGTACAGCCTGCACTTTGGTTCTCATTATCCAAACAGCGGAGCAAAGAAAGTCTATGACCAGATTGTTTCGCTGATGAGTAAGCACAATACCATTCCGAGCTTTATGTCAGGCGGGAAAGACGATATTACAAAGGAGCTTGTCTATAAAGACGGGAAATACAGTCTAACGTTGACAGATAAAAACGGTGTGCTGTCCGAGTATTCCTTTGCAAGTTCCAGCGATGCAGTCAGCGTAGCAAAATCTGGAAATAAGCTCACGCTCACATCAAAGAAAGCCTTTCATGGTTCTGTAAGGATTACAGCAACCCGAAACGGAGTGCCTGTGGTTAGTCAGAGTGCCAAACTGATTGCTTATGGTGATCCGAACTTGCAGGATGTTATTACAGGTGTAGAAAACTCTTCTCCTGTATCTGCCTATCTCAATGTGGAAACACCTACAGGCACGATTGCCCTGAAAAAGACTTCTGAGGACGGCGTTGTAGCAGGCATTCAGTTTACTATCAAGGGTGAGGGTATCAATAAGACGGTAACGACCGATGAAAATGGAAATATCACAGTAGAAGGTCTGTTCCCTGCCACTTATACCATCACAGAGCAGACCATTGACCGTTATGAACCACAGCAGACCCAGACGGTAACACTCATCGGCGGCAAGACAACCACAGTCAACTTCAACAACACCTTAAAGCGTGGCAGCCTTGAAGTAGTCAAGATTTCCGAGGACAATCTGGTGGAGGGCGTGAAATTCCATTTGTACGGCACATCTCTTAGCGGACTTGCAGTCGATGAGTATGCTGTCACCGATGGAAAAGGTGTAGCCAAGTTTGAGGATGTCCTGATCAGCGGCGACACCCCGTATGTGCTTGAGGAAGTGGATACAGCAATCCGCTATGTTGTTCCTGCATCCCAGACTGCACCGATTGAGTGGAATAAGGTTACAAACCGCAGTTTCCAGAATATTCTCAAGAAATTCAATGTGACGGTAACTAAGACCGATGCAGAAACAGGAACACCACAGGGGGACGCTTCTTTAGCGGGTGCGGTTTATGGCATTTACAAGGGCGAAGAACTGATTGACACCTACACCACCGACGAAAACGGTCAGTTTACGACCAAGTATTATGTGTGCGGCGATGACTGGACAATCCGAGAAATCAGTCCGTCCGAGGGGTATCTTCTTGACCCGACTATTCATAAAGTCGGTGCAGAGCCAGAACTTTATGAGGTGGAATATAATTCTGCCGAAAATGATGTGAATGAGCAGGTTATCAAGGGAAATATCGCTATTATCAAGCATACCGATGACGGCGAAACAGGCATCGAAACTCCAGAAGAAGGTGCTGTCTTTGAGGTATTCCTTAAATCGGCAGGCAGCTTTGAGCAGGCAAAAGAAAGCGAGCGTGACAAGCTCGTCTGTGATGAGAACGGTTTTGCTCAGACAAAAGATATGCCTTATGGCATTTATACGGTAAAACAGACTTCTGGATGGGAAGGGCGTGAGCTGATGAAGCCGTTTGATGTGTTTATCAGTTCCGACGGTCAGACCTACCGCTATCTTATCAACAATGCCAACTTTGAAAGCTATATCAAGGTTGTGAAGAAAGATGCGGAAACAGGGAAAACCATCCCGTATGCAGGGGCAGGCTTCCAGATTTACGACCCGAACGGCAACCTTGTGACAATGACTTTCACTTATCCAGAAGTGACAACCATTGATACTTTCTATACGACCGCAGATGGCGAGTTGATCACCCCGCAGGCTTTGGAATACGGAAAAGGCTATTCCCTTTGTGGAAGTACAAGCCCCATACGGCTATGTGCTTGACTCCGAACCTGTGTATTTTGATGTGGTGCAGGAAAATTCGGAGGAAGAAAGCGAAATTACCGTTATTGAGGTAGTACGATCCAATCTGGCACAAAAAGGTACGATTACCGTAGAAAAGTCTGGAGAGATTTTCTCAAGCGTATCGGAAAACAACGGAATGTATCAGCCAAACTTTGCCGTAGGAAATCTGGAGGGTGCGGTTTATGAGATTACCGCAGCCGAGGATATTGTAACCTTAGAGGGAACAGTCCGAGCAAAAAAAGGTGAGGTGGTAGATACCCTGACCACAGGTGCAGACGGTACGGCAAAATCAAAGGAATTATATCTTGGAAAATATGAAGTGAAGGAAGTGACAGCTCCGAATGGTATGGTGTTGAATGATGAAATTCACTCCGTTGAGCTTGTCTATGCAGGACAAGAAATTTCAGTAACAGAAACAGAAACGAGTTTCTACAACGAGCGTCAGCGTGTGGAAATCGACCTTGTAAAGAGCCTTGAAACCGATGAGCATTTTGGTGTGGGCAATAACGGGGAAATCTTTGATGTTGCCTTTGGGCTATATGCAGAAAAAGAACTGACTGCCGCAGACGGTACGGTCATCCCTACTGACGGACTGATTGAGATCATTACCCTTGATGAGAATGGAAAAGGCAAGGTTAAGACTGACCTTCCGATGGGCAATTACTATGTGAAAGAGATTGCAGCAAACGAAGCGTATCTTACAAGTGATACGAAATACCCTGTAAACTTTGAATATGCAGGACAGGATACCGCCATCGTCCACCTTGCAGTCAATGACGGCGAACCCATTGAAAACAAGCTGATTTATGGTTCTGTAAGCGGAAAGAAAACCGATGAGGACGGCAAGGGCTTAGGTGGTGCTGTCATTGGCATTTTTAAGACCGGCACAGAAGAATTTACAAAAGAACATGCGATTTTAACTACCACATCAAAGGATGACGGTAGTTTTTCTTTTGCCAAAGTGCCGTATGGTTCTTGGATTATCCGAGAGGTAGAAAGTCCGAAAGGCTTTGTACTGTCCGAGGAAGAAATTCCTGTTACGATCGGCAAGGTGGATGAAGTTGTGGAAATCGAGCTTGTGAATGAATTTATCACAGGCAATATTGAGCTTACCAAAGTCGATAAAGATTATCCTGACAATAAGCTGACAGGTGCAGTTTTTGAAGTCTTTGCCGATACCAACAAAAACGGCGAGTACGACAAGGAAGATGAGCTGCTTGGCGAAATGTCTGAGCTTGGCGGCGGCATCTACCAGATGAGCGAGCTTCGATACGGAAAATATTTTGTCCGTGAAAAGACAGCACCAGAGGGCTTTGTTCTTGATGAAAATGTCTACACCGTATCCATTGAGGAAAATGGCAAGACCTATGTGGTGGAAAATGAAGCAGGCAAAGGCTTTGTCAATGCCCCGCAGTCAGGCAGTCTTAAAATTGTCAAAACATCTTCCGATGGCAAGGTGGAAGGTTTCTCTTTCCGAGTGACAGGTGCAAATGGATATGACCAGACTTTTAAGACCGACAAAAACGGAGAAATTGTGATTGAAAACCTGCGTATCGGAGAATACACCATTTCCGAGGTCAGCGATAAGGCATCGGCAAACTATATCCTGCCTGCCGAAAAACAGATCACGGTCAAGGTGGGATCGACCACGGTTGTCCAGATGCACAATGAACTGCGTGACACTCCGAAAACAGGGGATGACTTCAATCCGTTCCTCTGGGGAGGACTGGCGGCAGCTTCCCTCATTGGTGCAGGGACGCTCTTGATCGCAGGGCTGAAAAAGAAGAAGGAGGACTAAGGAATGGAAGCAAAGACGGTAATCGCCATTGTGCTTGTGATGTTCATTGTGGGCGGAGCAATCTGGCTGAACATCCGTAACCGAAAGAAGAAGTAAAGTGTCTGGGGGCAGCCTTTTCGGGCTGTCCCCTTTCTATATACGGAGGTATGTATGCAGAAATTGAGAACCATTGAGGATAAGGTGCGAGCCATTCTGAAAAAGGACGAGGAAGCCAGAAATGACGATATGGTGCTGTATCTGAAAGTATGTAACAGCTATTTTAAGGACGCAGGGGCGATGCCCTTTGCGGAAGTGATGTCACAGTACCGTTATCTGGGACTGCCGAGCTTTGAGAGCGTAGGCAGGACACGCCGAAAGTTGCAGGCAGAACATCCAGAGCTTTTAGGCAGCATCCGTATCCAGAAGCTCCGTGCCAAGCAGGAACAGAATTACAGGCGTTACGCCAAAGAATGAGAGGTGGCTTATGAACGAAGAAAAACGAATGAACGGAGGTTATGAAATTATTGAGAGCTGTCATATCGGGCGTACAGAGCTTGTCATCGGGCATAACTCCAAAGCCCCGAACTCTTATGTGTGTTGGTACTGTAAGGACGGATCAGATTATTTCTGGGGGTATTATTGCAATCAGCTTTCCGAAGCAAGGGATAAGCTGAATGAACGCTATCAGAACGAGTGCAGGATGCCCTATAACCAACCAGAAAAGAAACAGAGGAATCACAATGACCGAGAACGCTAAGAAAAAATATGATTGTGCGACCTGCCCTTATCCCCGCTATAAGGAAGGGACGGTTATTTTCTGCGATGTATGTATGCAGAAGATTTTAGACAGGAAGAAAGAAAAACAGCGACAGGAGGAACGCTGATATGGAGATACGACCATTAACCCCGACAGAACAGAAATACACTTATGCCCAAAGTATGCAGATTGAGGGGCAGACAGGTACAATCGGACATCTGCGTGGCGATTTTGCAACAACAGGCTATGGCTTTTATACCACTTGGTTTGATACCAGACCGCAATGGAAATCGGACGAATTTAAGACAGACCTTGATACCGTCATCAATGCCTTGCGGGAGGATAAAGGACTTTTGCACAATCGCTATGATATGGGTGCTTTTGCAAGGAAATATCCTGAAAGTGCGATGCAAGGGAATTATTGTACGGAATATGGTTTTCGTGTGGACACAGGAAAGCACGCTTTTCTATTTCGGTGCAATCCCACTTTCCAAATAGCCACACTGCTCGGCACACCACGATACAAAGCAGGCACACCATTCCACACGGCTGTCAAAACCGTACCATGACCAGTAAGGTTCACCGCCCACATTGCCAAGCTGTGTTAAAGCAACCTCTACAATCGCCTGATTACCGCCGCTTGTAAATGCCCGTCCGTATGGATAGTAACGAAGCACATGAGCAACATACTGGGTATCGCCATAGCTGTCCCATCCCAAGCGTTCTGCCTGTATTGCGGAAAATTCTACGGCATTTGCATAGGAATATCCGCCATAGTTATTTTTCGCCCAAGATATATAGCCATTTCCAAAATTGTAGCCCTGCAAAGCAAGTTTAATATGCTCCATATCTACGGGGTTTTCCACCTCTGCCGCATTTAAGCAGTCTGCAAGATTTTGAATACCCACATCAATCGAATATTCTGGATTGGTAATTCCATTCGGGGTATTGGGATACCTCGTGTTATATCCACATTCCGAAGCCTGCATCGGGTCATTTCCACGACCACCCGATTCCTGCATCATAACCGCCTTGATAAGCTCCACATATTCGGGAATACCGTGTTGACTGGCATACCGGCGTATCAATGGATCATAGGCTTCCACTTCCGCACTTACGGGAGTATAAGCGTTGCTGTTACCTCCGCCGCCAAAGAGGGACACGGCACAGCCAAGCAATACAACAATCAAAATTATAATTACTGCAACCCAACCACCTGCAACAATGGCGGCAATCAATGCTTTTGTACCCGCTATAATCGCTTTTACTGCTGACACGGTAGCTTTTGCTGTCGTTTTGACCGCAGCAGCGGACGCTTTCGCCGTGGCTCGTGCCGCCTGTGCCGCTTTCTGGGCGGTCTTTGCAGAAGCCTTTGCCGCTGCCTGTGCAGATTTAGCGGTAGTCTGTGTTGTTTTAATGGCAGCTTTTGAGGTTGCCTGTGCAGTCTTAACTGATTTCTGTGTCGTCTTGACTGTTCCTTTTGCAGAAGTTTTAATTGCATTTTTACTGTTTCGGGCAGATTGCTTTATAGTCTTTTGTGTCTGTCTTGCCCCTTTCACACGCTGAACAGAGGTATTAGACGCAGAAGAACGGCTCACCGTTCCGTAATGGAATTGTGAGCCGTTCTGTCCTGCAGCATTTGCCCTTTGGCTTTGGACGGTTTTCATCATCCTTTTTTGCTTGAACTCAAAGCCTTGTCCTTCGCCTTAACAATGTTCTCTTTCGTGGTGCGAACGCTTTTCTGTCCCTGCTTGTCAAATTGATAGACACCCTCGGCAGTCACACACTCAGCGGTGTGGGACACCTTATCAGCAGCATATTCTGTGGCAGAGTTTTCCTCCGCATAGCAGCTCTGCTCTGCTTTATCCTTTGTCTTGGTATAAGCAGATTTCATACGCTCCGAAGCAACAGCAGCCTTATCAATGGTCTTGATTGTTCCTTTGACCGCATCTCTGGTTTTAATCTTCGCCATACAAAACCTCCCTTCCAAGAATACAGCACATCCTTTGAGATTTTGCGGTCACACTAAACAACCTTTTTTGCCACAACTACAAGCCTGCCATTTTGAGCAGAATATTCACAAGTCGAAAGGGTAATGAGCTTATCTCCATACTCGGCACTTACTCCCGTATCATAAAGAGCAAGTTCCTTACACTTGGCAACATATTCCGCAAAAGCTTCTTCTGTTTCCGCATTTACAAAATCGTAATAGCGATAACCCTCTGCACTATATGCCACCGTCTTAAATACCGCCACGATTTCATATTCTGCCTGCTCGGTCAGCGTATCAAAATGAATGGTCTTATGCTTTTCATAAAAGCTCTTGGACTTATAGCTTTCCAACGCACCAAACATCTTGCCGCCTTTGATGTGGTGTCCGTAAATGATCAGGTTATCGCTGTTTAAGATGTCACAATTTTCCTGAATATACGGTACACCCAGATCGCTGTATTCTTTTTCAAAATTTCGCTTGAGATAAAAGTTCGGATTGTTCTTTGTCTGCATGACAGGATAATTGAGCTTTGTTCCATCAATAGCGATCCATCCTACCATATCCTCATTCTGCAAATACAGTTCTCTATACTTTGCAAGAACATCCTCGCCCTCGCTAACAGGCGTGTCCTCAGAAGCAGGATCACTTTCGGGTGCTTCTTCCACCACTTCAGCAATCTGTTCAAAGGCTTCTGTCTGTTCCTCCACCTGTGCATAATGATGATAGATATGAAAACCGGAAAAAGCCGCCGTACCAATCAGGCACACGGCGACAGTCAAACAAATCTGTTTCTTATATTTCTTCAGATAATCTTTCATAGGCTATTCCTTTCTTCATTCCTGCCCTGTTTTCTGGGCATCGTGATACACCCACAGGGTGTTTTCTTTAGCGTGTATGATCATTCTGTTTTTGGGGCGTATGAAGTTCCCTACAATATTCTGGGTATCTAACTTTAATGCCCTCCATAAAATACGGGGCGAACTCACAGCAGAACAAATCTTCTGGAGTAAAGCTCGTTTCCCGACCTTCCTCTACATAGTTGTTCCAGAGATTAAAGGCAAGGTGGCAGACCTTGACCGTTCCACTTGTCTGCCACCCTCCATACATCCCTTCTGGTTCAATACAGTCTTGCTTAAAGTCAAACATCTGATTGATATTTGCCCTTGTTTCTCCTGCAATACCCATTACATAGAAAAATGCCCTGTGATAACAGTCGTTGACTTTACACTTTGACATCATTTCCAGAAAGAAATCACGATGTTCTTTCGATTTAAAAATAATTTGTGACATTCCTCTTTTCTACCTCCTTAATTCGATTTTGTGCAATTTCAAAATACGCCTTATCAATCTCCGCCCCCAGATAGGCTCTCTGGGTTTGTATTGCTGCTAATGCTGTGCTGCCTGTTCCCATAAACCCATCAAAAACCAACTCACCTTGTAAACTGGAAATCTGTATCAGCCACGATAAGCACTCTACATTTTTAATCGTTGGATGATAAATTTGGTGCTGTTTCTGCCATACAGAATTATAAGTCGCTTTCGGATATTCTTCGCCAAACCAACAGGCATTAAAGCGTGTCTTATATTTTTTACTTCGTTCTCTGCCTGCATGGTACTGCATCCCTTCTTTTTTCCTGTTTTCAAGAAGTGTTGTATGCTGAAAAGTACGCCGTCCTTTCTGGCAGAAAATAATCCACTCTGCATTGTTGGCATAGCTGCCTGTTAAATCGCCAATCCCTCCAATCGTGCCTTTTTCCACAACCAGACAATTCTTTACCGTAAAGCCTGCCTGTTTCAAACAGTCATAATGATAGGGATAGCAGTCAAAACGGGTAAAAAAATAAGCGTGGGAGTTCTCACGCAAAATGCGGTAGCTTTCCCTCGCAAACCGTTCATAATCTATTCCCGTATCTCCAGTTAAAACAGCGTGGGGCTGCTTTGCAAAATGATTTCGGTAAGAGATACCATAAGGCGGATCAGTTAAAATGAGTGATACATAGTTATCGGGAATTTGTGCCAACAACTCCATACAATCTGTATGATAAATTTGATTACACAAGCCCTTTCTTTCCACCTGTGCCTGTAAAAGCTCTCCGTCACCCATCAGATTAAACCTCTCCAAACTTGGTTGTCATCAGCCTGTAAAGCTCTGTATTTCTTGGGAACTTATTGACAAACGGTACAAGGGAACTGCCCACCTTTAAAAGCCCCTGTCCTGCCCCCACATTTGTGATATAGCTCATCTGAAGGTCTGAGATATTCAGGAGTTTGGCAAGCTCAAGTCTGTCGGTGGATGCCTGATTGAGCATAATGATAAACTCGGAGTTTGCAAGCATTGTCCTTGCCGTATGGCTCTGTAACAGGTCGTCCACATTCTGGGTAATACCCGTACAGTAAGCACCGTACTTACGCACACGCTTCCAGAGGGTAAAAAGGAAGTTGGCACTATATTCGTGTTGGAACAGCAGGTAAATCTCATCAATGAAGATAAAGGTATTTCTTCCTTTTGCTCTGTTCTGGGTGATACGGTTTAAGATACTGTCAAGCACTACAAGCATACCGATCGGCTGCAACTGCTTTCCTAAATCAAGGATGTCATAACAGATAAGGCGGCTCTTTGTGTCCACATTGGTATGCTTGGCAAAGGTGTTGAGAGAACCATCCGTAAACAGCTCAATGGCAAGGGCAATCTCCTGTGCTTCTGGCTCATTTTGCTTTAATAATTCCTCACGGAAGTCCTGCAAAGTCGGCGGTGTTCCCATATAGTTGCCCTGCTGATAATAGCGGTACACACTTGCCGTACAGCGGTCAATGATGGACTTCTGCTTTGCACCAAGACTGTTGCCGCCGATAAGCTGCTCACACAGGGATAAAATAAACTCTGATTTCAGAATGACAGGGTTTGCACCGTCACCATAATCAGAGTTCATATCCATAGCGTTGATGTGGCTTTCACTTGTGGCAGAGATGTGGATGACTTCTCCCTGCATGGCTTTTACAAGAGGGGAATATTCTCGCTCTGGGTCAATAATAATGACATCCGCATTAGGGTCTGTGAGAATGATATTGGTCATTTCTTCCTTCGCCGTGAACGATTTCCCTGCACCAGATACGCCCAAAATAAAGGAGTTTCCGTTTAACAGGTGGCGGCGGTTTGCAATGATCATATTTTTACTGATCACATTCTGCCCGTAATACACACCGTTCTCGTGATAGATTTCCTGCACACGGAAAGGGATAAATACCGCAAGGCTCTCTGTGGTAAGGGTACGCAGGGCGTCAATCTTGCGGACACCAAAGGGCAGGGCGGTATTCAATCCATCCATCTGCTGATATTTCAGTACCGCAAACTGGCACAGGTGCTTTCTGGCGGTGGTAAGGAGTGCTTCCGTATCATTATCAAGCTGCTCTTTCGTTTCTGCCGTATGCACCATTGTCAAAACAGCAAACATCATCCTCTGATCACGGGTCGTCAAATCGTCCAGAAATTCCTTGCTTTCCTTTCGCTGCTGTTCAAGGTCGTAGGGAATAACTGCGGAAAAGTTGTTGTTCTGGTTTTGCTTTCTCTGCCAGTTTGTGATGTTGGTTTCCACACCTAAAAGCCTGTTTTCCACTTCTCTCACCGCTTCGTCCGTAGGAACAGGGACAACATCTACGGACAGCATCATATTTCTGTTCAGCTCACAAAGCTCTGCCACCATACTGTCTTTGATATATGCCGCATACTCACGAAGAAAAATCACACGCCCATATCTGTCGCCAATACGGAAGTAGTCCTTTTCAAACTCGAAAGTATCAGGACAAATATAGTCCTTAAAATCGTGACCTTTTCGCATACTCAAAAGCATATCAAAGGCAAAACCTGTTTCCTCTCCTGTACGGTAAAAATCGTGAAAAATACGGAGTTTTTCCCCTGCGTCAAGCTCCACACACTTTGAGCCAAGACGGTTAAAATGCCCGATCAGGTCAGCACCCACACGGGCAAAATAATTTCGGGCTTCTTCAATATTCTTTTTGCAGACAGATACCGTCACATACTTATCCTGCACAATGGCATTTGCACCTGTTGCCTTATCAAGCAGCATTTTGTTATATTCCTTGCGGTACTTATCCAGTCCATCGTCTGCCATTGGGATTAAGATCGTCTGCTCAAAGTCTGCCTTGTTAAGACGCCTGTTGTTAATGGTAATCTTCGTAGTCGCACCGCTGTCAAGGGCATTTAGAAGTTCAGAATATTCAAGGAACATCGCTTCCTTATCCTCACGGCTTGCCACCGCATAGTTAATATCCTCAAACTTAAATGTCTTTGCATACTTGTTCTTTCCCACAAGGAAAACGCCATCCTCCCAGATCGTCTTAATCGGGATTACCGATTGCACCGATTTGGGTACGACAAATTTTTCCTTATCCTGCTTAAACAGATTTTTCAGTGTCTTAATCATACGATACCTCCTTGCTCTTTTGAGATTTCTTTCTCTGTCTGCTCTTTTGCTTTCTGCGGATACGGATACCCAGAGCTTCTTTTTCGTGGATGTCAATCGTTTCTTTTAAGGCTTCATAGTAAAGATTATCTGGGGAAAACAACAGCTTTTTCGGCATGATAAACTCTGATTTTATCCACGCCCAGACGAACTGCTCCGCTGTCATCCCGTTGTACTTGATAAAACCCAACGCTGCAAAAGGCGAAGCTCCTAAAATACACATCCAGCTTAATGTTTCCGTGCCAAAGTAGGGACGGAGAAGAAAATACAAAGCCACCGCCACGCCGCAGGCAAGGACAGAAAAAATGAACTGCCGCATCGACAGTCCAAAAAACATACTTTCCGTATAGTTACGGATCTCCTTATTTATCTTGACCTCCATATTAACACCATCCCTTCCTAACCTCTCCTGTTGCTATAAAAAGGATGCTGCGTTTTGGAATATAAAACACTCCAGAAACAGCATCTCCTATTTCAAATATTTTGTTGTCGTCTGCCTTTTGGAATTTTCCCACCAGTCCTTTTTCAACAGGCAGGTCGTATTCTTCTGACGCTTCAATCACTTCTCCATTCAGTAAATGGATACGATAAATCTGGTAATATTTTTCTTCTTTCTTCATTTCTATCATCCTTTCCTTGTTGATACTTTTAGACATAAAAAAATCGCCACCCAACTGTAAGTGACGATTTCTAAAAGTTATTTTGTTGCTATCGAATGAGCCAACTGTAATCCTTACGGCAATCTAAGATATACTCCACATACACCGTATCATCTTGTATTTGATAGAGGACAAGATACCACTTCTCAATAAACATCTTGTGATATTTATTCGGTGTGATATAGGGTTCTTCAAAAAATGGAAAACGCTGCGGCATCTGGCAGAGGGAACGCATAGCGGTCATAATCTCTTTCTTTTTTGCCGCTGCTGCTTCTTTGTTGACCTGTGCCATAAAACGGATATGTGTTCCCAACATTCTCTTTGCCCTGTCAGAAACAATGACTTTGTATCTCTTGCTCTCTGTCATACGCTACACCTCTGCAATCACATCATCAAGGTAAGCGTCCAGTTCATCAAGCGTACAGCCAACTCTGCCTGCCATTCTATCTTCCTCTACTGCCAAAAGTTCCTCACGCAACTTCAGCATTTTTTCCCTGCGGTTATAAGTTTCAATATCCATAACGACTAAATCTCCCTCGCCGTTCTTGGTAAGGAAAATCGGCTCTGCGGTCTTTCTGCACATATCGGCAATCTCGTTGTAATTCTGGCGGATTGCTGCGGATGGACGAATATTCATAACCAAACCTCCTTCTCGTATATTAGATAGTATTATTCTACCCATATTATACTCATTTCATACAACCAAGTCAATACGCACAGAAAAATTTTGCATTACAATCCCATCATTTCACGCACTACTCGGTCTGCCATTTTGACTGCACCAACTAAGATGAGCATATTAAAAATCAGCTCGCCCACATAACTCCACACCATTGTAACTGCCGCCGCATCAGATTGACTACGGGCGGAGCTGCGGCAAAGAGGGAAAAGATAATACAGGCAAGCACAATAATCGCTCCCTCAAGGCAAACCGCAGAATAGCTCTTGATAAAACTCTTGCCTACACTCTGGCTCGGCTCTCCTGCAAAGGCAGATAACGGCACAGGTGCAATAGCGGTATAAAGATAGAGCTTGAAAAACCTGCCGTACACCGACATAATCATAATGAACGACAAGACCGTAATAAACAGACCGCCGATCAAGGTGACTGCCCAAAGGGGAATACTCTCGAAAAAGCCACAGTCCTCAACTGCTGTTACAATTTCCTGCGGCAATACCGTATCGGTTGTCGAACCAAAACCTGCGGCGTTCATTATGGTAGAAATCAAGCCTTGTACAATATTAAAAAGAGCCATCATCAGCTCCAGACCATAAGTGACCGCACCTTTCGCAAGGGCAAAACGGATAAACAGCTTCAATGCCTGTTCGGGGCGTTTGACCTCTGCAAAATTGCCGCAGGTACGCATTACGCCTACCACAAAAAACAGCACCAAAAGAGCAAGTCCGATCGCCTGCACCGCACCGTGGATGCCAACGATCACATCCCATATCGTGCCGCCTTTGAATTGCTCTGGGGATTGGGTAATAATCTGCCATATCTCCGCTAACTTTTCATTCCAAGTGTTCAGAGCGTTCTCCAAATTCTGAACTACCCAGTTATCAGACACATAGATCACCTCCTGCTTTTTCTGTATCACTGCTTATTTCAATATCACTTTCCACCTCGTTTCCCCAAGCATCCCATCCCTCTGTCTTTTCACGGGCAAATAATTCCACACTGGGCAAATCACCCATAAGCTCTACGATTTTCTCTCTTGCTTCTTCGGGCTTTTGGCTGTGTCCTCGGATTGGACTGATAAGAAACTGATGGACACGGTTGGAATTTCGGTGCGGTTTCCCTTTGATAGCAAGCAGACAGATTTCTGCATTGCCCCTTGTCCAAAATCCCAGACCGAAAAACCAACCTTTTCCACTTTTATTCTGCTTCAGCCAGACAAACGCTACTGTTTTATACTGAAAGCCCCACGCCTTAATCACACGCAGAGCTTCAGGGAGTTGGGGAAAAGTTTTTGTAGACGGGGAGGATATTTCCAAGCTAAATCGAACGCAAGCAGCTATTTTTCGCCGTAGAAAAGTAGGATTAGTCTATCAATTCTACAATTTAATTCCAACTCTTACCGTTCGTAAAAATATTCTTATGCCTCTTGTGTTGGATAAGCGAAAAATAAATAAAGAGTATTTTGACCAAATAGTAAATCAGCTTGGAATTGCCGATAGGCTAGATGCAATGCCGAATCAGTTGTCGGGAGGGCAACAACAGCGGGTAGCGATTGCAAGAGCGTTAATATACCGTCCAGCTCTTCTACTTGCAGATGAGCCGACAGGTAATTTAGACCAAAAAAACTCTAAAGAAATTATTGAAATGCTTAAAATATCTAACCGAAATTTGAACCAGACTGTGTTACTGATTACACACGACGAGAAAATTGCTCTGGAAGCAGACCGCATTATTACAATAGAGGATGGTCGTATTATAAGCGATCAGAAGCGGAGGTAATCAAAATGTGGAAAGATTATTCGTTAAGCTATATAAAAAATAATAGAGCATCCAGTATATCCGTCATTGTGGCAAGTTTAATTTCTACACTGTTTCTATCATTACTGTGCAGTTTGTTTTTCAATTTTTGGACATATGATATAGAAGAAGTTGTGATAGAAGAAGGCGATTGGCAAGGGAGAATTACAGGGGAAATAGATGAACCTGATTTTATAACAATACAGAATTTTCCCAATGTAGAAAAAGCTGTTATAAATGAGAAATTATCTGAGGAATTAAATACAACAGTAGATGTTTATTTTCATAATACTAGAGCAATTTATCAAGATATGCCATTGATTGCAGAGCAGGTAGGGTTAGAAAAGGAGGCTGTGTCTTATCATACACTGCTGTTATCAAAGTATCTGATACATGACCCACAAGATGAAACGCCCCCATTGCTGTTGGTATTTTATCTGATGATCTTGGTCATTGTTTCTATTTCTATGATTTTGATTATTCATAATTCTTGCCATTTCAATGAATGCGAGAATACATCAATTTGGAATTTTCTCCAGCATTGGAGCCACTCCGAAGCAAATTCTTATTTGCTTGATACAGGAAGCATTAATGCTTAGTGTGATACCTATACTGGTAGGAAATTTAATTGGAATTGCTCTGAGCTTTGGAATTATTCAAAACATAAATATAGTAGCAGGAAATATGATAGGAAGACACAAAGCAGTATTTACATATCATCCACTTGTTTTTTTAGTTACTGTAATTTTATCTTTTCTAACAGTGCTTTGTTCTGCGTATATTCCCGCAAGAAGATTGAGTAAAACAACTCCTTTGGAAGCAATTCGGAATACAGGCGAATTACAATTAAAAAAGAAAAAGCGGTCACGCATTTTATCGCTGATATTTGGGATGGAAGGAGAACTTGCAGGGAATGCCCTCAAGGCTCAAAAGAAAGCTTTACGTACATCAACACTGTCTTTGACGCTTTCCTTTCTCGCTTTTACAATTATGTTGTGTTTCACTCTTTCAGGTATCAGTACCAACCATACTTATTTTGAAAGGTATCAAGATGTATGGGATGTGATGGTTACTGTAAAAGATACCAAGATTGAGAATTTTGGAATGACAGAGGAATTGCAGGAAAGTCCAGAAGTACAAAGCAGTGTAGTATATCAGAAAGCAATGGCTGTAAGCCAGATTTCAGAAGATTGGCAAAGCGATGAATTAAATGCATTGGGCGGTTTGGAAACGATTGCAGGAACATCTGTAACGGAGACAGATGGCGATTATCTGATAAAAGCTCCTATTGTAGTGTTAGACGATAATAGTTTTGCAGAATATTGTGGTCAGATAGGGATAACACCGCAATATGATGGTGCAATCGTACTCAATCGCATTTGGGATAATGTCAATAGTAATTTCCGTTATAAAAAGTATATTCCTTATGTGAAAGAAAACCAGAATGTGATAACTATTCAGAATAAGGAGCAGGCTGACAGTTCAGCCGAGATAAAAGTGCTTGCATATACACAGGAAGTTCCAGTGCTTAGAGAGGAATACGATAATTATGCGTTGGTACAATTTATTCCCTTGTCTATGTGGAAAAATATAGCGGACAAGATTGGCAACGCAGAAGCTGATACTTACATTCGGGTCTTAGCCAAAGATGGCGTAACTCTTGCAGAAGCAAATGAATTGGAAACTTCTATTACAGAATTTATCGGAAAAGAATATGTAATAGAGAGCGAAAATCGCATTCAGGAAAGAGTTACAAACGATAGTATGTTAGATGCCTATATGCTGATTATTGGTGCTTTTTGTGCCTTGCTTGCAGGTATTGGGATTGCCAATGTATTTTCAAATACTCTTGGCTTTCTATATCAGAGAAAGCGGGAATTTGCACAATATATGTCCATTGGTATGACACCTGCTAATATTCGTAAAATGTTTTGTATTGAAGTATTGGTGATTGCAGGTCGTCCGCTTTTTATTACATTGCCGCTAACAGTTATATTTGTAGGAGTTATGATAACAGCAAGCTATTTAGACCCAATGGAGTTTTTGGTAAAAGCTCCCATTCTGCAAATCAGTGCATTCATTTTAGCCATATTCATATTTGTGGGATTGGCGTATTATTTTGGTGGAAAAAAAGTACTGAAAAGCAATATTGCAGAAACTCTGCGTAATGATACCTTGGTATAAGCTAGGAGAGTTTAACGATAAAGGGTAAGTGGATACGGTGCTCAGTCTGTAAGAACAAAGCTCGTGACAGAATCAGAGAGGATACCATTTTAACAAATTATCCTCTTTATTATACAAAATGTAAAAAAGAAACTTTGATCAATGTAAAAGATGTATATTCCAACTGTTACCAAGGAATAAGATGCATAGATGCAGAGTCAATGAGCGTAGTTACTCGCAATTTCATTGGCTCTGCGTTTTCAATGAAAGCTTATCAAAAATCTTGACAGTGTAAAGTTTTTGGGATATAATATAGACACTGTAAAGATTGGAGGGTGTGTATGGAAAAGAAGCCTTATCATCATAAAAATTTGAAAAACGATTTGATAGAAAAAGGAATTGAATTAGTGAATAAGAATGGAATCAATCAACTTTCTCTCCGCAAGGTGGCACAAGCCTGTGGTGTAAGTCACGCTGCACCATATAGTCATTTTTATAACAAGGAAGAATTGCTTCAAGAAATGCAATTACATATTACGAAAAAGTTTACAGAGGTACTTGAAAATACAGTTTCCCAATATAGAGGGACACCTATTTTTTTATTGGAATTTGGCAAAGCATATATTTCCTTTTTTATAAGCCATCCGCAATATTTTAACTTTCTTTTTCAGCAAGGAAATATACAAATTGATTTGAATATTGGCAGTGGTAGGGAAAGCAATTATCAGCCCTTTGCGATTTACAAAGAACAGGTGTTGAAATTACTTGCCGATACAAATATGACACAAAGCAAAAAAGAAGATTTGATAGTTGCATTATTTGCTTATGTGCAAGGTCTTACGACTCTTGCAACGATGGAGAATGTTCATTACGCATACAAATGGGAAGATAAACTGACAGATTTAATCGGAATATTTAGTTGTGAGTTTTAGGAGAATTTATGGTTGGAATTTATTTAAGTGGTACGGGTAACACAAAATATTGCATTGAAAAGTTGGTATCTCTTATTCATTCATCTGCAAAGCTATTCCTATGGAAAGCCCTGAAGCTATTTCAGCAATTCAACAAAACGAAGAGATTTACATAGGGTATCCTACACAGTTTTCTAATGCTCCATATATGGTGCGTGACTTTATTAAAAAGAATGCTGACATCTGGAAAAACAAGAAAATACTGTGCATTGCGACAATGGGGGCTTTTAGTGGTGATGGTGCGGGATGCACGACAAGAATGTTAAAAAGATACGGGGCAACTATTTTGGGTGGAATACACATTCATATGCCAGACTCTGTTTGTGACAGCAAGTTATTAAAAAAGACAATGGATGAAAATCGTTGTATTATAGCACAGGCAGATAGAAAAATCGAGGAAGTGGCTTTGCAGATTATAAATGGAAATTATCCACAAGAAGGTATTACGCTAGTTTCGCATATCATCGGATTATTGGGACAAAGGCTTTGGTTTTATAAAAAAACAAAAGGTTATTCCAATAAGTTGAAGATTAACAATAATTGCATTGGTTGCGGAAAATGTGTTTCTATATGTCCAATGAAAAATCTTATTTTACGAAATAAGAAAGTTGTGTCGAATGATCGCTGTACAATGTGTTATCGCTGTATTAGTCTATGCCCCCAAAAGGCAATAACTCTTTTAGGAAATGAAGTTGTAGAACAATATAGAATAGAGGATTATAAATAATTTATGAATTCAGAATGGATAATGTGTCCGATATGTGGCAATAAAACCCGTGACAAAATCAGGGAAGATACGGAATTGAAAAACTTCCCCCTTTATTGTCCGAAATGTAAACAGGAAAGTTTAATTGATGCAAAGAACTTGCAAATAACTGTCATCAAAGAGCCAGACGCAAAGACGCAGAGCCGATGAACTTGAGAAATGTTTCACAGTTCATCGGCTCTGTTACTACTTTTATGCTTGATTTTATTGTCTGTCACAGGGGATAGAAGTTGTTATCTTCATTTTCTGTTCGGCAACAGTTAAACTTTTATGCAAAGGGATTGCCATAAATACTGTAATAAGTGCAGAGAGAACATCGGCAATCGGCTGTGCATATAAAATACCGTTTAATCCCCATATAAATGGAAAAATAAGATAACGGGAATGAAGCAGATACCTTGTCGGCAAGCTCCAAGAATAAACCCTTCTTTTCCTTTTCCAAGAGCAAGGAATAAAGAGGAATATACCGTATAGTATCCAAACAGCATAAATGTAATACCGTTTACTCTTAAAGAGGAAGCTCCAATGTGAATCATTTCTGTGTTTCCAGTTGTAAACTGTGAAACAATAGTCGTAGAAAACAGACTGAATAATAAACCTACGATCACACAGAAAACAGTTGACCATAAGATGGAAATTTTGATTGCAGTACGCAGACGATCAAATTTTTTCGCCCCATAACTGTAACCTGCAATCGGTTGAAAACCTTTGATAAAACCAAATACTGTTAAGCTGCCCATAGATATAAGACGGGTAACAACGCCCATTCCCGCTATGGCTGAATCGCCGTAATTACCTGCGGCATTGTTTATTAGAGAGATAGAAATACTTGTTAATAATTGAAATATAAGTGTCGGAACGCCAATTTTGAAAATTTCAGATAGAATTTCTTTAGAAAAGGTACAGTCCTTTATTCTAAACTGAAAAGCACTTTTTTGTCTGAAAATGTAAAATAGATACACAAGAGTAGATACTACCTGAGAAATTGCTGTGGCAATAGCAGCTCCTGCAACACCAAAATTAAAAGTGTATATAAATAATGGATCTAACCCGATATTGAGGACTGCACCTAACAGCAAGGCACACATTGTAGTTTTTGCTGCTCCTTCACTTGTCACGATATTGTTCATTGTGACATTAAAAACATTGAAAATGCAGGAAATAATGTAAATACCGGCATAGGTAGTTGCATAAGGAAGGACACTTTCTGTTGCACCTAAAAGTCTTAGAATGGGTTTCAAAAAGATGATTGATAAAACGATCATAATTGCACCGACAACAAGGCTACTATATAGTGCAGTGCTTGCCACTTTGTTTGCCTGATCCTTGTTTCTTTGTCCTAACAATCGGGAAATGTAGGATGCTGCCCCATTGCCAAAAAGTAATCCTAAGCCGACGACTACTTGACCGAGTGGATACACAACTGAGATGGCAGCCATTTGACTTTCGCCTAATCCGCCTACGAAATAGGCGTCAACGAGATTGTACAAGGCGTTGATGAGCATACCAATCATTGTTGGAATACCCATAGCTAAAAGGGCTTTTGGGATTGGAGCATTGCCTAATAACTCCAATTTTCTGTTTTGATTGTCCATAGTGTTTTTTCTCCTTTCACTTGACAAATAGAATAAAATATACTACTATAAATTATAGTAGTTGAAACGCAAATGGTATTCTACTATAATTTATAGTAGTTGTCAAGAGAGTAAAGGAGGAAATTGATATGGCGACCATTGACTTAATTGTTTTGGGAATGTTAAAGAAAGAACCTCTGAGTGCGTATGACCTTCAAAAGTTGGTAGAGTACCGCAATATTTCAAAATGGGTAAAAATTAGTACCCCGTCTATTTATAAAAAGGTTATCCAGTTGGAGGAAAAAGGATATATTTCAAGTCATATAGAAAAAGAGGGTAAAATGCCAGAAAAATCAGTGTATTCTTTAACTGAAAAAGGGAAACAGCAGTTTGAAAAATTGATGCTTGAAATATCCTGTAAGCCGATAAACATTTTTTTGGATTTTAATGCTGTCATTGTAAATCTGGACAGTATGTCCAGAGAAAGACAGCAAGAATGTCTGGATAATATTGAGAGCAGTATGGAGGTATTGAAAAAATATCTGGAAGAAAATATTGCTTTGAAAAAGAGTAAAGAAGATATTCCTGTTACGGGTATGGCAGTTTTACGGCAACAATACACATTGGCAGAGGCAATAGAGGAGTGGATTGCTTCATTAAAAAAAGAAATCAATTCGTAAAAGTGCATGGTAGGAACAAAAGAAATGCTGTTATTTTTTAGTTTGGATTGTAATGAGATTGTAAGAAGTGGTTGCTATACTGAACTTACAAAATAAAAACAGAAATTTGGAGGTTTTAATATGGCAATACTTGAAACAAAAGATTTACGAAAGATATACGGAAGCGGAGAAAACGAAGTCCATGCTTTGGATGGGGTATCCATTTCCGTAGAGGAAGGCGAATTTGTTGCTGTTATCGGTACATCGGGCAGCGGCAAATCCACCCTCTTAAATATGATTGGCGGGTTAGACCGTCCTACTTCTGGTAGTGTTACTATCCGAGGAAAAGAACTGTTGAAAATGAAAGACGAAGAACTGACGATTTTTAGGCGTCGAAACATTGGCTTTGTTTTTCAGAATTATAATCTGCTTCCTGTTCTTAATGTGTATGAGAACATTGTGTACCCTATTGAGATCGACGGTGGCAAGACCGATACAAGATTTGTAAAAGAGATTATCCATACTCTTGGCTTGGAACAAAGCTTAAGAATATGCCGAATAATCTTTCAGGTGGTCAGCAGCAGAGGGTTGCGATTGCCCGTGCCCTTGCGACAAAGCCTGCCATTATCCTTGCGGATGAGCCGACTGGAAATCTGGACTCAAAAACAAGTATGGATGTTATTTTGCTGATGCAGTCGATCAGCCGTCAGTTCCACCAAACCACCATTATGATCACGCACAATGAGGAAATCGCTCAAATGGCAGACCGCACAATCCGCATTGAGGATGGCAAGGTTGTTTCGGGAGGTGTCAGATATGCACGCTAACCGAAATAAAAAAAAGCAATTAAGCGAGTAGAAAGGGGAATGATGAAAGCAAACCGTATTCGTAACCTGTTTGCGGTGTTTGCGATCGTTCTCACCACTTTTATGATTACGACTGTGTTTAGTCTGGGCATTAACTATATGGAAAATATGAAGTTAATGCAGGTGCGTACCGCAGGCACGACCGCTAATGCGTCCCTTGCGATGCCGACAGCAGAGCAGGAACAGCAGATCAGGGACTTAGAATATGTCAAAACCGTCGGTACACAGTATATGGTCGGCTCGGTTGCCGAGAAGAACGATGAGGGGCGTGAGCTTTCTATCGCACTTTCGTATTACGACACTACTGAATGGGATAAACACTATAAAGAAACAATCAAAGATATAGAAGGGAAATATCCCTCAAATGAAAATGAAATTATGCTGTCAGAGGATGCTCTTTCACAGCTTGGAATGAAAGAGCCGAAGCTGAATATGGAAATCCCTCTGTCCTATTATGATAAAAACGGTCAGCAGGAAAAAAATTTCACTTTAAGCGGATGGTTTCATTCCTATACAGGCACGGGAATGGGCTTTGTTTCCGAAGCGTATTGCAAAAATGCAGGCTATACAATGGCAGAGGACGGCGTTCTTTCTTTGTCGTTGAATAAAATGCCTGATGATTTTTATCGTATTCAAAAAGATGTGGAGTTGAATGAAAATCAATCTTTCGGCGGTGCGGTTTCCATGAAATCATCAAGCGGTTCAGTGATCGCAATGGTAATCCTATTGGTATTCTTTATCATTGGCAGCGGGTATCTCCTTATTTACAATGTTTTGTATATATCCATTTCAAAGGATACCCGTTTTTACGGTTTGATGAAAACGCTTGGAACAACGCAAAAACAGATTAAATCACTGGTAAAAAATCAGGCAGTTAAGTTTGCCTGCATTGGTATCCCGATTGGTATTTTGTTAGCCACCGCTGTTTCCTTTGGAATTGTTCCATTTGTGTTGAACGAGGGTTTTGAACAGGGCAAGTCGATGATGGATGCCGAAGTGTTTTTCCATCCATCTATCTATATTTTGTCCGTAATCTTTTCAGCGGTAACCGTTTGGATTGCCTGCAATGCTCCTGCAAAAGCGGCTGCAAAAATTTCTCCAATAGAAGCATTGAAGTTTCAGAATTTTGCACCGAAGAAAACAAAAAGCAGAAATTCCACCAATGGTGGCAAGCTACATGTGATGGCATTTCATAATGTATTCCGTGACAAAGCGTGCTGTCCTTGTGTTTATGTCCTTGTTTATGGGAATTACTATGATTTTAGGTGTAAACGGGGTTATAAGCAGTATGTCGGCTGAGAACTTTATTAAGGAATACATGGACTATAACTTTGAATACATGGATATTCAGTTTGAACAAGCCGAGCAGCTCAACAAGGAAGTACCTCAATTCGACGAGCATTTTGTGGAACAGATTAAGCAAATAGATGGTGTCGAAAATGTAGATATTCAAAAGACAGTCTGGGCAGAAATTGACTTTGATGAAACCGCTTTAGAAGACTTTATGAAAATTCAATATGAGGACAGCAAATATAAAGCAAAAGGACAATCTTATGAACAGATGTTGGAAGTAATGAAAGGGTATGCTGATGCCGGCGAGTACGGCTGCTATATTACAACCCTTGACGATGACAAGGCGTTGGAAGAATACAATGCCAAGCACCCTGATACGCCCATTGACATGGAAGCATTTAAGCGTGGCGAAACAGCGATTGCGGGAAAAGATACCGAATATAATGCACCCAATACCGCTTTAGTGGGTGAAACGCTGACGCTGACCGCCGACAGCACTGACGGCAAGGCAACTAATTTCAAAATTGGCGGAGCTTTTTACTATGACGATTACTCGAATAATCTTTCCGATAGTATTGATAGACGCAAGGACATTAATATGGTGCCCAATATTATCTTTGTCAGCGAAGCGGGTATGGAACGCCTGACAAAAGAACCAATCATTTCCGCAATCGGTGTTGACATTAAGGATTTCAACGATTTAGAGCGAATTGACAGCGAATTACAGGCAATCAACAGTACCTTGACTGAATCAGAATGGCAGCTTAGATCCTCTGTTAATCAGAAAGAACAATTTGAACAGATGAACTACTCTTTAAGTTTGTTGGGAAACGGTGCTGCAATTCTGCTCATTGTCATCGGTTTAATTAACTTTGTAAATGTTATGTTGACGGGTGTGGTGGCAAGGAAAAATGAATTTGCCATTATGGAAAGTATCGGAACAACGAAAAAGCAGATCAGGAAGATATTGACCTTAGAAGGCGGTATTTATGCTTTGATTTCTACTCTGATGATTATGACTTTTGGTAATGCGTTCCTAATGCTGGTGGCAGATGCAGTTCCGCATATGGCAAACTATGCAGTATTTAAATACCCTGTTGCACTTGTCATTGGTTTGATCGCAGCAATCTTTGTAATTTGTTTAAGCGTTCCTGCCATTGTTTACAAGGCAACTTCTGATGAAACGGTCATTGAAAGACTGCATAATTTTGATAGTTAAATGAGGTTGTGGGACGGACGCAGCATTGCTGCGTCTGTTCCTGCAATTTTGTATATTGAGGAAGGTGGTGCGTTTTGCGGCTATGGCAAATATTTTTCTCTACTTGAAGATGACAAAATTCTGAGCAAGGGTATTTCTATCGCCCTAAAAAAAAGACGAGCATACGGTTACAGCAGTCTATGGGTATTTGGAAGCATTGCAGCAATACCAAAAAAAAGCAAAAAGTATGATTTGTTTCTGCTTGATATTAACCTGCCTGACGGCAATGGTTTGGAATTTTGTAAGAAAATTCGGGAAACATCGGAAACACCTGTATTATTTTTTTTAACCGCTAATGATACGGAAGAAGATATGTTGGAAGGGTTTGGCGTTGGTTGTGATGATTATATATCAAAGCCTTTTTCTATTGAAGTTTTACGAAAAAAAGTATTGGCAGTTCTAAAACGAACTGGCATAGGAAAATTTCGTATGAAATACAGAGATTTAGAGTTAGATAAAGAAAAGTGTCTTGTTTTAATGAAGGGACAGGAAATACATTTGACCTCAACAGAATACAAATTGCTCCTTTATCTAATGGAAAACAGGGGAAGGGTTGTTACAAAGGCGATGCTTTTGGAACAGCTTTGGGATATAGACGGAAACTTTGTTGATGATAATACCGTGCGTGTGAATATTAAGCGGCTAAGGCAGAAACTGAATGATGAAAAGCAGGAATACATTGTAACAGTTTTTGGCATGGGCTACTCTTTTGGAGAATGACGATGAAGCATTTTGAAATTTACAGAAAACTGATTTTAATTATAGGCACTGTTACGGCGGTGGTATCTGTTGGTGTGTTCTTTTTTATGGAGGACATCCTTTTCCGTACGCTTTTTATCTCTTTTGCATTTGTATTTTTATGTGGTCTGTTGTTCCTGCTAGACTTTCTGCACAACCGCTATAATGATACTCTGTTAGAAGATATTACGCTGCTCATTGAGGCTTTGGTGGAACAACAGGAAAGAATTGTCTTTTCAGAAGCTGAGGATACCCTGACCGCACGGCTGCAGCACCAACTTCTAAAACTCCGCAATATTTTAAAGGCACAGAATCAAATGCTGACACAGGAGAAAGAACAGATTAAAACTTTAATCTCCGATATTTCGCATCAAATCAAAACGCCCGTAGCAGCAGCAAACACCTTTGCACAGTTATTAGGTGATACAGGGTTATCCGATGAGGAGAGAAGTGAATATATTGCCACCTTGCAGATGTCCCTTGAAAAGCTGACTTTCTTGACAAACAGTTTAATTAAAATGTCCCGTTTGGAAAGTGGCATTATCCGATTGAAACCTGAACAAAGCAGTTTAAATGATATTGTTATGCAAGCGGTAAAAACGGTTTATGCTAAAGCAAGGGATAAAAATATTACGATTACCTTTGATTGTGGGCAGACCTTTGAAGCCCTGCTTGATTTTAACTGGACGGCAGAAGCTGTTACCAATGTACTTGACAATGCTGTGAAATACACACCAAGCGGAGGAGTTGTGGACTTGAAAATCACCGAATATCCATCGTATTTGCGATTGGATGTATCCGATAACGGAATTGGCATTCCTGAAGAAGAACAGGCAAAAATCTTCGGCAGATTTTACCGTGGAAAGCAGTCAGCAGGAGTTGACGGTGTGGGAATCGGTTTATATCTTACCCGTGATATTGTGAATAAGCAGAACGGGTATATCAAGGTGGCATCCGATGAAAAAGGTACAACATTTTCTTTATTTTTGAAAAAGTTTAGAGAACAATAGTAATTCCAGATAAGTGTACGATATGAATTTGTCAAGATAGTAAATATAAAATTGAAAGATCAAATAAAACAAGATAAATGGAGATGGATAATTTATGATTTCAGAATGGATAATTTGCCCGATTTGTGGCAACAAAACCCGTGATAGAGTTAGAGAAGATACTATTTTAAAAAATTATCCTCTTTATTGTCCGAAATGTAAGAAAGAAACTTTAATAAATGCAAAGAAATTACATATAACCGTCATCAAAGAGCCAGACGCATAGACGCAGAGCCGATGAACTTGTGAGATAACCTTATAAGTCATCGGCTCTTTTTTTACATAAATATAGAATTTGACAAGTCCGCCAAATAAAAAAAACGGTGTTTTGGTGGGCAATTTTGTCATGCTCAGATAGCTATTTTATCCCTCCAGACCTGTTTTGAGTTTGGAGGGATTTCTTATGTGTTGGTCTGATAACACTGTGCTGCTGATTTTAAGCAGCAGTTATTTACATACCGTTCGATAGAGATGAGGATAATTTGTTAAAAAAATTCTTATCTCCATTTGGGGAAATTATGCTCCAAGAGTAGATATTAAATATCTATATAATAGAATTGATATTTCTTATAACCGTAAAGGTCTGACAGCCTTTGCGGTTTTTCTTTTGTCGTTTTTTGTTGAATTAAGGCGTAAGCCTGTTTGGGGTGTAGGGTGTCGTTCTCCGCCGATCAATCTGAAATTTCAAAAATTCAGATTGATTGGAGGAACGAAAAATGAATGAAAAACATCCTAACCGAAAAAAGGACAAGCATAACCCTTATACGCTGATGATTGTAGAGGGCAGATATTACCTCTCTTTTAAAGATGGGCGGGGGATAATGCAAAATATTGAAATAGATAAAGTGCTGTATGACCTGTTTAACCGTTTTGAGCTTGAGGACATTTCCTATCTTAATCGAGTGAGCAGGCACATTGAACACTCTGAGTTGACAGAAAGCTCCTTAAATGACCGAGCCTTTTATAAGGAAGAAAGTCTTGAGGAAACCGTTTCAAGGAGTATGGAATATGAGCAGTTACATAAGGCAATTTCAAAACTGCCCGAAACACAAAAACGAAGGCTACTTCTGTATTTTTTCGGAGAGTTGAACTATGAACAGATTGCAGAGCTTGAGGGATGTAAATATCAGGCTATTCAAAGCTCTATCTATGCGGCAATCAAAACTTTGAAAAAATTTTTGAAATAGTGCCTTGTGTTATGGACTTTGAGTGAGCAAACAGGTGAGAGGGATTAAATTCCTTCCACCTGTTTTGCTTTGTGTGGCGAAAACGGGAGTGATCCTTGACAACCGAATATCCATTCGTCAAATACTTCCTCTTTGTGATTGTGATGAGCATAAGCGTGTGCAGCGGTACGCCAAGACCTGTTAAGAAGCAGCGAGCGATGAAAGGGGGTGATCTCATTCATTACCGACTGAAAATATCGGATTGCTTCCGATTTCGCAATAACCCACAAAGAGAATAATGGTACTCCCGTCCAGTCACAAGTCCGAGCGTGATAAAACCGTCGCAGACAATGAGGGCGGCTCTGGCAGACCGTCAGAGGGGTGAAACTCCCGTGGTGTCAGTTCGCTGCTGACCGTTTGGCGACTTCCCTGTGTTCTATGAACACATTGCATTTCGGGGTGTCGAGGACAAATTGAGATGCTTCTATCATAAAGCCAGATAAAAGGTAGTCATAGGAACAGATTTTGCTAATGATCTTCCAATATTAAATACTTCCTTTTGTCTGGCTGTTACATAGGTAAGTTTTTTCTTACCTACAAACAGATAGGAGGTCTGAATATTTATGGAAAGAATTATCAAGCGTGGAGATATTTTTTACGCAACACTTAATCCCGTTATTGGATCAGAGCAAGGTGGTACAAGACCTGTTCTTACTATTTCTAATAATACGGGGAACAGGCATAGTCCGACAATTATTGTCGCACCAATAACAAGCCGTACACATACGAAAGCAAAACTACCGACACATACAGAGGTGAAAGATTTTGATAAGCTCGATAAGGACTCAATTATTCTGCTTGAACAGATAAGGACGATTGATAAGCAGAGATTAAAACAGTATATAGGGCTGATGCCCGACCACATAATGGCAAGAGTTGATAAGGCTCTTGCCATTAGTATTTCACTTGATAACTGAACAAAAATGTAATGTACAAATTAGAGAAAACAGGAGGATTTGCACATTGGTCAAGTAGCGGTTGTATATCTATAATTTAAGACATACAGCCGCTTTATTTTGCGGAGGTAGTGAGATGGAAAATGTTAAAGAGTCCATAAATGTAAAGCAACAGCACGAAAGTAATGTTAATGAGGCAGAAAACTTCGATACTTTTATGAAAGCTATGGTGCAGGTTGTCGAGAAGTATGGAAGGGTTGTTTTGCAGGAACTGGATTGTGTTGCGTAAGTTTACGCAACCTTACATATCACATTTTCCAAAATATCGGAGGTGGTAAAATGAACAGAGAAGGGAAAAAATGTGTTCTGTATCCGAGAGTAAGTACCGAGATGCAGGTTGATGGATATAGTTTGGAAGGACAGAAAAACAGCTTAAAACGGTTTGCAGACCGTGAAGAAATGGAAATTGTCGGCATTTATGAGGATGCAGGAAAGTCTGGAAAGTCAATCGAGGGGCGACCTGCATTTAAGAAAATGCTTGCCGATATAAAAAACGGATTGGAGATAGAGTATATTCTGGTTTATAAACTTTCTCGTTTTGGAAGAAATGCTGCTGACATCTTAAATTCATTAGAATTTGTGCAGTCTTATGGCATCAATCTTATTTGTATAGAGGAAGGGATTGACTCATCCCAGACAAGTGGAAAGCTTTTAATCTCTGTTCTGTCAGCGGTTGCGGAGATTGAGAGAGAAAATATTATTGAGCAGACGATGAACGGACGCAGGGAAAAAGCAAGGCAGGGCGGTTGGAACGGCGGTTTTGCACCATATGGATATTACCTGAAAGATAATCAGCTTTTAATAGAGGAAACCGAAGCTGAAGCAATCAGAATTATTTTTGATAAGTTCGGAAATTCAGATATAGGACTTGGCGGAGTTGCTAAATATCTCAACCTGCAAGGTATAAAGAAAATTCCTCGCCAGAACGGAAAATTAGAAACATGGAGCAGTCATTTAATACGGCAGATATTAGACAACCCTGTTTATTGCGGAAAGATTGCTTATGGAAGAAGAACAAGGGAAAAGGTCAAGGGAACAAAAAACGAATATAAACAGGTTCATACTGACGATTACATTTTAGAGGACGGGCAGCATGAGGGAATTGTCAGCGAGGAACTCTGGCAGAAAGTTCATGCAAAGCGGAAAGCAACAGGAATTAAGCAACCGTCAAAGGTTGGTAAAGATAGGGCACATCTTCTGACTGGTGTTTTGAAATGTCCCATTTGCGGCAGTTCAATGTACACGAATAAACACGCATGGACAAATAAGGATGGCACATATAAAGAAGTTTACTATTATATATGTGGGAGAAATAAGCAGGAGCGAGGTCATCATTGCGATTATAAGGCATCCCTGCGGAAAACCGATATTGAGCCACTTGTGGTCGAAGCCGTAAAAGAATTGGTCAGCGATGTTTATTTTGCCAAAGAGATTGAAAAGCGGATAGGCGTTCAGACAGATACCAGTACGGTGGACAAGGAACTTGCCAATTATGAAAATAAGCTGAAAGAAGTGGACTTGAACAAGGCTCGTCTGGAAAATGAGATTGACAATCTTCCTGCTGATGCCAGATACCGTGAAAGAAAGATCCATGATATGACATTAAGATTGGATGCTCTGTATGATACAATGGTGGAGTTAGAGGAACGCATTGAGGACGCAAAATTAAGAAAAAGTTCTATTGAGATGGAAGCAATCACTTTGGACAATGTTTACAAAATTATGCAGAATTTTGGAAAGCTCTATGCTATAATGAGTGACGAGGAAAAGAAAAGTCTCATCACATATCTTATTAAAGAAATTCAGATATACCCGAATGGGGAATCAGAAATGCCGTTAAAGTCGATAGAGTTTAACTTTCCGATTTATATTGATGGCAAGGAGGTAAGGAAGGTTTTGTGGGAAAGCGGTAATACCGTTGAATGCGTTTCAGTACTACATCGAAAAAGCCTTGAAAAATAAGGCTTTTTGATTTTTAGTAAAACTAAAAAAGTGATATTTTGTTGTAAAAAATGATAAAAAATCAAAAAATATTCAGAGGGTTGTTTGAGTATGATATGTACACGACGCTGATATAAGTGGTATGTGGAAACATATACTAATTGATTTTTTTTACAATGAGTGTGCGATTTATTTGTATATTTAACATATATAAATTATTCTTATATAATATAGTATATCCAGATAGTTCTACTAGAACATGGGGAGAAGGTGGCGGACATGCTGTATTTATTACTGGAAGAAATATACAAGGTTTTACTGTTAGTTCTTGGGAAAAAGAATATTTAATACCATACTCTGATTTGCAAAACGGAGGATATTTTAATATAATGATAGATAATGTTAGTTAAATAATTTTAATTTGATAGGAGATATTTATTATGAATGAAATTGATAACTATAAGTATATATTTTTTAAAAGTTTGTATACTATTTTGGGATTAAGTGATATAGAAAAGGAAATTTCTAATCAAAAAATTTTTCCTTTAGAAATTGTAGAAAATGACGAATATGACGTAATATCTAATTATTTTTTTCTGTTAAATGAAATTAATATCAATAAATTAAATGAACAAGAATTACAACAGTTTTATGATATCTTTTCTAAAAAAGTAAAGCAAATGACAGAGGATGATTATAAAAAGGCGGAATTATTCATAAAAAAAACGTATCAAAAATTATTTGATAATATTGATCAAAAATTTGTATATTATGGCCCAATTAATATGGAATATGCAAGTCCTTCCGATGCTATAACATTAGGATTATATTATGATGCATCCAATGATGATGATTTTGAAAAGGAAAATAAACTTAATGAAATTATTAATTATATACAATTTCAAGTTGCAAAAAAAGTGAATATAAAAGTTGCAGTAATACTTTATAATCAATTAACTTTAGATAATTATAATAGTAATTTATTAAATAGTAAATAAATTAATTTAGGAGAATAAAAAAATGAGGGTACAGTTAATAAAAAAAGACAGACTATTCATATCCAATACCCAACACATGTTGAGTGCGTATGTGCTTTGAGCAGACGGTAAATATTTTAAGCTGAAATTGCATCTGAATTATTTTTGAGACTCGGCGTCAAGTCGAGCCTCGTTTTTTGCGCTTTTCGGCGGTAAAAAACACTATTTGCCGTTGTGTTCAAAAATTCGGTTGCATTTATTGCCGAAAAGGCATATACTTCGACATACTGCGCTCATTTCGGGCGAAATGCTTGTAATTACATCACCTTTGTATTCAGGCGTAAAAATGAATTTTGTTTGGGAGAGCAAATTTTGTCGAGAAGCGTTAATGAAGCAAGGATTAAAAACAAGGCAGTCGTCAGAGTAAGAGGGCTTTGGGAGCGTCGCGTATCATAGCTCAGGTTCTTGACCGACTAAGCCGAAAAAAAGGGGGGCTTGACCATATCGTTTTTGTATCGGCCGCCGTTGCGAGATGCGGAAAATCTCAGGGCACCGAGCTGCCGAAATGTATTGAGGGCGATGATGTCTGTGTATAGAGATACATAAAAAATGACAACCAAGAGGTGGAAAAATGAAAAAGGTAAACACAGCTTTGCTCATAAGACTTTGTCTTCCGCAGTTTGCGGTAGGACTTTTCACTACAATGCTCAACAATTATCTTATTTACTTTTATCAGCCGTCAAAGGAGTCGGGGATACCGAATCTTATTCCGCAGGGCAGAATAGTTCTCGGAGTCCTTACGGTAATAGGCTTGATTAAGGCGGTAGGGCATATAATCGACGCCGTCACCGATCCGCTTATAGCGGCAGGCTCCGACAAGAGCAAAAACAAAAACGGCAGACGTATTCCGCTTATGCAAAAGGCGGCTGTTCCGTTCGGACTTTGCGCGTTTCTTATGTTCTTTGTGCCGTTGAATTACGTAAGCGGCTTTAATGCCGTTTGGATTGCGGCTTTTATGTGGGGATATTATTTCTTCTTTACTTTGTATATGATTCCGCACAATGCGCTCATTCCCGAGCTTGTGCAGGACGGCCCGATGAGAGTCAACGCATATACGATAAGCTCGTTTTTCTTTGTAACCGGCAGCGCGCTCGGCTATGTCAGCCCGCTTATCGTGAACGGCTTTAAATCCGCCGGTATGGCCACTCTCGGAGCCTGGAGAATGACCTTCGGTATTACCGCAATCGGCATTGTCCTGCTTATAATCCCGGCGTTTACCATAAAGGAAAAGGATTACGTGCATTCGGTAATCCCCAACGTGACCTTAAAGGACTCCCTGAAGCACGCTTTTTCAAATAAGCACTTCAGAATTGTCACACTCGGGCAGCTTTTGGAAAATACCGGAATGGCATTTTTCCAGGCTTGCATTATGTACTATGTAACCTCACTTATGGGTCTTGCCGAAACATATTCGGTGCTTATCTTGGCAATATCTATTGCAGGCTCGCTGGCTCTTTATCCGCTGGTAAATAAATTTGCCAAAAGAAAGGGAAAGAAGCTTCCCGTTATATTGGGCTGTATTGTGTTCTCGATTGCCGAAATCGTTATCTGCTTCAGCGATAAAATACCGGGCAATAAGCTCGTTTGGGCTTGCGTATTCGCGCTGTTCGTATCATTCCCGTTTGCCGTGCTCAATGTGTTGCCGGGTGCTATGATGGCAGATATCATTCAGTATGATACGGTAGTGACCGGCATTAACCAGGAGGGAATCTTCGGTGCTGCGAAGAGCTTTATTGTGAAGATGGGCAATTCACTCGCGATAATGATAGTGCCCTCGCTTGTTGTAACCGGTGCGGCGGCAGGCGAAAATGTCGGCGTGCTCGGACTAAAGCTTACGGCGGTTGCAGGCAGCCTGTTTTGCATCCTTGCGATTTTTGTGCTCCTGCGTTACAGAGAAAAAGAGGTCCTTGCCACAATAGAAAAGGCAAGCGACAAAAAGGAGAATAATTGTGACTGATAACATAAACGCTTCTTCGGGCGATAAGGCTCAATTTTACGCAGAGCGCCTTGCAAAGATGATAAGGTGCAAAACCGTGTCCGAAAAGAATGACTTTAAGCCGGAAGAGTTTTTAAAGCTCAGAAAGGTTATTGCAGAGCTCTTTCCGCTTGTGACTCAAAAGGCGGAGTTTACCGTTTTCGGCGACGATGCCTATCTGTACAAATTAAAGGGTAAGGATGAGACAAGGAATGTAATGGTTATGTCTCATCATGACGTAGTTGAAGCGACAGGTGATTGGCAGGAGGAGCCGTTCGGAGGCGTAATCAAGGACGGCAAGCTCTGGGGCAGAGGGACAGTTGATACAAAAACACCTTTGTTCGCTGAGTTTTCTGCAATAGAGGAGCTGCTTTTTGAGGGCTTTGAGTTCCCGGTCAACGTATATCTTTTTTCCTCTCATAATGAAGAGACGGGAGGAGACGGAGCGGTTCTCGCTCTCGATTACTTCAATAAAAATCACATAACCTTTGATTGGATATCGGACGAGGGCGGAGCGGTAATAGACCCTCCCATGGCCGGTATAAGTAAAAAGTGCGCCATGATGGCGGTTCACGAAAAGGGTAGATGTATAGCTGAGCTTACGGCAAAGAAGAGTAAGGGGCATGTCGGCCTTGCGGGCAATCATCAAACTCCCGTTATGCGAATGGTTTCTTTTATAGCGGAGGCAAATGAGAAAAAGCCGTTTATCAGAAAGCTTCACCCCGAGGTCAGAGGAATGTTTGAGGCTATGGCTCCGAATATGAAATTCCCGATGAAATTTATATTTTCAAATCTTCGGCTGTTTTCGGGACTTTTGATAAAATTGATGCCCAAGCTAAATGATGCGGCCGGCGAAATGCTCGGAACCGGGTGTACGTTCAGAAAGCTCTATACCGAGGAGGACGGGAGCTGTAAGGGCGAGGCATTTCTTCGCTGTATCAACGATGAGGATTTGGCAAAGGATTTGGACGCGCTGAAGGAAATAGCCGCCAAATACGATGTGGAGATAGTCGTCAGAGACTCCGACAATGAGTATTATAAGCCCACTTCTCTTGAAAGCGACGGCTATAAGTATGTCAGGAAAATCGTGCAGAGCGTATTTGACTACGCTGTGGCAGTTCCGTTTATTCTTCCGGCCGGAACGGATGCGAGAAGATTTACCGGACTTTCCGACTCGGTAATCAGATTTGCTCCCATTGACATTGACGGTCAGCAATATGCGTCGGTTCACAGCGAAAACGAGAACATAAATGTTGATAAAATTCCTTTGGCAGTAAAATTCTATAAGGAACTTTTGAGAAATTACAAATAATATTCTTAAACACACCCCGATTCGGCCGGCAAACGCTCGACTGAACCGGGGCGCTTTGATTTTAACCGGAAACAGTGGGATTGAATTTACAGACAAAACGGGGTATAATGTAAAAAAACGGGCAACGGTTAATAAGTCAGGAGGACTCTGTTATGAGAATAATAGATATTTCCAACGATATTTTGTCGGCAGAGGTTTACGAGGGCGATCCGGTGCCTGAGCTTATTAGTCTGGCTTCCCTGAAAAACGGGGACAGATACAATCTCAACGCCGTCAATATGGGGCTTCACAACGGAACTCATATGGACGCACCGCTGCATTTTATCGACGGTGCCGACGGAATCGACAAGGTAAAGCCCGACGCCTTTATAGGACCGTGCACAGTGCTTGAGGTTTCGCCGGGAATCATAACCGGCTCCGTGGTTGAGGAGTATTTTCCGCGCAGGGCGGAGCGTATACTTCTGAAATCGGGAGGCAGGGCGTTTATACATCGCAGTGCCGCCGACGCCATGGCATATTTCGGATATAAGCTTGTCGGTACCGACTCTCTTGACGTCGAGCCGCCGCAGAGCGAAAACTATGAAACTCATAAGGCGCTTCTCGGGCAAAATATAGCTGTCCTTGAGGGACTTGACTTATCGGATGTTGCAAACGGAGAATACTTTTTGATTGCGCCGCCGTTAAAAATAGAGTCGGCAGAGGCGTCACCCGTAAGAGCTATGCTTATAACCGACTATGTGTTTTGGAGCGGAAAGCCCGAAGCTTAAATTCCGGGAAAGGTTTTAATCATTTGAAAAAAGTTATAATTATAGGAGCCGGACCTGCCGGCATAACGGCGGCTCTCGAGCTTCTTCGCAGAGGCAAAAACGAATATGATGTAACGGTGCTCGAGGAGAGCGACTCGATAGGCGGAATTTCGCGCACGGTGAATCTTGACGGCAACCGTATGGATATAGGCGGTCACAGGTTCTTTTCAAAAGAGCGGCGCGTAAATGAGTGGTGGCAGAGTATTTTGCCGCTTCAGGGTGCTCCGTCAAAGGACGATAAGCTCCTAAAGCGCGAGGCGCATCTCGTAAAAGGCGGTGCCGACCCCGAAAAGACCGATAAGGTAATGCTCTATCGCCGCAGGGTGTCGCGTATATACTATCTTAATAAATTTTTCGATTATCCCGTGACGATGAAAATGGGAACGCTTATAAATCTCGGTTTTTTAAGAACGCTCGAGGCAGGCTTCAGCTACCTTTTTGCGATGATGTTCAAAAAGCCCGAAACCTCTCTTGAGAATTTCTATATAAACCGTTTCGGCAAAAAGCTGTATTCGATGTTTTTTGAGGACTATACCGAAAAGCTTTGGGGCAGACATCCGCGAGACATTTCGGCGGATTGGGGCTCGCAGCGTGTAAAGGGGCTCTCGATAAAAGAGGTTTTGTCATCTGTTTTGCACAAGGGTAAGAGCGACGAAACATCGCTTATTGAGGAATTTAAATATCCGAAGCTCGGCCCCGGAGAACTGTGGGAGGCAGCAGCCGGTGAATTTACCGAAAGAGGCGGTAAAATATTGAAGAATGTCTCCGTGAAAAGGATAAATGCTTCGGGTAACAGGGTTTTGAGCGTAATCGCCGATACGGAAAACGGCGAAAAGGAATTTACGGGTGATATATTCTTTTCGTCTATGCCCATAAAGGACTTGGTAGGCGGAATATCCGGAATCGAAATCCCCGAAACGGTGAAAAGTGCGGCGGCGAATCTCCCGTACCGTGATTTTGTAACAGTCGGACTTCTCGTCGACCGTATGCTTCTTAAAAATAAGACGGATATTAAGACGGTAAACGACATTGTACCGGACTGCTGGATATACGTTCAGGATAAAAACGTAAAGCTCGGCAGAATACAGATATTCAACAATTGGTCGCCCTATATGGTGAAGGAGCCGGAAAACACCGTATCTTTGGGGCTTGAATACTTCTGTGACGAGGGCGACGATTTTTGGAATATGCCAGAGGAAGAGTGTATAGCGCTCGCGTCCGATGAGCTTGTCAGAATCGGTGTTATCGACTGCGGAGCGGTTTTAAGCGCGCACCGCGAGAGAGTTAAAAAGGCATATCCCGCGTATTTTGATTCCTATAAGGATTTGCCGGAGATTATAGATTTTCTCAATACTCTTGACAATCTTTACTGTGTCGGCAGAAACGGCCAGCACCGTTATAACAATATGGACCATTCCATGATGACGTCACTTTTGGCTGTGGATAATATACTTTCCGGCAAAAACGACAAGAGCGCGATTTGGAACGTAAATACCGAAGAGGAATATCACGAGAAAGGCGATAGGAATGAATAAACAAAAAAGAGCGTCATGCTGCGAGCAATGCTCATATTACGACTATGACGAATATTCCGAAGAATATATCTGCTCTGCCAATATGGACGAGGATGAATTTATGCGCTTTATAAGCGGCCCGGGCTCATACTGCCCGTATTTTGACCCGTATGACGAATATAAAATAGTAAGCAGACAAAACTGATGTTTCACTCTTGCAAATCGAAAAAAATGTGTTATACTATTTAAGAAAAATTAATTCCGAAAACGCTGTGACAAAGACAGTAGGTATATATAATGCCGTAAAAGAGAGCTTGCGCCGTCGGCTGAGAGCGCATACTGCGGTTTATGTGCCGAAATTTCACTTTCGAGCGGTGCGGCTGAAAAATGCAGTAGGTCGCAACGGATTCGCCCCCGTTACGGGCGAGGGGAGTATAGGCTCTCTTGAAATCGGGTGGTTAAACGGTGTATAAATCTCCGTCCCTTTTTCGGGACGGGGATTTTTTTCGGAATTTACAGCTGAATTTAAGCGTTGTACACGTGCTTTGCCATGTATGCGCTATCCAGAAAGGATGATTGCATTGAAAGAAAAGCTTATGGAAATTCGTGAGCGTGCCGAAAAAGAGCTTTCAGAGCTTCGTGATGCTACCGAGCTTGAAAACTTCAGAGTTCAGGTGCTCGGCAAAAAGGGCGAGCTTACGGGAATTTTAAAGCAGATGGGTTCGCTTTCCGCCGAGGAAAGACCGAAGATGGGTCAGCTCGCAAACGAGGTGCGCGCGAGCATCGAAGCAATGCTCAAGGAAAAAACCGCCGAGCTCAGAAGCAAGGAGCAGGAGGCTAAGCTGAAAAAAGAGAAACGATAGATGTTACGCTTCCCGGCAGCATGAAATAGGTCATAAGCATCCGCTCTCAATAGTTCTTGACGAGGTTAAGGATATATTTGTCGGTATGGGCTTCCAGATAGCTACTGGCCCCGAGGTTGAGTGGGATTACTATAATTTTGAGGCTCTCAATCTTCCGCCCGATCATCCGGCGAGAGATACGCAGGATACTTTCTATATCACGGAAAAAATGCTCCTTCGTACACAGACATCTCCCGTGCAGATTCGTGTAATGGAAAAGCAAGAGCCGCCTATAAGAATTATTGCACCCGGCAGAGTTTACCGCTCTGATGCGGTTGACGCAACACATTCGCCGTTCTTCCATCAAATCGAGGGATTGGTTGTGGATAAAGGAATTACAATGGGCGATCTCAAAGGCAGTCTTATGCAGTTTGCAAAGAGACTCTACGGCGAGGATACCGAGATAAGGCTTCGTCCGCACCACTTCCCGTTTACCGAGCCGTCCTGCGAAATGGACGTTACATGCTTTAAGTGCGGCGGCAAGGGCTGCCCCATGTGTAAGGCGAGGGCTGGGTAGAAATACTCGGCGGCGGTATGGTTCACCCGAAGGTGCTTAAAAACGGCGGAGTAGACCCGGAGGTTTATTCCGGCTATGCTTTCGGCGTAGGGCTTGAAAGACTTACAATGTTCCGCTTTAATATCGACGATATGCGTCTGCTCTTTGAGAACGACGCTCGTTTCTTAAATCAGTTTTAAGGGGAGGGTTATATAATGAATTTATCTAAAAGATGGCTTCACGACTATGTGAATTTAGATGTGTCGGATCAGCAGTTTGCCGATGATATGACTCTTTCCGGCTCCAAGGTTGAGTCCTTTGAGACCGAGGGTGCCGACATCAAAAACGTAATTGTAGGTAAGGTTGTATCACTCGTAAAGCATCCCGATTCCGACCACCTTTGGATTTGCCAAATCGACGTCGGAGCAAAGGATAATATACAGATAGTTACCGGCGCTCAGAATTTAAAGGTAAACGATGTTGTCCCCGTAGCAATGGATGACAGCTTCGTCAGCGGCGGGCATCATATTAAAAAGGGCAAGCTCCGCGGAGTTGAGTCAAATGGTATGCTCTGCTCACTCGGCGAGCTCGGACTTACGATTCATGATTTCCCGTATGCGATTGAGGACGGTATTTTCGTTCTCGGCGATGATTGCGACAAAACTCTCGGCAAGGATATACACGAGGCAATAGGACTTGATGACGTTATCACCGAATTTGAAATAACGTCAAACAGAGCCGACTGCCTTTCGATAACCGGTCTTGCAAGAGAAGCCGCGGCAACCTTTGACTCAAAGCTTGTTATTCCGGAGCCTGCGGTCAAAAAGGACTCACGGCGACGTAAACGACTTTTTGTCGGTTGAAATAAAGGAGCCGTCGCTCTGTTACAGATATGCCGGCGCGGTAGTTGAAAATGTCCGCGTTAAGCCGTCACCGCGTTGGATGCGCGAGAGACTTCGCGCATGCGGAGTAAGACCCATAAACAATATAGTTGACATTACAAACTTTGTAATGCTCGAATACGGTCAGCCGATGCACGCTTTTGACCTTCGCTATCTTGACGGTCACAAGGTAATTGTAAGAAAAGCACTTGACGGTGAAAAAATTACAACTCTCGATGGCGTAGAGAGAGCTTTAAAACCCGAAATGCTTGTTATAGCCGACGAAAATAAGCCGGTTGCCGTGGCAGGTGTAATGGGTGGCGAGTATTCGGGAATTATGGATGACACAACCACCATAGTTTTTGAGTCCGCAATGTTCAACGGCGTTTCCGTAAGAAGAACCGCAAAGGCGCTCGGAATGAGAACCGAGGCTTCGGCAAGATACGAAAAAGAGCTTGACGCCACGGGCTGCCTTCGCTCGCTCAAGAGAGCACTGCAACTTGTCGAAGAGCTTGACGCCGGTGATATAGTCGGCGGTGTTGTTGACTGTGACCACAGCGATAAAACACCCGTTACTCTTCCGTTTGAGCCCGAATGGGTAAACAACTTCATAGGAATTGACGTATCGGACGAGGAGCAGAAAAAGATTCTCGAAAAAATAGATTTCAAGGTTGAAAACGGCGTAATTACCGCCCCATCATTCAGAAACGATATAGAGCATCAGGCGGATATATCCGAGGAAATCGCAAGATTTTACGGCTATGATAAAATTCCGGACAGAGCACTTTCGGGTGTTGCCGACGGAAGATATACCGACAGGCAGAAGCTTGAAAAACTCGTCACCGATGTTATGCTTTCGGAGGGACTTTCCGAGGTCTGCACATATACGTTTATAAGCCCCAAGCAGTACGATAAGCTCCGTTTGCCTGCCGATTCTCCGAGAAGAGACAGCGTAAAAATAATGAATCCCCTCGGTGAGGATACAAGCATTATGAGAACAACAGCCGTTCCGTCAATGCTTGATGTGCTCTCCAGAAACTACAACAACCGCAATCCCAAGGCAGCTATGTTTGAAATCGCCGTATCCTTTAAGCCGCGCGGCACAGAGGAGCTTCCCGAGGAGCCGAAGAACATTGTTATGGGTCTTTACGGCGAGGAGTACGACTACTTCACATTAAAGGGCGTTATAGAGGAGCTTCTCTGCAAAACAGGAATTACCGATTACGATATTGAACGCGTAACGGATGATCCGATACTTCACCCCGGCAGAGCGGCACGTATTACTGTCGGCGGCAAGACTCTCGCTCTGCTCGGAGAGGTTCATCCCGAAACGGCAAAGAATTTCTCCATAGGCACACGCTGCTATGTTGCAGAGGTTTCCATGGACGTTCTCTTTGAAAACGCAGGTGCGGAAAAGGTCTATACTCCGCTTCCGAAATTCCCGGCCGTAACACGCGACCTTGCATTTGTATGTGATAAGTCAGTACCTGTTGTCAGCCTTGAAAAAGAAATTCAGTCTGCGGTGGGTAAAACCCTTGAAAACGTAACTCTCTTCGACGTTTACGAGGGCAATCAGATAGAGAGCGGCAAGAAGAGTGTGGCATTCAGCCTGAAGCTTCGCTCAAAAGATAAGACTTTGACCGATGACGATGCCGATTCGGCAATGAAAAAAGCGATTAAGGCTATTGAAAAGCTCGGCGCAACTCTCAGAAGCTGAGAAAAACAGCCGATAAAATACAAAAGACCCGACTCACGCTTTAAGTGTGAATCGGGTCCTTTTTGTGCTGATTTCAATTAAAAGAAAAAGAATTTTTTCTTTTCCGCCTGCTATATTGTGCTTGTCATCTATGCGTACCGTGGTTTTTAAGCTGTTCTCAAGCTCTAAAACAACAATTTCGTTTTCGTCCTTCAATATTGTTCCGGGTATGTAGAGCGATTCCTGCGGACCTATGTCCCAATAGCGACCGAGGCAGAAGCCGTTTATGAATATGTAACCCTTTTTAAGCCCTGCTGTGTGAACAAAGCAGTCCCCGCGACTTGTCGTTTTAAATGTGCCGCGCATAAATGTCGGTGTGTCAAGTCCCTTTGTGTCCGTATACCGAAGCTTGTCGATGTTATCGAGCGGAAGGGTGTATATATCCCAATGAGAGAGAACCTGATAATTTATTCTTATCTGGTCTACGCCCTTTCTGTCAAGAAGGTGCGGACCGTAATTCACCCTGCCCATGGCCTCTACCAAAATATCAATGTCGTTTTCGCCGGACAAGCCGTGGAGGTCAATGCATTGCTTTTTGTCGTTCCTGTAAATAACGCCCTTGTATTCCTTATTTACAAATACATATGCTCTGTCGGCGAGGCCGTCAAGATAGAGCTTGCCGCCGTATTTTCCGACGAGATGATGATGATAGCAGATAAAGCCGAAGTTCTGACCGAAATGCTCCATGCTTTCGGGGCTTACGCTTTCGTGCTTTTTGCCGAGAGCCTCAATGTTATCGATAAATGCGGCGTATTTTGTGAGCTTGATGTCTCCCACGGTCTGGCGGAGCGGTTCCTGCGGAAGCTCTGTTTCGGGGAGCGACTGAGCACTCAAAGCTCCTTGCGGACGGCATAATATTTATCCGTATAGCCGCCCCACTCATTCAAGAGTGCGTCGTCGTCGTAGCTTGTTATAGTCGGCTGATAGCATTTATCGTGATTTGCGCCTGCGGTAAAGCCGAAGTTTGTGCCGCCGTGGAACATATAGAAATTAAAGCTTGCGCCGCTTCTGAGCATATTTTTCAGCTCGGATACGACCGGAGCGGCAGCTCTGTGATGGTGTTTCTCCGAAGTGGTCAAACCAGCCGTTCCAAAATTCACCGCACATGCTCGGTGCCTTGAAGCCCTGATATTCCTTGAGCTTTCTGAATGAAGCGGAGGCTCTTGAGCCGAAGTTTGCAACCTTGAGTATGTCGGGCAGAGTTCCGCCGCTGAGCATATCGTCTTGCGGACCGTCAGATGTAAAGAGCAGTTCCTTTACACCGCAATCTCTCATAAGCTCGGCTATGAATTTGAGATATTCCTTATCATTGCCGTAGCTGCCGTATTCGTTCTCCACCTGCATGGCTATTATGTTTCCGCCGTTTTCGTGGCAGAGCGGTAAAAGACGCGGCAAAAGCTCGTGATAATAATTTGAAACTGCGTCAAGATATGGCTTGTACATACAGCGAACACGCATATTTCTGTCTTTTAACAGCCATGCCGGAAGTCCGCCGAAGTCCCATTCCGCGCATATATAAGGACCCGGTCTTACAATAGCGTAAAGACCGACCTTCTTGGCCGTTTCAATGAATTTTACTATATCGAGTATTCCGTCAAAATCAAATTCGCCGGGCTTTTTCTCGTGCAAATTCCAACAGGTGTATGTTTCCACCGTGTTAAAGCCGGCTGCCTTTAATTTCAGAAGCCTGTCCTCCCAATATTCGGGAACGGTTCTGAAATAGTGTATTGCGCCTGAATAAATTTTCAGCTTTTCGCCGTCCAGATAAAAATCTTTTCCCTTATAAGTCAGCATAATATCCTCCGTTTTCTATGTAAAGTAAAATTTACATAGTTATGTTGTGAAATTTCGCACCGATGAGCTCCGACAGATCTTTCGGGGACAGCTCAACCTGAGTGCCGATTTTACCGCCGCTCACGACTATTTTGTCAAGTGCCTCTGCGGCCGAATCTATTACGGTTTTAAACTGCTTTTTCATTCCTATCGGGCTGCAGCCTCCGCGTATATATCCGGTTATTTTGTTAATATCTTTAACGTGTATCATCTCAACCGATTTCTCGCTTACCGATGACGCGGCCTCTTTTAGATTGAGTTCCTCTGCGACGGGGATTACAAAAACATAATGCTCTTTTGATTTACCCTCTGTTACAAGCGTTTTGTAAACAAGCGCCGGATCCTGACCTAATTTCTTTGCGACGCCGACTCCGTCAAACGGCTCGTTGTCGTTGTGCTCATAGTAATGAGCCGTATAAGGTATTTTGGCCTTGTCAAGTATTCTCATTACGTTTGTTTTTTGTTCCTTTGCCAAAGCTATGACTTCCTTTTGATGTTTTGTCGGCACAAGTCCGTGTGCTGCATTTGTCTATATATTGTACTAAAAAAACGGGACGATGTAAACATCGCCCCGAAAAAAGTTTGATTTTGTTTATTTATAAAGGTATACTCTCGCTTCATACGGACGTAAAGCGCATATGTCTTTTTTTGCCGGAGCGTCGTGGTAGTTTGAAATAAGTACTTCGCCTTTTGTAAGGTCAAAACCCTTCGGCGCGCGGAATGTTATAGTGTGGTCGGCAAATGAGCACACTATAAGAGCTTTTTGACCGTTAAAGTTGCGCTCATAGCAGTATATTTCGTTGCTTTCGTGGTAATGCTCCTCATAATCGCCGTAAATAATTATCGGATTTTCCTTTCTTACCTTTAAAAGCTTTCTGTAATAGTTGAGAATGGAATCAGGGTCCTTCTCCTGCTGTGCCACGTTTATTTCGGCGTAATTGGGATTTACGCCGAACCACGGCTCTGCCGTAGAGAATCCGCCGTATTCGCTCGAATCCCACTGAACGGGTGTGCGTGCGTTTTCGCGGCTTGTTTTATTTGCGATTTCAAGATATTTTTTGTCGGAGAATCCAAACTTCTTGAACAGCCTTTGGTTGTTAAAAGTAACAACGTCCTTGAATTTGTCGATGCTGTCAAGATGGTTGTTGAGCATGCCTATTTCCTGACCCTGATAGATAAACGGCGTACCGCTCTGCATATAGCACATAGTGGCGAGCATTTTGCCGCTTTCGTTGCGGAATTTTTCATTGCCGTAACGGCTTATTATTCTCGGATGGTCGTGATTTTCAAGGTAAAGAGCGTTCCAGGCTCTGCCGTAGAGCTTTTTCTGCCAGCGTGTAAATGCCGACTTCATCTTTTTGAGATTGAACGGCGTCGAAATTGTATCGGTCATAAAGCAGTCTGCCTGCATATGGTCAAAGCTTATCATCATATCAAGCTCTTTGTCCGGACCCTCCGTAAAGCTGAGTGCATCGTCAGCTCCGGTCATCGGAGATTCGCCGACAACAAAGCAGTCATAATGGTTGAGTACGTCATGGCGGAATTCCTTTAAGTATTCGTGAATATGCGGACCCTTGTTGTAATGCTCAACGCCGGTTGCTATGGGCAGAGGAAAACCGTTGGGCAGTCCCTCTTTTTTTGATATGAATGTGATTACGTCCTCTCGGAAGCCGTCTACGCCCATATCGAGCCAGAAGCGCATAATGCTCTTGACCTCTTCTCTTACCTTCGGATTATCCATATTGAGGTCCGGCTGTTTTTTTGCAAACACGTGAAGATAATATTCGTCAAGGCCTTTGTCATATTCCCAAGCGCCGCCCTCAAAGGTAGAGAGCCAGTTGTTAGGCGGACGCTTGCCGTTCTTGCCCTTGCCCTTGCGCCAGAAATAGTAATCGTGATAGGGGTTGTCAACGCTCTTTTTGCTCTCCTTGAACCAATAGTGCTCATCAGAGGTGTGGTTGACCACCAAATCCATAAGAACCTTAAGCCCTCTCTCATGAGCCTCGTCAAGAACCTTTTTAAACAAATCAAGGTCGCCGTAGTCAGGCGAGATGTTTTTATAGTCGGAAATGTCGTATCCGTAGTCTGCATTCGGAGACGGATATATGGGCGAGAACCAGATACCGTCAACTCCGAGACTCTTTATATAGTCGAGCTTATCAAGAACGCCGTAAAGATCTCCTATGCCGTCGCCGTTTCCGTCCTTGAACGAACGGCACCATATCTGATAGAAGGCGTCTTCCTTGTACCAAGTATTATCCAATTTAAATACACCTCTCTGAATACAAATTTAATATTAGGATTATATCACATATATATATCAAAAACAATTATGTATTTTTTGTTAACAATGACGAGATAAAATGTACTAATTTATTGATAAAAGTTCATTTTTGTTTGCACAAAATGCCGTTGAATTTTTTGCGTTTAGTGGTATAATACACAAATGTAAATAAGTTGTAAATAACGGTCTTTGATGACAAAAGGAGGCTTTTTTGTGGAAAATACATTGAGACGTATCGTAGACGCCGACAGAGCGTCAAGGCTCAGCGTCGAAAAGGCAAGAGAGCGCCGTGAAAATCTCTCCGAGGAGCTGTCTCGCCGCAAAAAGGAAATAGACGCCGCCCATAAAGAGAATGCCGAGGACGCCGTAAAAAAAGCGCGTGAAAAGGCTGAACTTAAGGTGAATCGTGCGTCGCTTGAGCTTGACGGTCAGACCAAACAAAAGTCAGACGCACTCAAAAAGATTTATGATGAAAACCACAATATGTGGGTTGAAAACATCGTTAAAGCCGTTATAGGCTGAAAAGAAACAAATTAACGAAAGGAGCGGCAGAAAATGAACTTTTCCGATCTGTCACAGAATGCCGTTCTCGCTAAGGCGAGAGCTATGTATGCCGGCACGCTGACAAATGAAAATTATGTTGATCTTGCAAACTGCCGCACCATCAACGAGGCTGCCAACTATTTAAAGGGCAGGACTTCATACAGCGAAGCGTTTGTTTCGGTACCTAATGTTAAAATACATCGCGCCCGTCTTGAGGCTGTTTTAAAGCGCTATATGCTTTCGCGTATAGCGTCGCTTTGTTCTTTTGAAAAGGCAATAGGTCAAAACCTCTATGAGATATTACTCCTCAGAAACGACGTTGACTGCATAATAACCTGCGCCGATTATCTTGACAGCGACAATATAGGCGAATATCTTCTGTTTGTTCCGGATTTCTTTAAGGAACATTCGGAGCTCACCATGTTGCCCTTAGAAAGAGCACGTAATTTTGACGAGCTGCTGTCTGGGCTTCACGGTACAAGATATGAGAGCATAATCAAAAAGGCAATGAACGGCAAAACCGAATTTTCCGTTCAGCTTCTTGAAAATGTGCTTTATAATTATTTGTATACCGAAGCTTCGTCGATAATATGCGAAAAATATAAAAAAGGCAAAAAGCGCGATGAGCTGCTCGACGTCTTCCGTATGAGATCCGATATGAAGACCATCGAGAGCATTTACAGGCTCAAAAAATATTACGGCAGCGGTTCGGATATACATACAGGAAGCTTCTTTAATTCCGGAATCACCTCCTTTAGCGAAAAGGAGCTTGCGAGCCTTTTGGCGGCATCGTCTCCGGACGAGGTTTTGGAATTACTTAAAAAGACGCGATACGGAAAATATCTTCCTGCGGGCGATATGGTGATTGAACGCAAGACTGCAATAATGCAGCTTCGCATAAACGAAAAGCAGCTTCGATATTCCACTCATCCCGAAACGGTATTTTTGAGCTATATCGGAATAATGGAAAACGAAATGCAAAATGTAACCCATATCATAGAGGGCATCAGGTACTCGCTTCCGCCCGAGGAAATAATGAAATATCTGATAAAGTCGGATGATAAGTGATGAAAAAAGAGAAATTTAAAAGAGTCCGTGTGCTTTGCAGCGAAGACAGCCTCCGCGATGTTTTGGCGGCGCTGCTGTCGGGTAATTTCAAAAGCGAGGTGCCGGCAGCCAAAAACGAGGCCGCGCTTGATTTCAGGCGCGTCGAGGGCGACGACCCTTATGAAAAACCCATAAAACGGCTCTCTTCGGTGGCTAAATATGCCGGTTGGAAATATACTTTGCCGGAAAAAAAGCAGGATTTGCCGCAGGACTTTGACTCTAAAACCGAAGAGATATACAATAAATACAAGAAGTTTAAACGCGATAAGCAGCTGCTCCTTGAACAAAAAGAGGAGTGCGTGGAGGGCAAAAAACGAATTCGCCTGTTCAGCGGCCTCCCTGTGGATATTCAAGCTCTTACCGAGTGCGAATTCGTCAAGGCGCGCTTCGGTCATATGCCGAAGGATTGTCTTAAAAGGCTTCTTGAAATCCATAAGGATGACCCGTACATAGAGTTTTTCAAATCGTATGAGAGCGAGACGGATTGCTGGGGCATTTATCTTGTGCCGCGTTCGGATTTTGAGCGAGTGGATTCGGTTTTTGCGTCGATGCTGTTTGAACCGATAAATATTCCGTCGGCATCCGGCGAAGCCGAAAAGGTTGAGGAGCAGATAGATAAAAACATCGAAATTCTCAACCGACAGATACTTGAAGCCGAGGCTCTTGAGGAATATTATTTTAAGCTGCATTTCGAGTTTTGCAATTCGCTTTATCACACGCTTGTGAACGAGTCCGAAAAATTTGAAATATTAAAGAGCGGGCTTTTAAACAATAATTCGTATATCCTGTGCGGTCTGCTTCCGCTTTCGACAAAGGACGAGACGGAGCAAAGGCTCAAAGAGATAGACGGTGCATTTTATACAGAATCGGAAACAGTCAAGATTAAGGTATCCTGACTGACCTTATAAAAACCGAAAGGAGACGGTAGGGGCTATGGCTATCGAAAAGATGAAGCTTGTCAAAATAAGTGGCAGCCTTACAAAGCTTTATGACTTGAGTGCAAGGCTTTGCGAGAGCGAGTGTTTTCATCCGGATTCCGCGGCGAAATACATATCTTCGTCAATGGGATTCGTACCGTTTGTTGATGACAATCCGTATGCCGGTGAGCTGTCGGAGCTTCGTGATATAGCGAAAGCTGCAAAATTTGATCTCGAATTTAAAAGCATAGAAGAAAGCGATTCGGACGTTGACGAAAAGGACGCGTCTTATCTTAAGGACGTTGAAAAAAAGGTTATAGGACTTTATGAGCAGCGAAGCTCGTTGCTCGACCAAAAGGCGGTATGCGAGGGCGGTATTGAAATATTCGCACTTTAAGGGCCTTGGTATTGACCTTGACCAGGTATCGCAATGCGAATTCGTCAAAATACGTTTCGGTCATATGCCGAAGGAGAGCTACGAAAAGCTGAAGACGGTGTTCAAAGATAATCCGTACGTTATGTTTTATCCTTGCTCCGAGGATAAAACGGATTATTGGGGCGCATATTTTGCACCGAGTGACAAGGTGAACGAGATTGACGGTATATTTGCTTTCCTCTTGTTTGAACCGTTTGAAGTTCCCGGAGCGGCAGGCACCGTTGAGGAAGTAATCGAGCAGATTAAAAAGAGCATTGAGATAATCAAGTCTCAGATAAAAGAGACGGACGATAAAATCCGCGAGCTTTGGCAGACCGAGCACGACCATTGCAACAAGATTTATTCAAATCTTGTATATCAGAATTCGCTTTATGAGCTCCGCTCTTACGCGCTGCACAATGACAAGTACTTTATGTTTACCGGGTTTATACCGGAGGGCAGCGAAAAGAAGTTCAAAAAGGAGCTTAAAAATGTCGGCGAGATTTCTGTCGAGATAAGCGATCCGCCGCATGACGGCAAGACTGTGGTTCCGGTTAAACTCAAAAAGACGCCGAAGCTGTTTAAGGCTTTTGTTGACCCATACAGATTTTATGTCGATATGTACGGCACACCGTCGTACGACGATATAGATATTACCGGGTTCGTGGCTATAACATATACCATACTTTTCGGTATGATGTTCGGCGATCTCGGCCAGGGCTTCGTTTTAATGCTCATAGGAATATTTATGTGGGCGAAGAAAAAAATAAAGCTCGGCAAAATACTTATTCCGTGCGGAATTTCATCTATGTTCTTCGGCTTTATGTTCGGCAGCGTGTTCGGATATGAGAATATGCTCGATCCCGTTTACCACGCTCTCGGCTGGAAGGGTAAGCCGATGACCGTAATGGAAAGCGTAAATACGGTTCTTTTAATAGCTATCGGTATAGGCATAGGGCTTATGGTAGTTGCAATGCTGCTTAATATTTACGCATGCATAAAGCGTAAACAGTTCGGTGAAGCGCTGTTTAGTCAAAACGGACTTACGGGACTTTTGATGTATCTGTCCGGCGTAAATCTCGCTTCCGGCTTTATGGGCGGTCCGTCTCCCGTACCGAATAAGGTATGCGCCGTAACGCTTGCGGTAACGGCGGTTCTGCTTATGATAAAGGATATCCCGATAGGTCTTATCGAAAGGAAGCCTGATTGGAAGCCGGAGAGCATCGGGGACTTCATACTTCAAAATGTGTTTGAGCTTCTCGAATATGTGCTTTCGTATTTGAGCAACACGGTATCCTTCCTTCGTGTCGGCGCATTCGTACTTGTCCATGCAGGTATGATGATGGTTGTATTCTCACTCGCCGGTGCACACGAGAACATCTTTGTTATCATCCTCGGCAATATTCTTGTCATTGCGCTTGAAGGTCTTTTGACCGGCATACAGGCACTTCGTCTTGAATATTACGAGATGTTCAGCCGCTTCTATGAGGGCGGAGGAACGGCTTTCAAGCCGATAAAATTAAACGCGCAAAATTAAAAGTTGGAGGAATAAAATTATGTCAACTCTTTTCTATGTACTTCTCATCCTTGCACCCGCAGCAATACTTGCAACAGCGTATGCAATAATCAAAAAAAGAAATCAGGGCAGAAGCATTAAGCGCTCCGTTGCGGTAAATCTCGCAACCTTCGCTGTACTTACTGTTCTTATTGCCGCTCTTTCGGTAAGCGTTTTCGCTGCAGACGATAACAATGCTTCGGCTGCCGACGCCTCTGCTGCAACCACAGCAACCGAGACTGTTGATAATTCAAAGGGTATGGGACTTTTGGCTGCAGGCCTTGTAACAGGTCTCGCAGGTATCGGCGGCGGTATTGCCGTTGCCGCAGGCGCACCCGCAGCAATAGCCGCTACCGCAGAGGACCCCAAGTCATTCGGTAAGTCAATTATATTCGTTGCACTCGGCGAGTCCATAGCACTTTACGGTGTTGTTATTTCAATTCTTATTCTCCAGAAGGTCTAAAACGATTTGCGGCGGCACCGTGCTTTCAAAGGCCGCCTTATGACCGAAAAAAGACAGACTGTGAGCTGTTTTGGTTGCCGAAGGGCACATTGGGGGCTCCCCAAAAGATTACGGATACAAAGGGTAATTGTTATGAAATTCTTCTTGATAAGCGATAATACCGACGCTATGATCGGTATGCGTCTTGCCGGAATTGAAGCAAAGCGGGTGACTTCGCGCGATGAAGCCGAAAAGGCTTTCAAAAAGGCTTTGTCTGCGGAAGACATCGGCATACTGCTTATAACCGCAGGAGTTGCCGAGCTTTGCCCCGAAACGGTAAAAAAATTAAAGCAGGGCAACAGGCCGCTGCTTGTCACAATTCCCGACGGCGACGGAAACGGCAGAAATCGTGATTCCATTACCGAATATATCCGCGACGCCATCGGTATAAAGATTTAAAGAACAGTGAGGTGAGATCATGGAAGAAATCAACAGCAAAAAGACAGAGGCGTTCTTAACTGCCATAAAGACTCTTGCAGACGAAGAGTGCAAAAGTATAGACGAAGAAACGGACCGCTTGCGTGTTGAGCGTTTGCGCGCTCTTCAAGAAGAGGCCGAGGATCGTTATAAGTCATATACCGAATACGAAACCGCTCGTATAAAGGCGGACTGTAACAGCGCCGTCTCCGAATGTGAAGAAAGGTCAAGAAAAGAGCTTACCGATCTTCGCGCAGAGCTTTGCAAAAAGGTGTTTGACGCGGCAGGTGAAAAAATTAACGAGTATACAAAAACCGATTCTTACCGCGAAAAGCTTGTTTCATCGGCAAGAGATTGCCGAGGCTTTTGACGGCGGGGATGTTGAGCTGTTTTTACGCAAAGAGGATCTCGTGTTTTCCGACGATCTCAAGGCGATATTTAAAAACGGTTGTGTCGTAACCGAAAGCGACGACATAGTTTACGGCGGTTTGAGAGCTGCGGACAGAAAAACGCACTGCCTTGCCGACGATACTCTTGATACAAAACTCAAAGAGCAAAAAGAATGGTTCCTTGAACATTCGGGACTTTCCATCGAGGAGTGATATATTTGTCAGAGAATGTAATATTCGGTATCAACGGCCCTGTCGTTACCATAAAAGGCGAGACTGATTTGAGCATGATGGAAATGGTCTACGTCGGCAAAGAAAAGCTGATAGGCGAGGTAATAGGCCTTGATAAAAAGATGACCACCATTCAGGTATATGAGGAGACTACGGGCCTCAAGCCCGGTGAGCCGGTATACTCAACGGGTCTTCCCATGAGCGTTACCTTAGGCCCCGGAATTATCGGCAACATATTCGACGGTATTGAAAGGCCGCTCCCCGCAATCGAAAAGAAGTTCGGCGCTTTTATAGGCAAGGGCGCTCAATTCTCTCCGCTTGACACCGAAAAGAAATATAAAGTAACCTTAAAGGTTAAAGTCGGCGACACACTTTCCGGCGGCGATATTTACGCCGAATGCCCGGAAACGCCGGTAATAACACATAAAATAATGTTGAGTCCTCTGCTTTCGGGTACCGTTACCGAGGTAATGCCCGACGGCGAATACACCGTAAACGATACGGTTGCAAAAATCAAGGACAAAAAGGGTAACGAAACAGAGCTTACGCTTTTACAGAAGTGGCCCATACGAAATCCGAGACCGATTAAAAAGAGACTCCCTGCCACTAAACCGCTTGTTACGGGTCAGCGTGTAATCGACACGGTTTTCCCGGTAGCAAAGGGCGGTGCGGCGGCAATCCCCGGAGGCTTCGGTACAGGTAAAACAATGACTCAGCATCAGCTTGCCAAATGGTGCGATGCCGATATCATAATTTATGTCGGCTGCGGCGAGCGCGGTAACGAGATGACTCAGGTTCTTACCGAGTTTTCGGATATTACCGACCCCAAGACGGGCAGACCGCTTCTTGACAGAACAATGCTTATAGCAAATACCTCTAACATGCCCGTAGCGGCACGTGAGGCTTCAATTTACACAGGCATTACAATAGCTGAGTATTACCGCGATATGGGCTATGATACGGCTCTTATGGCAGACTCGACATCACGTTGGGCTGAGGCGCTCAGAGAAATTTCCGGACGACTTGAGGAAATGCCCGCCGACGAAGGCTTCCCGGCATATCTTCCGTCGAGACTTTCCGAATTCTACGAGCGTTCGGGTTATACCGAAAACCTTAACGGCACTGAGGGTTCAATAACGCTTATCGGCGCGGTATCGCCTCAGGGCTCCGACTTCTCCGAGCCTGTAACTCAGAATACAAAGCGTTTTACAAGATGCTTCTGGGCCCTTGATAAATCGCTCGCTTATGCGAGACACTATCCGGCAATAAACTGGACCCTCTCTTACAGCGAGTACACGGGTGACCTTGCTAACTGGTACAGAGATAACGTCTCACCCGACTTTATGAAATACCGCGAAGAGCTTTGCTCGCTTTTACTTGAGGAAAACTCACTTATGGAGATAGTAAAGCTGATAGGTGCGGACGTGCTTCCCGACGATCAGAAGCTTGTAATTGAAATTGCAAGAGTAATCAGAGTCGGATTCCTTCAACAAAACGCATTCCATGCCGACGACACCTTCGTTCCGCTTGAGAAGCAGTTTAAGATGATGCACGTTATACTCCATTTGTACCACAGGGCAAAGGAAGTAGTCGCAAGGCAGATTCCTCTTTCAAAGATAACGGCTACGGGACTGTTTGATAAGTTTACAAAGATGAAATACGATGTGCCGAACAGCAACATAGAAATGCTTGACGATTACATCAAAGAAACCGATGCCGTTATGGACGGAATACTGAAGTAAGGTAGGTGAGCACAATGATAATTCAACATTTAAGACTTGATGCTATCAACGGCTCACTTGTTGAGCTTGACGGCGTAAAGGACGCTTCGTTTGACGAGATAGTTAATTTTGAGCTTGATGACGGCACACAGCGCACCGGAAGAATAGTTAAGATAGACGGTGAGCATATCACGGTACAGGTGTTTGAGGGTACAAGAGGTATTTCTCTTCAGAACGCCTCCACAAGCCTTACCGGAAAGCCCATGGAAATATCGCTTTCGCCCGAAATTCTCGGCAGAGTGTTCGACGGACTCGGCAGACCCATAGACGGTCTCGGCGAGGTCTATCCCGAAGAGAAACGCGATGTTAACGGTGCTCCGATAAACCCCGTATCACGTGAATATCCGCGTAACTTTATTCAGACGGGTATTTCGTCGATAGACGCTCTCGCAACGCTTATACGCGGTCAGAAATTGCCTATATTCTCAGGCTCCGGTATGAAGCATAACGAGCTCGCCGTTCAGATAGTGCGTCAGTCCACAATTTCCGATAATGAGGACTTCGCAATAGTTTTTGCGGCAATGGGCGTTAAAAACGACGTAGCAAATTACTTCCGCACTTCATTTGAAGAGGCGAATGTAATGAACAGGGTTGTTATGTTCTTAAACCTTTCAAACGACCCTATAATCGAGAGAATTATGACTCCGCGCTGCGCTCTTACCGCGGCGGAATATCTCGCATTTACTCTTCATAAGCACATACTTGTAATTTTGACCGATATGACGTCATATGCCGAGGCTCTTCGTGAATTCAGCTCGTCAAAGGGCGAGATTCCGAGCCGTAAGGGCTTCCCCGGCTACCTTTATTCGGACCTTGCTTCGCTTTATGAGCGCGCGGGTATGATAGAGGGCGTTGAGGGCTCCGTTACGCAGATACCGATTCTTACAATGCCCAACGACGATATTACGCACCCCATTCCCGACCTTACGGGTTATATTACCGAGGGTCAGATAGTTCTTGACCGTGACCTTGATTATAAAGGCATTTATCCGCCGGTCAACGTACTTTCGTCTCTGTCACGTCTTATGAAGGACGGTATCGGCGAGGGCTTTACAAGAGAGGACCATTCGGCACTTTCAAACCAGCTCCTTGCGACATATGCCAAGGTTCAGGATGCTAAATCGCTCGCGTCTGTAATAGGTGAAGATGAGCTGTCGCCGGACGATAAGCTTCTTATGAAGTTCGGCAAGGAATTTGACAACAGGTTCTTGAATCAGAGCTTTACCGAAAACCGTACCATTGACGAGACTCTCGACCTCGGCTGGGAGCTCCTTTCAATGCTTCCGCGCCGTATGCTCGACCGTGTTGATGATAAGACTCTTGATAAGTACTATAAAGGCAAAAACTGAGCCTTTTAAAATTCGGAAAAGGAGGAAAAGCCGATGGCACAGGTGTTCCCGACAAAAGCCAATTTGATGGCGACGCAGAAATCTCTCGATTTAGCCAAGCTCGGCTATGAGCTGATGGACAGAAAACGTAACATTCTTGTTCGTGAGATGATGCAGCTTATAAGCGAAGCAAAGGAAGTCGAGGCAAATATAAATGCGGTATACGACAAGGCTTATTCGTCCTTGAAGCTTGCCAATATTACGCTTGGCGTTTGCGGTAATTTTGCAAGAACCATACCCGTTGATAACGGGCTTTCCCTTGATTTTCGCAGCGTAATGGGTGTTGAGATACCGAAAATATCGCTTGAAAGCAGCAAGCTGATGCCGTATTTCGGCTTTAATTCGACAAACTCCCACCTTGACGAGGCTTACATAAACTTCAACGAGGCAAAAAAAATGACCGTAAAGCTTGCCGAAACCGAGGCTTCGATTTACCGTCTTGCGGATGCAGTCAAAAAAACGCAAAAGCGTGCCAACGCGTTAAACAACATAATGATACCTCAGTTTACGGGTACGATTAAGTACATCTCCGAAGCACTCGAAGAAAAAGAGCGTGAAGATTTTACAAGGCTTAAAGCCGTTAAAAATCAAAAAGAGGAGAAAAAACGCGAGGCAAAATAAAAATTCGAGGACTGTAAAAGCTTGTCTTTTACAGTCCTTTCTATTTGCTTTATTTGTTGCTTATGCTGCTTTTTGCGGATGAGTTTTTCTTATCCTTATTGAGGATTATATTCAGTGACCGAATCGTGAGCAAATATAAAAAATGCTGTGGAACATACGTTCCACAGCATTTTTATATCTGTATAAGCTTATTTTATTTCAACTATCCAGCCTTCGGGAGCTTCGATTCTGCCCATCTGAATTCCGGTGAGGGTATCGTAGAGCTTCTTGATGGTCGGACCCATCTCGTCCATACCCGACGGGAAGCAAATTTCCTTGCCGTGGTCATATACCTTGCCCACGGGAGATATAACGGCAGCGGTTCCGCAAAGACCCATCTCTGCAAAATCGGAAAGCTCGCTGAGGTAAACTTCTCTTTCCTCAACATTGAGGCCGAGGTAATCTTTTGCAACTGTTACAAGCGAACGTCTGGTTATAGACGGAAGAATCGACGGGCTCTTCGGAACGACTACGGTGCCGTTCTTATCAACAAAGAGGCAGTTGGCGCCGCCGGTTTCCTCAACCTTTGTTCTTGTAGCGGGATCAACATAGAGATTTTCATCAAAGCCGTTTTCGTGTGCGTCAACAATGTTGTAGAGCGACATTGCGTAGTTAAGACCTGCTTTGATATGGCCGGTTCCTCTGGGAGCTGCGCGGTCAAGGTCGGTTACACGAATGGTAATGGGCTTTGCACCGCCTTTAAATAAGGACCTACCGGAGTTACAAATATACGGAACTGATATTCGTCGGCAGGCTTAACGCCGATAACCGGATTTGAGCCGAACATATACGGCCTTATGTAAAGGGTTGCGCCCGAACCGTATGGGGGAACATAGTCGATATTTGCTTTGACTACTTCTTTGACAGCATCTACGAATTTATCTTCGGGAAATACGGGCATTTTAAGGCGCTCGCATGATGATTTCATTCTTGCGGCGTTAAGGTCGGGGCGGAAGCATACCGTTCTGCCGTCTTCCGTCGTGTACGCCTTAAGGCCCTCAAAGCAAGACTGCGAGTACTGAAGAACACCTGCACACTCATTGATAACGACGTTGGGATCAGAGGTAAGACCGCCATCCCATTTGCCGTCCTTAAAGTTGGCAACATATCTTTTGTCCGTGGGGATATAGCTGAAGCCTATCGAACCCCAGTCAATATTTTTCTTCGCCATAGTATTACTTCTTTCGTAATTTGAATTTTTATTCATTATATCACATATTTTCTGTTGTTTGCAATAGAATATGTGAGCTTTAACGCGGCGTTTTGACGAAATATCGGCCGATTTTTGCCATCGGTTTATAAAAAATGTTGTATATAAATGTCGCTTATGTTAAAATAATATAAAATGTGTATAAAATGCATAAGTGCCAATCCGACAGGGTTCGGCGCTGCGTTTAAAACAACAAAACTCAAAACGGGGTGATAATTTATGTCGGTTTATACAGAGCGCGCCGCGGAACTTTTCGGCAAAGGCTTTAACTGCTCTCAGGCTGTTTTTGCGGCGTTTTGCGATAAATTCGGAATGGACGAAAAAACCGCTCTCAAGGTCGCGTCCGGCCTCGGCGGCGGTGTAGGCAGAATGAGAGAGGTCTGCGGAGCTATGTGCGGAGCCGCTATGGTTGCAGGTATGGTATACGGTGACGATACAGGCGAAAACAGGGAGGCAAAATCCTATACGTATAAAAAGGTTCAGGAAATTGCCGCTGAATTTAAAAAGACCAATCCGTCTATAATCTGCCGCGAACTTTTGGGATTGTCAAAAAACTGCGCCGTTACTCCGAACGCCGAAAAACGCACGGCAGAGTATTATAAAAAACGGCCTTGCGCTCAAATTGTGGAAGATGCGGTGAAAGCTACGGAAAAAGTGCTTTTCTCGGAATAGTGCTCCCTAAAAGCTCAACTGCAAAATGAAAAAAGGAACTGTTTTATGAATAAAAATACCGCATTTGTCTCTTCCGATGAAGAGATAATATATATAGGAAACGAAAATACGGTGCGCGAAATATCGACCTCCGGTAAGGTTTTGCGAACCGTCCGCATAATTAACAGGCGAATGGACGAGACCTCGTTTTCTCCCTTGGACGGCTCTGAGGAGTTTATAATATCCTATAAAAACGGTGTGTTCGGCAAGGGTAAAATACACTCCTCCGATTGCAAACTGAAAAGCACGGAGCTGAAAGAGGATGGGGCGGTTAAAAAAGCCGTATTTTGCTTTGAGCCGTACCGTATACACTCTTCCGACGTATTTGTGAAGGTGATATTTGAGGCGAGGGACTCTGACCCCGTTATCAGAAAATATGTTACCATATCGTCAAGTGCTCCGAAAAAACTGTTCATTGATTATATCGACCTTGAATATTTTGTGCTCGGAGCCGATATTAAAATGCGCTTTTCAAGACCGGATATGGAAAAAGCCTATCTTTCGCAGTTTCAGTCGGCACTCGGTCAGCCGATATATATAAACGGTATGTATTTCGGCTGTGAATTTCCGACGACTGATAATAACATAGTAGATAATACGGCACATATAAGATATTTCGCCGGAAAAGCCCTTAAGGAGCTGTCAAACGGCAATGAAATCTATGTTTCACATCCGACAATCGGCGGTGCGGCGCGCAGCTTTGATATGGAGGTCGTGAGAGCCGATTTCCTTGAGTATATAAAAGGCATTGCAAAACCGATTTATCTCCGCACACAGTACAATTCTTGGTACGACCATATGCTTGATATAACAAGCGAAAACATACGCGACTCTTTTTTTGAAATAGAAAAGGGCCTTTCGAGTGCGGGCGTTCCGCCGCTCAATTCTTATGTCGTAGACGACGGTTGGGTTGATTACGATAAGGATTTTTGGTGCTTCAATGATAAATTCCCCAATGAACTCTATGAGCTCTGCGCTCAGCAAGAAATTTTCGTCCGAATTCGGACTTTGGCTCGGACCTCGCGGCGGCTATAATTTGAAAACCGACAAGTTCGGCAGAAGAATGGAGCGCTCCGGCAAGGGCGGCTATAACAGGCAGAGCCGCGATGTGTGCGTTGCCGATCACCGATACACAAAAAATGTGCTTGAGTTTTTCCTTGATTGTATGGAAAAATTTGATATTAACTATTGGAAGCTTGACGGTTTTCTGCTGAAATCGTGTACAGACATCACGGGCATCCCGTAGGCGGAAAACACGGTATGTACTGCTTTACGGATTGCTGGGAAAACTGGACGGATATATTTGAAAAAATGCACCTTCTTCGCGAGAAAGAGGGCAAGGATCTCTGGATTAACCAGACAAGCTATTGTAACGCGAGCCCGTGGCATCTTATGTACAGCGAGAGCTTTTGGATGCAAAACAGCGGCGACATAGGCTTTATTGATAAAACGTCAAGCGGAGAAAAGCTCTGCGGAAGCGATATTGACAGAATGCTTACATACCGCGATTCAAAGTATTTTGACTTCCACAGAAAAAGGCAGTATCAGTTCCCTCTGTCAAATATGTATAATCACGAGCCGATTTACGGCAACACCGCAAAGATCCATATGACGGACGAGGAATTCCGCAAATATATGTATATGATATCCACGCGCGGAACCGCATTTTGGGAGCTTTATTACAGCTTTAACCTCTTTACGCCCGATATGTGGCTTATCAATGCCGATGTTTTGTCGTTTATCAGGAAGAATTTCAGCATATTGCGAAATTCAAAGCTGATAGGCGAGTCTCCCGACACGGGCAGCGTTTACGGCTACTCCGCATGGGAAAACGCAAACGGTATAGTTTCGGTGCGAAATCCGGCTAATAAAAAACAGAGCTTCTCGTTTGTTCTTGACAGAATTATAGGAGTTGTCGAAGGTGCCGAAAATATGACGTGCGTCACGGTTTTGCCGTATACGGAAAAACCCGATGAAAGGAAATACTCATACGGTGACACCGTTTCGGTGGATTTGGAGCCGCATGAAATACGAATTTTCAAGTTTACAAACGAAAATACATCTCCGTTAAAGCTTACAGAGGCAAAATTCATTGACGAAAAGACCGTTGAATTCAGATTTAACAGTCATATCGCTGTAAAAGCGAGCACCTTTACACTTGACGGCGTGGCTCTTAAAAAAAGAGCTTCGGGCTAATTACAGCGATGTCAGAGTGTATTTGCCTGCCGAGGACGAAAATTTACAAAAGCTTGATATAGACATAGATGTAAAAGATATTTACGGAAATGTTCTTTCCGAAAAAGTACCCGTAACATATTTCAAAAACGGGTGTATACCTATATCCTACGGCGTTTCGGGGCGCGGTGACTTTGCTCTCAGGCTGACGCTTTCCGCTGTTCCCACAGACGGTATGATACTTCTCGGCGGCAAAGATATGAGCATTTTTGCCGCAAACGGGAAGCTTGTTTTCGACGTTAAGGGAATTAAGGCAAAATCCGATACGATAATTGCCGGCAAAGATAATGTAAAGGTATACGCCTTGCGTGAAAGAAACGGTATGATTAAGCTCTATATAGACGGTAAACTCGATTGCTCCGGCTATGATGTGAGAAATGCAGGCGCAGATATTGCCGCAGGTGAAATCAAATGCGGTGCAAGTGTAAATAGCATTGAGATTTTTAACCGTGCTTTCAGCTTTGATGAGGTAAAGGACTGATATTATGGAAGAAAAAACGCTTCATAAACACCTTATTGCAAAAACGGACGGTAAGGCCGAGCCGGACAATATTCTTATAGCCGGCAGCATAAGAATAACGGTCATATTTCCGAATCTTATAAGGGTAGAGTGCGGAAGTGAAAAATCCTTTTGCGATGAAGCGACGCAAAGTGTTTGGTTCCGCAATCACGGTAAGATCGATTTTACATATGAAATAACAAAGACCAAAATCATAATAAAAACCGAAAAAGCCGAGTTTTGCATAAACCGCAGAAACGGTACGGCGATATATGCCAAAATCGGAGATATGGAGTCGAGCTGTGATAACAGTGAGAATTTAAAGGGCACGGCACGCACTCTTGATCAGTCACACGGTGCGATTCCGCTCAAAGACGGAGTTATCTCGTGTGACGGAGCTGCCGTATTTGATGACAGCAAGTCGCTGCTTATGTGTAAAGACGGAGAAGTCAGACCGCGCCTCGCGAAAGAACGCGATATTTATGTGTTTGCATACGGCACCGATTATATAGGTGCGGTCAATGCTCTTTATAAAATTACGGGCGAGGTGCCGCTGGTGCCGCGTTTTGCTCTCGGTAACTGGTGGAGCCGCTATAAGGCGTATACACAGAGCGAATATCAAAGCCTGATGCTTGAATTTAAAAAACACAATGTCCCGCTTACCGTAGCCACGGTTGATATGGATTGGCATTGGGTAGATGTTAAAAAGCAATTTCCGGATGCAGGATACAATAAAACGAGACCGCTGTTTTGGTCAGACGGATGGACCGGATACAGCTGGAACACCGAGCTTTTCCCCGATTACAGGGGCTTTTTGAATTTCCTGCATGAGCAGGGGCTTAAAGTTACGCTGAATTTGCATCCTGCTCTCGGCATACGTTCGTTTGAAAACTGCTACGACGCGGCGGCGAGGGCCATGGGTCTTGACCCGGCCGAGAAAAAGCCGATAGAATTTGATATAACCGATACACAGTTTATAAACACATATTTTGATACGGCACACCATCCGTATGAGGATGAGGGAGTCGATTTTTGGTGGATAGATTGGCAGCAGGGCAAAAAGAGCAAGCTTCCGGGTCTTGACCCTTTATGGGCGCTGAATCACTATCATTATCTTGACAGGCAGCGTTCGGGCAAGCGTCCTCTCATTCTTTCGCGTTATGCCGGCATAGGCTCTCACAGATATCCCCTCGGATTTTCGGGAGATACATTTATGAGCTGGCGAGTTCTTAAATTTCAGCCGTATTTTACATCTACCGCGTCGAACTGCGGATATACCTGGTGGAGCCATGATATAGGCGGCCATTGCTTCGGCAGGCACGATGATGAGATGTACGTGCGTTGGGTGCAATTAGGCACTTTTTCGCCGATTATGCGCTTGCATTCAAGCAATGACCCGCTCTCCGGCAAGGAGCCGTGGAATTACGGCTGGGAAGCCGAAATGACAGCGGAACGTTATTTGAGGCTTCGTCATGAGCTGATCCCGTATCTCTACTCTATGAATTACCGTACTCATAAATTCGGAAGAGCACTCTGTGAACCGCTTTACTACGATAACCCGGAGTGCGAGGATGCTTACAAATGCCGTAACGGATATATGTTCGGCAGCGAGCTTTTGGTTTGCCCCGTCACGTCAAAGATAAATAAAAAGACGCGCCGCGCCGAAACCCGTGTGTGGCTGCCTAAGGGACGTTGGACTGACGTCTTCACGGGCAAAATATATCGCGGTTCAAAGACGGTCAGAATACACAGCGAACTTAATACGATGCCTGTTTTTGCACGCGAGGGAGCGATAATACCGCTGTCTCTTGATGAGGGGAACAGCTGTAAAAATCCCACAGTATTGAAATTCAAGGTGTACCGCGGCAACGGCAGTTTTTCTCTCTATGAGGACGACGGTGAGACTAACGGCTTTAAGGACGGCGATTTTTCAATAACCGAGCTTTCCGTCAGCGAAACCGAAAACGGTATTAAGCTGACTCTCTGCGGCGGAAAGGAAAAGGATTATCTTCCGCTTAAAAGGCAGTATGTGTTTGAGTTTTCCGACATTGTATCCGCAGAGAGCGTAAGGGTTATGTCAGGCGGCGAAAAGCTTGATTGTTCGGTCACGGATGCAGGCGGCAGAGTTACCGTTTCGCTGCCTCCAATAGAGATTTCCGCCCCGATAGAAGCGGAGCTTTACGGCGTTACGGTGCTTAAGAACAAACCGAAGCGCGAAGCAGTCCGTGAGGCTATGACAAAATTCAACGGTATCAATAACTTGAAAAAACGTCGTTATTTAATCCTTGAAAAGGCAAAGGACGATGCGGCACTTCTTTCCGATGTGCAGATTTTGGGCAATTCGGCGCTGCGCTCCGAGCTGCTTGAAATTTTGGAGGACCTTGACTATACGCCGTAAAACAAGCGGATGTCGAAATTTGTTGACTTACCGTTCATTAAATAATATAATAGAATAACTTTACTAAAAAGCATTTTCGGAAAGGCGTGTTTAATTTGTCTGCATTACCTTGTGATATTGACTGTATTGCCGCTGATTTTTCAATTAACGGAAATTTTAAGGAATACACCGCTCTTAATGACGGGCATATAAATTCCACTTATGTCATATCCTTTGATGACAAAGGCGATACCGTAAAATATACGCTCCAAAAAATAAATACCGGTATATTTAAAAACCCCGATGCGCTCATGAGCAACATTGTCGGTGTTACCACACATATCCGCTCCGCACTTTTAAAGGCCGGCAGAGACGCCGACCGCGGAACCTTAACGTTCCTTAAGGCGGCGGACGGTAAGTATTATTTCCGCGATGAAAACGGTGATTGCTGGCGCGTATACAAATATATAGATAATGTTTATACCTGCAATATAATCGACTCCGCCGAGGTGTTTGAAAATGCAGGCAGAGCATTCGGCGAATTTCAGCGTCAGCTCTCAGATTATCCCATTGACAGCCTTTTTGAAACAATACCGAAGTTCCATGATACATACTCGAGATTCCTTGATTTTATGTCCGCGGTAAAAGAGGACAGAGCTGGAAGAGCCGAAGGTGTGCGAGAGCTTATTGATTTTGCCGTTGCAAGAGAAAGCGACACGCACGTTCTTTTAGACCTTATAGAGCGCGGCAGTCTGCCGCTTCGCGTCACTCATAACGACACAAAGCTCAACAACATTCTTTTTGACCGTGATTCAAATGACGGAATCTGTATAATTGACCTTGACACCGTAATGCCGGGACTTTCGCTCTATGATTTCGGCGACAGCATCCGCTTCGGCGCAAATACGGCGGCTGAGGATGAAAAGGACGTTTCAAAGGTATCGCTCAGCCTGCCGCTTTACGAAGCATATACAAGGGGCTATTTAAGCTCCGCCAAGGATAGCCTTACCGAAACCGAGACTGAGTATATGGCGTTTTCGGCTAAGCTTATGACATATGAGTGCGGTATACGCTTCCTCGGTGACTATTTAAACGGAGATGTTTATTTCAAGACCGATTATCCCGAGCATAACCTCGTAAGAGCAAAAACGCAGTTTGCTCTTGTGGCCGATATGGAAAAGAAAATGGACGAAATGCGCCGTATAACCGAAAACGCATTAAAATAATCCGTTTTGAAAATCGAACAAACAAAAACAGCGAAGCTCTCCTTCTTTGACGGAGGGCTTCGCTTTATAGTTGCCTGTTTGGTATGATGATGTTATTAACCCCTTGCAAGCTCGCTCAAAACCTCAAGTAAAAACTCCCAGGTTCTTTTTACGGAGGAAATGCTCATACTCTCGTGATAGGTGTGTATGTCTTTAAGGTTCGGACCTATTGAAACGCAGTCAAGGCCGTCGATTTTATCGGAAAACAAGCCGCATTCAACACCGCCGTGTATAGCGGTTATGACGGGTTCATTTTTATACATTTCCTCATAAACCTCTGTCATAATGCTTCTGAGGCGCGATTCTTTTTTATATTCCCATGCAGGGTAATCGCCGAAGGAAATTACCTTGCCGCCTATGGCTCTCATAATCAGAGCGAGGCGGCTCTTGAGTTCCTCTTTCTTCAGCAGTATGCTGCTTCTTATACAAAATTCCGCCGAAATTTCACTTTCCTCGGTCTTTAATATGCCGAGGTTGAGCGAGGTTTCAGGAAGGCCCTCTATGTCACGGCTCATTGAGATAAGTCCGCACGGGAGGGCGGACAGCATAGCAACTGCCTTTTCGGTAGAGTCGGCATTTGCGGCTTTTTCCTTTGAAGCAGCTTCTTTAACGTCAATAGCGATTCCGTCGTCAACGGAAGAATAATCGTTCCTTATTACTTCGCTTATTTCACAAACTGCTTTTTTTGAGCTTTTCGGGGCTTTTTGTTTTGACAATCGCCTCGGCACTTGTCGGGATGGCGTTATCCTTTAGTCCGCCGTCAACACTTATTATTCTTGCTTCGCAAATGGGCAGCACGTAATTAAGTATTCTGCCGAGAAGCATATCGGCGTTTGCCCTGCCGCGGTGAATTTCGGCACCGGAGTGACCGCCTTTAAGACCCGAAACGGTTATTTTTAATGTTTCGCCGTCGTATTCTTCTCTTTATGGGAAGTATGCAGCGCGTTCTGTTTCCGCCTGCACAGCTTACGGTAAATACTCCCTCGTCCTCCGAATCGAGATTTATCATCATTTTTCCGCGAAGGCTTGACGTGTCAATGTTTTTTGCGCCGTCCATACCCGTTTCCTCGTCCGTTGTAAAGACTGCCTCTACGGGCGGCCTTTTATTGTCGGAGTCGAGAAGTGCGAGTATCATGGCAACGGCGATTCCGTCATCTGCTCCGAGCGTAGTGCCCACCGCCGAAATATTGTCGCCGTCAACCGCAAGGTCGATACCCTCTTTTTCCATATCCTTGGTGCAGTCGGGGGCTTTTTCGCAGACCATATCAAGGTGCCCTGCGAGAAGTATCGGCTCGGCTTTGTCACAGCCTACGGCAGGGGCAAAGATTATGCAGTTGTTGCTGTCATCCTGCAAACATTTGAAACCGTGACTCTCGGCAAATCTTACACAGTAGTCGCTTATCGCTTTTGTGTTGCCCGAACCGCGCGGTATTTTTGAAATTTCTTCAAAATAATAAAAAACCTTTTTCGGAGACAATCCGTCTGTTATTCTCATATTTTCACCTCATTTTATTTTGCGTCAGTTAACTCTCATTGCACTTTTCGGCTCAACCGTGAGAGAATTAACGGTTACCGCCGTATCGTTATAGTTAAAGTATATTATAATGCTGTTGTTGTATTCTGTGCAGTAAACGCCGTCCTGAACCTTGTAGTGCGCCGTCATTCTCGCATTGCGGAGATTGCCGAGAACAGAGTCTGCTGTTTGATATTTTTCGGCGGCAGAGTTGAGCTGATTTTCATAGCTGTATTTTTCGTCAAGCTCCGATTTACCTGTCTTTGAGCAGTACCATTCATACGACGGTATTGCGCCGTATTCGAGCGATTTCAAAAATGCCGTTTCGCTGTCGACGGCAAGGTTTACGGGGGCCATGGTGTAGTCGGAAATGCCGTGCAGTATCATTTCGACAAACGGCACCGAAGAGTACGAATCGCTTTGAGGGTATGCCGTGTCATAGGAAAGCCCCGAGACAAAGTCGGCGTTTTTCAACAGATAGAAATTGCCGCCGCATATCATAAGGTCGTGACCGTTCGAGAGCTTTTCAATTCCTTTCGAAACAGTCTGTACGGCGGTATCCCTGTTTTGACCGATCATTGAAAAATCCGAATATAAAAGACTGCCGAAGCGTCGTTTACACAATAGCCGTCAAAAAAGCAAAGTCGCTTGTGCTGTTTACGTAATCGGTAATATTTTTCTCGATTTTGGACAGAGCCAAAGCATAGCTTTCGGTCGTATTTTTCTTTGACAGAGCGCTGAATTTATCGGGCGTCTCAACGGTGAGCTTTTTGCCGGGGACATATCGCGTGCGCTCTTATCCGAATTTTCCCCTGTAGAGAAAAATAACCGTGCTCACATCGCCGTACATTTCGAATTTTTGAGTCGTAATATACTGCTTTAAATTCTCAAACGACTTTTTGCCGCCGAGTTTTTTTATTGTTGAGGCTCCCGAGAGCAATTCCTGGTTGTTTGCTCCGTCAAGCACGCCGCAGTATCGCACGGTTATATTGTTTACGCTTTTTGCCTTGAGCATATTGAGAAGGTCGTATGCCTGGTCAAACGTCGTAAGGCTGACGTATCTTCCGCCGCTTTTTTGTGCCGTGCCGAGTATTGTCAGCGCAAACGGCAGGTGAGCGGATGAAGTTACCGTTCTCGTGGATAAAACCGAATTTCTTATAAGCTGTTCGCGACAGGCTATTGCCATACCCGAGTAGCTCGCGTTTTTGTTTGTGAGGAAGCGGTAGCATACGTTTATTTCTCCGCTGTACTGTGTTCCGACATACTTTGTCATTTTGCTTCCCGAGCCGACATATGACACATCGGTAATTGTATATGACGTGCCCGCGCGGTCGTATTTGTCACCGCTGCTTTTTTGAACCGAATCCACCGAGGCTATGGTATCGCCCTTTGTAATAAGAGCCACAAAAGCACTGTTTTGCTGCTTCATTCCGAAAAATCCGAGCAGAGCCGAAGCATTTATTTTGCTCTCGTTTTCCGTCACGTCTTTAACTGCCGGGTCAGAGCCGTAAACCTTAAAGCTTTTTTCCGGATAATCTGATTTGCTGTCCGACATCATAAGAGAACCGCTGCCGTCGGGTAAAAGAATGAAGTCTCCTTCGGAAAAATCCTTTTCTGCGCCAAAGTAGCTTAAAAGATTTATTTTTTCGAGCGCATAACCGTCCGAGACCTTTATGTCTCCGCAGTTTACTTTGACGTCCATTACTCCGTCGGAGAGTATATAACTTACCGTGACCGACGCATACGGCGTATCGCCCTGCGGTCCGTTTACCGCACTGTCCTTATCGGACGCCATATTGTATGTTACCTGAAGTCCGTTGCTGACGGGCTTAAATTCAAAAGAAGAAAACGCTACGGAGTTATCCTGAGAATTCAGTATATATTTTTTGCCGTCCTTTGAGAGCACCGCACTCAGAACATATGCTCTGCTCTCGCTTTCGTCATCCGAGGCAAGCGGCATGGAGTACCAGAATTTTCCCTCGGACGTCTCTTTTACCGCGACGGCACCCGTGGTTTTGTCATAGTAAAGCTCTATAAGACCGGACTGGGTGACAAATATCATATTGTCTTTGTTTATAACGTGAAAGCCGTTATCTGTATAGTCTCCGGAAACGGTTGAGAGAACCGAAACCTTCGTTTTGAGCGTTACATCGGGCGAGCCGCAGGAGGTAAATATCAGCGATAAAATAAGTATCAAAGCTGTTATGCAAGGCAGTAATTTTTTAGTGCTTTTCATATTTGTTTCTCCGTTAACATTATAAATAACAACTTATTTTACCATATATATATAATTATTTCCACTATTATTATTTATTCAGGACTTCTCCTTTAAGTTGAAAAAAGTGTTATTTTTTTATTTCAGCGAGTGTAGTCTCGACTGCGTCCGCTATTGCCGCAGCATAGCTTTGCAAATTTTTGTCGAAAAGAGCGTTGTCGCCGTCGTCCGTAATAAATCCCATCTCCGCAAGGCAGCTCGGCATATCTGTGTTTTTATTTACGTAATAGTTGTTTCCGTTTCCGGCTATTCCGCCTTTAACCCCTCTGTTTTTTGATAATCCGACTTCGCCGAGGGCATCCATTATGTTTTCGGCGAGCAGCAAATCGTCCGGAGGAGAGTCTTTAAGCGTCCATATTTCAAAGCCGCAGCCGCTGTCGGCACTGTTGCGGTGCAGGGATATAAAAAGGTCGGCTTTCTTTTTGTTTGCCGTTTTGCAGCGGTCCTCAAGCGATACATATGTGTCGTCGCTTCTTGTCATTATTGTGTTTATTCCGCGGGCTTTAAGCTCGGCTTCCACAGCCTTTGCAAGGCGCAGATTATCGTCTTTTTCATATCTTTCACCGTTTGTCGCTCCTATGTCATATCCGCCGTGCCCTGCGTCTATGCATACGGTGTTGCCGCTTTTTTTTCGGCATATGTACCGCGGCGGTGACAAGCAGCGCCGTAAATATCGCAAATGAAAGTATGAGCACAAAAAACGATATTTTGCCGAAGCCTTTTACTTTGCGCGCCGTTTTACTCCGTCTGTGTTTTGCCAATTTATCACCTTCCGAGAAAACTTTAAAAGCAGTGCGTAAATTCTGCTTTTTTGTTTAAATTATATTTCCGTGTTTCGGCTGAAGTCAATCGATTTGGCGTTTTTTAAAAAAATCTTAATATTTTTGTTGACAACCCAAGAAAAGTATGATATATTGATACCATACTAATCCGATAGGAAATGAGAAGTTCGAAAAGGAGGCTGTTTTAATGGCTGATCTTAAAGAATAAAATCAAGACAATGTAACTGGAGAAACAGCCGAATGTGTACCTGTTGACCTTTAATTTTAACAAAACATCATTTAAAAATTATTGAAAGAGGTACACAAAATGAGTAACAAAAATTATAAATTCGAAACCTTGCAGCTCCACGTAGGCCAGGAAGAGCCGGATATAGCATCGGGCGCAAGAGCCGTTCCGATATATCAGACAACATCTTATGTTTTTAAAAATTCCGACGAAGCCGAGGCTCGTTTCGCTCTTAAGGATGCCGGCAATATTTACGGCAGACTTACAAACTCCACTCAGGACGTATTTGAAAAGAGAATAGCTGCTCTTGAGGGCGGCGTTGCTGCACTTGCCACGGCATCGGGTGCTGCGGCTATTGATTACACCATCCGCTCTCTTGCGGTCGCCGGCGACCACGTTGTCGCTTCAAACACCATCTACGGCGGCACGTATAATCTTCTTGAGCATACGCTTCCCGATTACGGCATTACAACTACCTTTGTAGACCCCGACGATATAAGCAATTTTGAAAACGCCATTCAGGATAATACAAAGCTTCTGTATATAGAGACTCTCGGTAATCCCAATTCAAATGTTGCCGACATAGAGGAAATAGCAAAGGTAGCGCATAAGCATAAGATTCCGCTTGTTGTTGACAATACCTTTGCAACACCTTATCTTGTAAGACCCATAGAGTACGGTGCGGATATAGTTGTTCATTCGGCTACAAAGTTTATCGGCGGTCACGGTACGGCGATAGGCGGAGTAATTGTTGACAGCGGTAAGTTTGACTGGATCGGCAGCGGCAAATTCCCGTCACTTGTTGAACCGAACCCGAGCTACCACGGCGTAAGCTTCGCAAAGGATGTCGGAGCTGCGGCTTTTGTCACCAAGATTCGTGCAATACTTCTCCGCGATACCGGAGCTACAATTTCTCCGTTCCACGCCTTCCTTTTCCTTCAGGGACTTGAGACGCTCTCTCTTCGCGTCGAGCGCCATACGGAAAATGCGTTAAAGGTAGTTGAATACCTCAACAATCATCCGCAGGTTGAAAAGGTAAATCATCCGTCTCTCGCGAGCGGCGAGCAGAAGCGTCTTTACGATAAATATTTCCCGAACGGCGGCGGATCGATATTTACCTTTGAAATAAAGGGCGATGATACAACCGCAAAGAAGTTTATAGACCATCTTGAGATATTCTCTCTTCTTGCGAATGTTGCCGATGTTAAATCGCTTGTTATTCACCCGGCCTCAACCACTCATTCGCAGCTCAGCGACGAGGAGAAGCTGGAGCAGGGTATTCGCCCGAACACTATCCGCCTATCAATAGGCACAGAGCATATAGACGATATCATAGCCGACCTTGACGAAGCGTTCAAAGCCGTTAAATGATTTAAATAACGGAATTAAAGGAGATAATCATTATGTCAAAAATATATAAAAGCCTCACGGATCTTATAGGAAATACACCGCTTCTCGAACTGTCAAATTATGAAAAGGAAAACAATCTTGAAGCGAAAATACTTGTAAAGCTCGAATACTTTAACCCCGCAGGCAGCGTCAAAGACAGAATAGCGAAGAAAATTCTCGATGACGCAGAAGCTAAAGGCCTTATAAATAAAGACACAACCATCATTGAGCCTACAAGCGGCAACACCGGCATAGGTCTCAGCGCTGTTGCGGCGGCAAGAGGTTATAAGATAATAATCACAATGCCCGAAACCATGAGCGTTGAGCGCAGACTTTTGATGGCGGCTTACGGCGCTAAGCTTGTCCTCACCGACGGTGCAAAGGGTATGAAGGGTGCAATCGCAAAAGCAAACGAGCTTCATGAGCAGACTCCCAACAGCTTTATTCCCGGTCAGTTTGTAAATCCGGCAAATCCTCAGGCTCATTTTGAGACTACCGGACCCGAAATCTGGAACGATACGGACGGTAAGGTTGACATTTTTGTCGCCGGCGTAGGCACGGGCGGAACACTTTCCGGCACGGGCAAATTCTTAAAGAGCAAAAATCCCGACATTAAGGTAGTTGCGGTTGAGCCTGCAACCTCGCCCGTACTTTCCGAGGGCAAATCGGGTCCGCATAAGATTCAGGGTATCGGCGCAGGCTTTGTACCTGATACGCTCGACACCAAGATTTATGACGAAATTATCACGGTAGAAAACGACGACGCATTCGCTTACAGCCGTGCAATTACAAAATCCGACGGAATTCTTGTGGGTATTTCTTCGGGTGCTGCCGTTAAGGCTGCCACCGATCTCGCACGCCGCCCCGAAAACAAGGGTAAGACAATAGTTGCGATTTTACCGGATACCGGCGAGCGTTACCTCTCCACTCAGTTGTTTAAAGAGGAATAATTAACCGAATACATCTAATTCAAGTGGCTGTAAAAGCGAGAGCTTTTACAGCCTTTTTTGACGCTTTTATGACATTATGTAGAGCAGCGACATAAGCAGCTCCTCGTTTGCTCCCTCGGATTTTAAAAGGAGCAAAAGCGGAAGCAGCATGGCTCTGTCGGGGTCGTTCAAAATGCTTTCAATAATGCTGTTTTCGTTTGCCGAGACGGAATTTGAAGCCGGATTGCTGTCGGTGCTTGCTTTGCTGCCGCGGCTTTCTTCCGCACTCTCGCGCGGTGGCATATTTACCGGCATTTTTATATGATGCGGCTTCGTGTATGTGTTCTGTTCGGTGTGCGCGTCGGGCTTTGGTTTTTCTTCTTGTAACGAGTTTTCTCTTGAGACGGTTTCGCTTGCGCGCTGCTGCATGGCGCGAACTCTCTCCATAGCTCGGTCCTGCATCTCCTTAAGCTCGGTATAGCTGTAATCTTTCATACGTTAAAAAACCCCTTTAACAACGGAAGCATTTCCATAAGCTTTAAAAATTTCATGGCTTCATCCGCTTTTTTGCGCCTGTCCTCGCTCAGCAGAGGGCGAAGAGCGGAGATGAATCTTGTGTTGTCGTCCTCTTTATTCATCTGTGTGGCCACGGTCATCAGGGTTTTGGCCATATCGCCGCCGAAAAGTGACGATACATCGGCGTTAGGCGCATTTCGGTTGCCGCCTGCACCTTGCTCTTTCGGAGCGGATGACGGCTCGGAGCCGCTTTGCGACATCAGGCTTGACGCGACATTTTTAAGTCTCTCCATATCCTCCGGACTTATTGAGGACAGCAGGTCGCCTATATTATCCATAAGAATTGTCCTTTCGGTGTGCTTTATTCCGCATCTTTGCCGCCGAGCTTTTTAAACAGCTCCTTGGCTCTGTCACTTGACAGCAGATTTTTTAAGGCGTTTTCATCGCTTAAAACGTCGCTGAGCTTTTTCGATTGCTCGGGCGACAGCTTGTTCTTTAAAAATTTTTCCGCGCCTTTTTTTGATTTTTGGCTTTTAATACCGTCTATTATCTCGTCGATGTTGTCGTTCTGCATTGATTTTACCTCCGTATTTTGGTATACTGTATAGTATGAATTTCACGGGGGGTTTTATGAATGAGAATACTTGTGCTTTCGGATTCGCACCGTGACAAAATCTCGCTTATGATGGCGGTAAAGCTGCACAGGGAAGCCGATGTTGTTGTATTCCTCGGCGACGGCGAAGATGATTTTCAATGTGAAAAAATGTCGTCTCTGCTATCGCTTAAAGAGGTGCATTCGGTTAGGGGTAACTGTGATGTTTATTCGAGCCTGCCGAGCGAAGAGACGTTTGCTTGCGGCGGAAAAACCGTGTTTATCCTTCACGGCCACACAAGAGGGGTAAAGCACGGTGTCGAGGAGCTTTTGTGCGCCGCAAAAGAAAAATGCGCCGACATAGTTTTATACGGTCACACCCATATCCCGAAATCGGAGTATATTGACAATATGTATGTGATGTGCCCCGGCAGCATACGCGACGGCTCTTACGGCATAGTCGATATAACGGATAACGGAATACTTTGCTATACCGCGGATTTATCCCGTGAGCTTTAAAAGGCGGAAAGGACTGTTTGAATTGCTGATAAAGAACGTGAAAATAATCGGTGAAAACGAAATAACGGACGGCTTCGTCAGAACGGAGAACGGTAAGATAACCGAGGTCGGAAAAACTGCCCGTGAAGCCGAAAATGAAGAGGTAATCGACGGAAACGGCAAATATTTGTCACCCGGTTTTATAGATCTCCACGTTCACGGCGGCGGCGGATATTCCGCTATGGGCACGCCGGAGGATATTGTGAAAATGGCAACGGCTCATATGAATTACGGCACTACATCCATATTGCCGACAACGCTTGCCGCGCCTATTGCTCAGCTTAAAACCGCGCTTTTAAATATCAAAGAGGCAAAGCGGATTTGTAAAACATCAAATATTCTCGGCGCACATCTTGAGGGCCCGTTTTTGTCGCCCGAAATGTGCGGAGCGCAGAGCCCCGAAAACATATTGGTGCCGTCGCAAAATGAATACGAGAGCCTGCTTGATTTGTGGGACGGACTTAAAATAATGGGCGCCGCTCCCGAAACCGACGGCGGTATGGTGCTCGGTGAGGAGCTTAAAAAGCGCGGCATTGTGGCGTCGATAGCCCATTCCTCCGGGGATTACGATACGGCGAAGGAGGCAATAAAACACGGGTATTCCGATGTAACACATCTTTATAATGCCTGTACATCTTGCTATAAGCGCGGAATTTTCAGGCGCGCAGGCACAGTTGAGGCGGCACTGACTCACGACGAATTAACGGCTCAGGTAATAGCCGATTTGTGCCATTTGCCGTTAGGTGTTTTAAAGCTGATTTACAGATGCAAGGGCGCTGATAAAATGTATCTTATCACCGACGGACTTGAGTATTCGGCGACCGAGACAAAAGAGGGCACGCTTGTTATGCAGAAAAACGGCGTTCCGGCGATTTACGAGGACGGCGTTATGAAGCTTGCCGACCGCTCTTGCATAGCGGGAAGCGTAGCCACAACCGACAGGCTTGTGAGAAATATGTATAAAAGGGTCGGAGTACCGCTTTGCGACGCGGTAAAAATGGCCTCTCTTACTCCGGCAAGGGTAATAGGTCTTGGCGGTGAAAAGGGTAAAATCGAAAAAGACTTTGATGCTGACCTTATTATGTTTGACGACGACATAAACATTTCCTTTGTTATGGTAGGCGGAAACGTCGTGAAGGCGTGAGCGTAAAAAATACTATCATGCTCGGCGGACTGTGAAGTGATTTCACTTGACAGTCTGCTTATTTTATGCAAGTTTACTTTTTATTACTTGAAAAAGCTGTAATTTTTATGTATAATTATAAATACAACTCTTTCGGAGGTCCTATATATGACTGTCAGAGAAATACAAAACATACTTTCCGCCGAGGTTGTTTGCGGCGGCGACTGCCTTGACAGAGAAGTAAACGATGCATGCGGAAGCGATATGATGAGCGACGTTCTTGCGTTTGTCAAGCAGCAGGCAGTTCTGCTCACAGGGCTTGTTAATCCGCAGGTGATAAGAACCGCCGAGATGATGGATATGAAATGCGTGGTTTTTGTGCGCGGTAAACGCCCCGACCGAGATATGACGGAGCTTGCCGAAAATCTTGATATTATATTGCTTGCAACAAAGCTCCCTATGTTTTCGTCATGCGGCATGCTGTATGAAAAAGGACTTGGCGGAGGTGAGGCGAAATGAGCGTTATCACGCTTCATTATGATGTTCCGGGCGATGATTTCACAAGGGCGGGCGAGGCGTCCGGTGACGTAAAGGCTCACCTTAAGAAGCTCGGATTTTCTCCCGAGGTAATCAGGAATACGGTAATAGCTCTTTATGAGGGCGAAATAAATATGGTAATACACGCGGGCGGCGGCAGGATAGACGTGGATATTGACCCCGATGTCATCTCTATGGTTTTGTCGGATGACGGACCGGGAATACCCGACGTTGCTCTGGCAATGAAGGAGGGATATTCCACGGCTCCCGACAATGTGCGTGCTCTCGGCTTCGGTGCCGGAATGGGACTTCCCAATATAAAAAAGTATACTGATGAAATGTTAATAGATACTTTGGTCGGCAAGGGCACAACCATGCGGCTGAAGGTGTATACAAACAGATAAATTATATAATCACGGAGTAACTGCGATGGAAAAGAGCGGCTTTTTTCATTCCGTACGTCTGGACGAAAGCAAGTGTATGGGATGCACCAACTGCATAAAGCGTTGCCCGACGGGAGCCATAAGAGTGCGCCGCGGTAAGGCATATATAATTTCGGAGCGGTGTATAGACTGCGGCGAATGTATCAGAATTTGTCCGCATCACGCGAAGTATGCCGAGAAATACTCGTTTGACGAGCTTCAAAAATACAAATATCGTATAGCCTTGCCCGCGCCTACGCTGTACGGTCAGTTTAACAATCTCGACGATACCGATTATGTGCTGACCGCGCTTAAAAAGCTTGGCTTTGACGATGTGTTTGAGGTGTCAAAGGGTGCCGAGATAGTGTCAGAGGCTACAAGGGCGGAGCTGTCACATTCGGGCAGAAAAAAGCCCGTAATATCTTCAGCGTGCCCTGCCGTAGTAAGGCTTATAAGGGTGCGTTTCCCAAATCTTATCGAGAACGTGCTTGATCTTAACCCGCCCATGGAGGAGGCTGCGCGTCTTGCGAGAGAGCGTGCGGTAAAACGGACTGGATATTCAAAATCCGATATAGGAATATTTTTCATAACGCCGTGTACGGCAAAAATCACAGCCATAAAACAGCCTATATGCAACAACGGCTCCAATGTGGACGGCGTGTTCGGCATAAAGGATATTTATCCGTCACTTTTGCATGAAATGGAAAATACGGACAAAACGGAGCTTTTACGCGATTCCGGTATAATCGGAGTTTCGTGGGCATCATCCGGCGGCGAAGCCTCGGCACTTCTCACCGACCGATATTTAGCGGCGGACGGCATAGAAAATGTTATAAAGGTGCTCGAGGAGATAGAGGACGAAAAGCTTTCGGACCTTGATTTTATCGAGCTTAACGCCTGTCCGGGCGGATGCGTCGGCGGGCCGCTGACAGTCGAAAATCCGTATGTTGCAAAGGCACGCATACAGCATCTGAGAAAGTATATGCCGGTGTCCTGCAATCATCTTGAAATAAAAACCGTTCCGCGCTATATGCGTTGGGATAATCCGCTGAAAGAACTGCCCGTTATGCGCCTTTCCGACGATATGGGCGAGGCTTTACAAAAAATGGGCGAGATGAAGAAAATAGAAAGCTCTCTTCCGGGGCTCGATTGCGGAACGTGCGGAGCACCGTCCTGCAGCGACCTTGCCGAGGATAGTGCGCGGAAAAGCGTCTATAGAGGACTGCGTATTCTTCTCGCGTGAAAATACCGATAAAAACAACTATATTCCGATACCTGCGCCGTTCAGAAAAACGGAGAAAAACGAGTGAAACGGAGAAAATATGAACATAAAAGAAGTTTCTGAAAAGCTCGGCTTGAGCTTCTTAAACGAAGCGGAGCCGTCCAAAGAGGTCGAGGGCGGTTACTGCGGAGATTTACTGAGCTTTGTTATGTCGCATGCAAAGTGCGGCGACTGTTGGTTTACCGTTATGGGGAACGTCAATGCCGTGGCGGTGGCGGTGCTGTCTGATTGTGCGGCGATAGTTCTATGTGAAAATTCTACACTTGACGGTGACGCGCTCGAAAAGGCCAAAGAGCAGGGTGTTAACATCCTCTCTTCGGCAGAGGATGCATTTTCACTATCCGCCAAGCTTTCCGGTCTGCTATGATTATAAAGGCCGATTTACACATGCACACCTGTCTGTCGCCGTGCGGAGACGATGATATGACTCCTTATAACGCGGTAAATCTCGCCAAGCTTTTAGGGTATGATATGATAGCCGTCACAGATCATAATTCGTGCCTCAATTGCCCTGCGGCAGTAAGGGCAGGCGAAGCGGCAGGACTTGTCGTTGTACCCGGAATGGAGCTTTGCACCGCCGAGGAGATACACAATGTTTGCCTTTTCCCGTCGCTTGACGCCGCAAAAGAATTTTCTGATTTTGTATACGACAAAATGCCGGATATTATAAACCGACCCGAAATATTCGGCGAGCAGATTATAACGGATGAAAAGGATAATATAATAGGCTACGAAAAACGGCTTTTGACCGTGGCGTCTGATATTACCGAGGGCGAAACGGTAAAAGCGGTCTCGTCATACGGCGGCGTGTGCTTTCCGGCGCATATAGACAGAAGCTCTTACAGCATTTTATCGGTGCTCGGCACCTTTACGGAGACTCCGACCTTCAAGGCGGCGGGCTTGTCGCGGTATGCAGACAAAAAAAAGCTTTCGGCGGAAAATCCGTGCCTTGGCAATATGAAGCTTTTTGTAAATTCCGACGCGCACCGTCTTTCGGATATCCCGGAGCCGCAAAACGAGCTTGAGCTGCCGGAGTGCAGCGCGGAAGCTCTGATAGACTATATTAAAAACCGTTAAATAATTTAAATGTTGCTTTTTTGCCGAATTTGATTATAATATTGAGTATTACACGAAAATAAGGATGGTCTTATATATAATGGAAACAAAAAAGAAAAAGGCAGCCGTTACCGTACTCGGCATCTTTGTTACAGCTTTGTTTATATGGCTTGTTATCGTGGGCTGCAACCTCTATAAAAACAGATGGCATAAAATAAATTTTAATATCAACAGCATAACCGTCGTCAGAACCGAGGGCGACACTCCTTACGACGGAATATACAATGTAACCGTAAAGGGAACGGCAAGCGCATGGTTTTATGATTTCAATAAATATCAGTTCGACCTTGTGCCGGCTTCGTCGGGCGGATATTATCCCACCTTCTATCAAAAGACCGATACCCTGGTCGTAACCAATAAGGATAAAACTCCGTTCGAGTTTTCATTTACAACAAAAGAAAATATGGATGAGGACTGCGTGGATACGGTTAGCCGTTTCATTTACGGAGCCGAAAATATCACCGTAAACGGTTCTCCCGACACAAGCCACGATATAAGGCTGTTCTTGTCGGAATACAGAGATAAAATAACCGTCGTGAACAAATAGTTTTGTTTGACATAACGGGTACGGAATGATAAAATATTATAAATAGTTCAAACGCGTTGAAAAAGCTTAAGGAAAGCGATGCGCATTTTAAGAGAGCCGCTGTTCGGTGCGAAGCGGTATTCGGCGTTTTCCGTCGTCACTTTTGAGCGTCTTTGCCGAAACTACATTAAGCAAAGACGGTTTGCCGCCGTTAAAGGCACAGAGCGGCCGTTTTTTACGGCAAAATGAGTGGTACCGCGGTAATTTTCGCCTCATACTTTTGTATGAGGCGTTTTTATTTTGTAATTTATGTTTTACAGGAGGATAAATAATGAGCAAGGAGCTTGCAAAAAAATACGATCCGAAAAATGTTGAAGACCGTATTTACAAGACATGGCTCGAGCATAAGTATTTTCATGCCGAGCGTCAAGAGGGGAAAAAGACATACACAATAGTTATTCCGCCTCCCAATATTACGGGTCAGCTTCACATGGGTCACGCGCTTGACAATACTCTTCAGGATATACTGATAAGATATCACCGTATGGCAGGCTATGATACCCTTTGGGTTCCCGGCACGGACCACGCGTCAATAGCCACGGAAGCCAAAATAGTAGAGGCTATGCGCAAAGAGGGCATAACCAAGGAGGACATCGGCAGAGATAAGTTCCTCGAGCGTGCATGGGACTGGAAAGCAAAGTACGGCGGCAGAATAATAGAGCAGCTCAAAAAGATGGGCTCCTCCTGCGATTGGGACAGAGAACGCTTCACTCTTGACGAGGGCTGCAGTAAGGCGGTGCGCGAGGTTTTTGTAAAGCTCTATGACGAGGGGCTTATTTATCGCGGCAACCGTATGGTAAACTGGTGTCCGCACTGTAATACCTCAATATCCGACGCCGAGGTTGAATATGAGGAAAAGGAATCCAACTTCTGGCATCTTCTTTACACGGTAAAGGAGACGGGTGAGAAGCTTGAGCTTGCAACAACAAGACCCGAAACCATGCTCGGCGATACAGCGGTTGCGATAAATGCCGACGACCCGAGATATAAGCATCTCCACGGTTGCCATGTTATACTGCCGCTTCTCAATAAGGAAATACCGATAGTTTGCGATGAACACGCCGATATGACAAAGGGTACGGGCGTAGTTAAAATAACTCCGGCACACGACCCCAACGACTTTGAAGTCGGCCTTCGCCACAATCTGCCTATCGTGCGCACATTTACGTACGACGGCCATATGACAGGCAAGGCGGATAAGGAATTTGCCGATGAGCTTCGCCGCAGCGGCAAGGCTTCAAAGGATGAACCGGAGGTCCTTGACTGCGGCAAATACGCCGGTATGACTACCCTCGAAGCCCGCAAGGCGATAGTAAAGGACCTTGAGGACGGCGGATACATCAAATGTATTGAGCCTTTAAAGCATGACGTAGGTACGTGCTACCGCTGCCATACCGATATCGAGCCCATGGTATCAAAGCAATGGTTTGTAAAGATGGACCCGCTTGCGGGACCTGCAATAGAGGCTGTCGAAAAGGGCGACATCAAATTCGTTCCCGACAGATTTAAAAAGAATTATATGAGCTGGATGCGCGGTACGAGAGATTGGTGTATTTCGCGTCAGCTCTGGTGGGGTCACCGTATACCTGCGTGGTATTGCGACGACTGCGGTGCCACTACGGTTTCAAAGTCGGACATTACGGCTTGCCCTCATTGCGGAAGCAGTAATGTGAAACAGGACCCCGACACGCTCGATACGTGGTTCTCTTCGGCTCTTTGGCCGTTCTCAACGCTTGGCTGGCCCGAAAAGACTGCAGACCTTGAGCATTATTACCCGACAAATACGCTCGTTACAGGCTATGATATTATAGGCTTCTGGGTGAGCCGTATGATATTCTCGGGACTTAAATATACGGGTAAGGCGCCGTTTGATACGGTTTTGATACACGGGCTTGTAAGAGACGCTCAGGGCAGAAAAATGTCAAAGTCTCTCGGCAACGGCATTGACCCGCTTGAGATAATCGACAAATACGGAGCGGACGCTCTGAGATTTACACTTGCAACGGGCAACAGCCCCGGAAACGATATGCGTTTCTCGGACGAGAGAGTTGAGGCGAGCCGTAACTTTGCCAATAAGATTTGGAATGCGGCAAGATTTATTCTTATGAACCTCGGCGACGACGAAAAAGCTCCGCATATTCCCGAGGGGCTCGCTCTCGAGGATAAGTGGATTTTAAGCCTTTACAACGACCTTGTAAAAGACGTTACCGACTCGCTTGAAAAATATGAGCTCGGTATGGCTGTTCAGAAGCTGTACGACTTTATATGGGATGTTTTCTGTGACTGGTATATAGAGCTTTCAAAGATACGTCTCGGCGGCGATGACGAAAAGGCAAAAGAGACGGCAAAAGCGGTGCTCGTATATGTTATGTCAAATACGCTGAAGCTCTTGCATCCGTTTATGCCGTTTATAACCGAGGAGATATGGCAGACCCTTCCGCACGACGGCGATACGATAATGCTGTCACCCTGGGCTGAATTCAGCGAGGCTCTCTCGTTCCCCGAGGAAGAAGAGCAGATGAATAAAATTATGACAGCCGTAAAGGCGGTACGTAACCGCCGTGCCGAAATGAACGTTGCTCCGTCTAAAAAGGCACAAGTGTTTATTGAGACATTGAACGGTGATACCTTTAAAAAGGGAACTGAGTTCTTTAAGCGTCTTTCGTCGGCAAGCGACGTGTCCGTCGGTGAAAAATTCGACGGTATGGATAAGGCTGTTTCCATAATCACCGAGAGCGCAAGAATTTATATCCCGATGGATGAGCTTGTTGACTTTGAGGCCGAAAGGGAGAGACTCAATAAGGAGAAGGAGAAGCTCCAAAAGGATATTGACTTTGTAAACGGCAAGCTCAACAATCCGAATTTCGTCTCTAAGGCTCCCGAAAAGGTTGTAGAAGCGCAGAGAAAGGCTCTCTGCGAATATACCGAAAAGATGAAATTGCTCGATGAGAGCTTAAATAAGCTTATAAATAAGTAAGGAGGCTTACAATGAAGGTCTTTATTGGAATACTCATCTTTCTCGCAGTTATAACTGTTATAACGCTTATTCGCGCGATATTTTGGGTGCCGAAGAAAAAAACCTACGAGCCGCTTGAGGACGAAGAGGTGCAGCTTAACGAGTATCGTCGGAATTTGAGCGATGCGATTAAGTTTAAAACCGTATCTCAGCCTGACCCGAAGGATGTTGATTGGAACGAGTTTGAAAAATTTCATAAATTTCTTGAGGAGCGCTTCCCGCTTGTTTACAAGAATCTGAAGCACGAGGAAATCAGCGATGCGAGCCTTTTGTTCACATGGGAGGGAACGCGCCCCGACCTTGAGCCTATCGCGCTTCTTGCCCATCAGGATGTTGTTCCGATAGCTGCCGGCACCGAAAATGACTGGGAGCATCCGGCGTTTGACGGATTTGACGACGGCGAATTTATATGGGGACGCGGCGCGCTCGATATGAAAAACCATCTTATCGCGGTTATTCAGACCGTAGAGACGCTTCTCGGCGAGGGCTTTAAGCCCGAAAGAACGGTTTATCTCTGCTTCGGCCACAATGAGGAAATAGTAGCCTCCGTAAATTCCGGTGCGGGCTCAATTGCCGCAGTTCTCGAAGAACGCGGAGTAAAGCTTGACAGCGTTATCGACGAGGGCGGTGCCGTACTCAATGTGGATGTGCCGAAAATCCTCAAGACAAAGCTTGCCGGCATAGGCATTGCCGAAAAGGGATATGCCGATTATAAAATCACCGTTCGCTCAAAGGGCGGCCATTCGTCACAGCCTCCGGTACATTCGGGAATAGGCGAGATAGCCAAGGTTACACGCGACCTTGAGGGACATCAGTTCAAGGCCATGCCTCACTTTGTGTATGCGCTCTTTACAAAAATCGGCAAGCGTGTATCGTATCCTGCAAGAATAGTTACGTGCAATCTCTGGCTCTTAAAGCCCATAGTTACTCTTGTTATGAAAAAATTCCCGCCTGCGGCTTCGCTTATAAGAACCACAACGGGTGTTTCAATGGCAGAGGGCAGCCCTGCCGCCAATGTTCTTCCGCAGAAGAGCAGCATAACGGTAAACTTCCGTATGATGCCGGGAACCACTCTTGCGGACGTAAAAGAGCACATCAAAAAGGTTGTAAAGAAAAAGGATATAGAAATCGAATTGCTCAAGGGCAAAGAGGCTTCAAAGGTCTCTCCTACGGACAGCCGCTCCTTCAAAATTCTTGAGGAGCTTTGTATGCGCACCGACAATAACTATATAGTTGCACCGTACCTTGTTATGGGCGGCACAGACTCATATCACTATGAGAATATCTGCGATTGCATTTATCGTTTCGCCCCGTTTGAGGTCGATACAAAATATCTTCTTTTGACCCATGCCACAAATGAGAGAATCCCCGTGGACTGTATGGAGGGCGCACTTAAATTCTTTAAGCGCTACATAAAGTATATGTCAAAGGAATAATCTGTTCTTAAAAATCAAAGACCGCAGAAAGCAAATACGCTCTCTGCGGTCTTTTGCTTGCGCCTCGATTATTACTCTCGGCGGATGTCGCATAAACTCACAAAAATAAAAACGACAAATCCCAAAAAAGATTTGTCGTTTTTGTCTGTGGGGTACAGAAAAGATGTTTTTATGTTTTTTGTGGATAGAGTTGAACTCTCGGAATTTTTAATGAAATCGTTCGCGTTGCTCACGATGAAATCAAAACCTACGGTTTTGATGAAATTTTCAGCTACGCAGAAAATGAAATTAAATCCACCCATCGCCGCAGCGATTTCATACGCTGAAAGCGTATTTCATATTGCGAAGCAATGTTTCACCCACCCGCAAGGGTGGATTTAGTTGAAAAGGACAGATTTCTAACGAAATCTGTCCTTTTCTGGTGCGAGCGATGGGACTTGAACCCATACGGGATTACCACACGCCCCTCAAACGTGCGCGTCTGCCGATTCCGCCACGCTCGCAAACTATGTTGTCGCTTTTCTTGCGACGGTGAATATTATAGCAAAGGTTGCCTTTTGTGTCAAGCGGTTTTTTTAAAAAGTTACCACTTTTTTTGACAATTACGACTGCGGTAAATTAAGCCCCATAAATACAGTCCCGAAAAGACTAAATATCACTTTAAACCCGTTCTTTTTGTAAAATTCGATTGCTCGTACGTTGCCTTTTCCGACGCACAGCATAACGCCCTTTATATTATCGCTTACAAGCTTTTCTTTAAGGGCGGACATAAGAGCGGTTCCGACCTTTTGCCCCTGATATTCCGGCAATATGTCTATGTGCAGATGAGCGGGGTATTTGACTGAAAATGCGGCAGGGGAGACAGCTTCAAAAAATGATACGATACCCGATGTAAAGCTTATTTTGAATATCTCTTGCAGCTCCGTGCCCAAAAAACCTTTGAGATACTTCGTCAAGCTCTCGGCACAGAGAATGTACCCCACAACTCTGCCGTTTTCGTTTTCGGCAACAAAGCAGCTGCTGTTTTGGGTTCTCGTATAACAGCGATTGTACATTAAAAGGGCGCGAAGAGCTTTTTTGTGGGGGTGTCCTTGATTTCTTTTGCCGCCGTTATTAAGCATATATATTCGGCGGAGGGAATATCGTGTTTTAAGGCTTCTTATTTTAATCATATTTAAGCTCCCAATTTGTACGGAGGTTATAAAATAGTTCCGCCGCCTATAACCGTGTCTCCGTCGTATACAACCGCTGCCTGACCCTTTGTAACGGCTCTCTGCGGCTCATCAAAAATGATTTTCAACTTGTCTTTATCGGTTTGAATTACCGTTGCGGGCTGTTCCTTTTGATTGTAGCGTATTTTCGCGCTGAGGTGTTCGGGCTTTTCGAGAGAATCACAGGCACTGAGTACTATGTCTCCGACGGAGACCTCTTTTGAAAACAGATCTTCGTTAAATCCTAAAACGACCCTGTTGTTTTTAACGTCCTTTTCGCATACATACATAGACTGCGGCAGTGCCAGACCGAGACCGCGGCGCTGACCCACGGTGTATCTGATTATTCCCTTGTGCGTGCCGAGCTTCTTGCCGGACTTGTCAACAAAATCGCCCTCCGGGAATTTTTCTCCGGTGTATTTTTCTATGAATGCGCTGTAATTTCCGTCGGGGACGAAGCATATATCTTGGCTGTCATGCTTTTTTGCGTTTATAAAGCCGTTTTCCTCGGCTATTTCGCGAACCTCGGATTTGCGGTATTTCCCGAGCGGAAACAGCGTGCGGCTGAGCTCGTCTTGAGTCAGCGAATACAAAACGTAGCTTTGATCTTTGCTTTCGTCAAGCGCCTTTTTTAAGAGGTATCTGTCTGCGCTTTTTTCGATTCTCGCGTAGTGACCGGTCGCTATGAGGTCCATTTTAAGCTCAATGGCTTTTTTTAAGAGCTTGGAAAATTTGATGTATCGGTTACAGTCTATACAGGGGTTGGGAGTTGCGCCCAGGCGGTAGCTTCTGACGAACTTGTCCATTACGTCCTTACGAAAATCCTCGGTCATATTGAGAGTATAATGTAAAGCTCCGAGCCTTGCCGCCACGCTTTTGGCGTCCTCTACGTCGTCGAGAGAACAGCAGGTCTTGTCCTTTACAAAGTCGATGTCGTCGTTTGTGTAAAGCTTCATTGTAACTCCGACTATGTCGAAGCCCTCCTGTTGCAACAGGTATGCCGTAACAGAGCTGTCAACTCCGCCGCTCATGGCAACCATAACTTTTTTCTTTTCGTCAGTCATTGTGTTTTTCCTTTATAAATTAAGGTGGGAGTTTCCTCCCACCCCGTAGATTTTTTCGTAAATTTTCAGCCGCCGAGCCTTATCATTTCGTCAATGCAGACTCTCGCTTTCGTGATTGTGTCATCGCCTAGAACAATCTCTTCGCCGCCTACGCCTCGTACGGCGTTGTAGACGTCCATAAGCGTTGAGCTCTTCATGTTCGGGCAAATGAGCTTTTTGGAGAGATAATAGAAATTTTTGTCGGGGCAGGCGTATTGAAGATGCTCTGCTATGCTGATTTCCGTGCCGATGATAAATTCTTTTTTATCGCTGCTTTTTGCGTATTCCGTAATGCCCGAGGTTGAACCCACATAGTCGGCGTGCTTAACAACGTCGGGTACGCATTCGGGGTGAACAAGCAGCGGAGCGCCCGGATGCTTTTCTTTAGCCGCAACAGCTTCGCTTTCGCTTACGGAGGCGTGAATGGGACAGCCGCCGTGCAGGAGCTTGAAGTTCTTTTCGGGAATCTGCTCGCTGACATAATGTCCGAGATTGCAGTCGGGAATAAACAGTATGTTTTTCGCGTCCATATTTTTAATGATTTTAACCGCCGAGGAGGAGGTCACGCAAACATCGCATACGGTTTTGAGGTCTGCGGTGGTGTTGATATAAGCAACAACTTTGTAATCCGGGTATTCCTTTTTGACGGCGCAGATAAGCTCTTTATCCATTTGCTCTGCCATGGGGCAGCCTGCAATGGGCTGAGCCAAAATTACCTTTTTCTCCGGAGAGAGTATTTTAACGGTCTCGGCCATAAATCTGACGCCGACCATTATTACGGTTTTTTGCGGAGCGGTTGTCGCCTTGACGGAAAGCGCGTAGCTGTCGCCGGTAAAGTCCGCTATCTCAATTATTTCGTGCGCAACATAGCTGTGCGCCAAAATACATATATCCTTTTCCTTTTTAAGCCTGAGAATTTCCTGTTGAATGTCTTTAATCATTTGACACATCTCTTTCAAGTTTTATGCCGGCCGACCTTTTTACGAGTGTACCGGCGTTATACTGATATAATACGAGATTTTTCGCCTAAAATCAAGAGCGTCACGGTATTTTTAGACTTGTAACTTTTTGTAATAATAGTTATAGTCTTGAAATAAATATTGCGTTTTGGCGAAAAAAATATATAATAACATTAAACTATAAAATGAAAAGGTATGCGCAAATGAAAAAAATCATTGAATTTTTTAATTCGCCCAAGATCTCTCGCATGGGCGAGTATATGCTTACCGGGCGATATATAATGGTGCTTTTCGCGCTGGCGTCGGTGTTTGTTATATTTGACATATCCGTTGCCGGTGTGCTCACTTTGCGTGCATTACGGGTATAACGCTTGTTCTGTGTGAGGACCTTTTGGCGCCGTTTCCGCCTTTTTTGTTCCTGTGCCTTATAGGAACAAAGTGTTACAATTCATTCAGCGTGTTTATTCAGTATAAGGCACTCGGTGTGGTACTGATAATTTGTGTAATTATGCACTTTGTTTTGCACTGGAAGAAGCCGGTGCTGAAAGGATTTCTCACGCTGCCGATGATATTTGTGTCTGCTGCGGTAATGCTCGGCGGAGTCGGTTTCATCTCGAAACGTGAGTATTTCAGCGGCGCGTCGATATTTACATTTTGGCGCTCGGCGTGGGAATGCTGTTGCTATATACCGTATTTAATACGCATATAAATGTCCATAAGGATTATTCTCTTATGGATAAGCTGTCCCTTATTATGGTGATAATAGGCTGCTTCGGTACCTTTATGGTGGCATCATATTATCTCACGCATATAAATGAGGTTATAGACACAAAAACGATTTTGTATTTCCAGTGGCGCAATAACTGCTCTACGTTTTTGATGTTGTCGATACCGTTTGCATTTTATCGCGGCAACAAAAAATCGTATTCCATTATGTTCGGATTTTTGTTCTATTTTGCGATATTGCTGACCGGTTCGCGCGGAGGACTTGTTTTCGGTGCCATAGAGCTTATGATGTGCTGTATTCTGTTCTTTCTTTACGACAGGGAGAGGCGTTTCGCGTATATTGCCATTCTCGCTTGCATTTGCTTTGCGCTTATGATATTCTCACGCGAGTTTCTCTCGTTCTTTGGCTATACCTTTGACCGCCTTATGTCTGCGATAAATGGGGTACTCGTCGGTGAGCAAAAGGAAGTGAGAGTTTTCCAGTATGAGCGCGGCATAAAGGATTTCCTCGGCCATCCGATATTCGGAACCGGCATAGGATACATGGGGAATACCGATATATATGATCCTGCCGATTTCTCGATATGCTGGTATCATTGCGAACCTATACAGATAGCCGCAAGTATGGGCATAGTCGGAATTTTGGCGTATGTCTATCAATTTATAAAGAGAATGTTTCTGCTTTGGAGAAAGCCGACGCTCTTCAATATGACCGTCTTTCTTTCATATGTAAGCCTTGAGCTTATGTCACTTGTAAATCCCGGCATATTCTGCCCGATACCGTATCTTTTAATTGTGACCATTTTCTTTGTGGTAGTAGAAAAGAGTACATACGGTGAATATCAGCCTAAGATATATGTTATGCCGTCGTCGCAAAAGGACGATACTCCTGACGGTGATGACGATGACGACGAAGTAACCGACACGGTAAAGGTTTAATTTTTAATGTCGCAAAAAATAAAAGGACTGTAAAACGATTGTTTTACAGTCCTTTTTGGTTCTGTCTGATTTAGTGTTCGTGTGTATAGTGGCAATTATCGGGCTTAAAAAGCTCTTCGTCGTATTGAATGCCGTTCTTGTCATAGTAATCCTTAACTGCCGCCTTTATAGCTTCCTCGGCGAGTACCGAGCAATGAATCTTTACTGCCGGCAGTCCGTCAAGAGCTTCCACAACGGCTTTGTTTGTAAGCTTCAATGCTTCGCTTATGGGCTTCCCCTTTATCATATCCGTAGCAATCGAGCTTGTGGCTATTGCGGAGGCACAGCCGTAGGTGTTAAATTTTACGTCGGTTATAACGTCGTCTTTAACCTTTATATACATTTTCATTATATCGCCGCATTTGGCGTTTCCTACCTCGCCTATGCCATCGGCGTCGTCGATTTTTCCGACGTTATGAGGATTTGCGAAGTGTTCAAGGACTTTTGCGCTGTATTCCATATTTTTAATCCTTCCTTATCTCAATGTTTATCGTGGGTGAAGAAGCTGTTTTCGCGGCAAAGTCTCTCCCAAAGCGGAGACATTGAGCGCAGTCTTTCTATTATGGGTGGCAGAGCTTCGGCGATGAAATCTACCTCTTCTTCGGTGTTGTATTCACACAGACTCAGTCTTAAAGAACCGTGAGCGACCTCGTGAGGCAATCCTATTGCGAGAAGCACGTGGCTTGGGTCAAGCGAGCCCGATGTGCACGCGGAGCCTGATGACGCGCAAACGCCCTGCATATCGAGATAGAGCAGCATTGACTCGCCCTCAACGCCTTCAAAACAAACGCTGACATTTCCGGGCAGGCGATTTTCCCTGGAGCCGTTTAAACGGCTGTGCGGAATTTTGAGTATTTTTTCTATAAGCCTGTCGCGGAGAGCTGCGACCTTTTTTGTATTTTCCTCCATATTGTTTACGGCCTCTGTGAGTGCTGCCGCCATACCGACGATTCCGGGGATATTTTCCGTGCCGGCTCTGCGGTTTCTCTCCTGTGCACCGCCCTCGATAAGGTTAGGCAGATTTATGCCTTTTCTTATATAAAGCGCACCGATGCCCTTCGGTCCGTGAAACTTGTGACCCGACATTGAGAGCATATCTATGTTGCGCCTTTACGTCTATCGGAAGATGACCGACTGCCTGTACTGCGTCCGTGTGGAAGAGGACTCCCTTTTCGTGACAGATTTTACCTATTTCGGTTATGGGCTGAATTGTTCCTATTTCGTTGTTTGCATACATTACGGTTACCAAAGCCGTGTCGTCTTTTAATTGCCGAGGCAACGTCGCCGGGAGACACAAAGCCGTCGCTTGAAACGGGGAGAAGAGTTATTTCAAAGCCTTGCTTTTCGAGCTTTAATGTGTGCAGTACGGCGTGATGCTCAATGGTTGTGCTTATAATATGCTTTTTACCTTTTTTCGCCATAAGCTCGGCGGTGCCTTTTATGGCCCAATTGTCTGCTTCGCTGCCGCCCGATGTGAAATACAGCTCGCTTCTCTCGCAGCCTATTGCGTTAGCTGTCGCTAAACGGGCTTCCTCAAGAGCGCTGTGTGCTTTTTGACCCATATGGTGCAGACTCGACGGATTGCCGTAAACATCGCAAAAATACGGAGCCATTGCATTAAGAGCCGATTTTGACAGCCGAGTCGTAGCGGCATTATCCGCATATACTTCCATAATTACATCTCTTTTCTTCACGGTACCGCGCTCTTAATGCGCAATACCATAGTAATCTACTATGAATTCAAAGTGTATGATACTATACAGACATATTATTGTCAATAATGATTATACGATATACATATATAAGTCCGTATTTTATCGGCTTTTGGGCGGTGCAAATTCCAAATTATGTATTTTTTGTTAATTTTATAAAAAAGGGTTGATTCTGAAAAGAGGCTAAAATATATATTAGCACTCAAGGAAAGCGAGTGCTAATAAATTCATAATTACAATATATCTTTTAGGAGGAATATAGTATGACGATCAAACCGCTTGCTGACAGAGTCGTTTTAAAGCCCTGTGAGCTTGAAGAAACAACAAAGGGCGGCATCATCCTTGCCGCGTCTGCACAGGAAAAGCCTCAGGTAGCCGAGGTAGTGGCAGTAGGTCCCGGCGGTACTGTTGACGGTAACGAAGTCAAAATGTATGTTAAAGTCGGCGACAAGGTAATTTCGAGCAAATATTCGGGTACCGAGGTTAAGATGGACGACGTTAACTACAATATCGTTCGTCAGTCCGATATCCTTGCAATTGTTGAATGATTTAAGGGAGGAAATACATTATGGCTAAACAGATTATTTACGGCGAAGAGGCTCGCAAGGCACTTGAAGCCGGTATAGACAAACTCAGCAACACAGTTAAAATAACACTCGGCCCCAAAGGCAGAAACGTAGTTCTTGACAGAAAATACGGTGCTCCGCTTATCACCAACGACGGTGTTACAATCGCTAAAGAGGTTGAGCTTGAGGACGCTTTTGAGAATATGGGCGCTCAGCTCGTTAAAGAGGTTGCCACAAAGACAAACGATGTGGCAGGCGACGGTACAACAACCGCTACTCTTCTTGCGCAGGCTCTTGTTCGCGAGGGCATGAAGAATGTAGCTGCAGGTGCTAATCCGATGGTAGTTAAAAAGGGTATGCAGATGGCAGTTGACGCTGCTGTCGAAGCTATCAAGAGCGAGGCTCAGCCCGTTAAATCTTCCGACGATATCGCAAGAATTGCTACTATTTCCGCAGCCGACGAATACATCGGCAAGCTGATTGCCGAGGCTATGGAAAAGGTAACCTCCGACGGCGTTATCACCATAGAGGAGTCTAAGACAAGCGAAACCTACAGCGATGTTGTTGAAGGTATGCAGTTTGACCGCGGCTATATTTCACCGTATATGGTAACCGATACCGACAAGATGGAAGCTGTTATTGACGACGCTTACATTCTTATTACCGATAAGAAGATTTCAAACATTCAGGAAATTCTTCCTCTTCTTGAGCAAATCGTAAAAGCGGGTCAGAAGCTCGTTATTATCGCTGAGGACGTTGAGGGCGAAGCTCTTTCCACAATCCTTGTCAATAAGCTCCGCGGCACATTCACCTGCGTATGCGTCAAGGCTCCCGGCTTCGGCGACAGAAGAAAGGAAATGCTCCAGGATATAGCTACTCTTACAGGCGGCGAGGTTATCACCTCCGACCTCGGTCTTGAGCTTAAAGATACTCAGATAAATCAGCTCGGCCGTGCTAAGCAGGTTAAGGTTTCTAAGGAGAACACCATAATTGTTGACGGTGCCGGCGATAAGGAAGCCATTAAGAGCAGAGTTGCACAGATCAAATCTCAGATTGAAGTTACAACCTCAGAGTTCGATAAGGAAAGCTTCAGGAGAGACTTGCTAAGCTTGCAGGCGGCGTAGCTGTTATCCGTGTCGGTGCTGCAACCGAAACAGAAATGAAGGAAAAGAAGCTCCGCATCGAGGATGCTTTGGCAGCTACAAAGGCAGCTGTTGAAGAGGGTTGCGTAGCAGGCGGCGGCGTTGCTCTTCTCAATGCTATACCGGCTGTTAAGAAGCTCCTTGACACAGACGATGCCGACCTTAAGACAGGCGTTAACATCGTAGTCAAGGCTATTGAAGAGCCTGTTCGTCAGATTGCTAAGAACGCAGGCCTTGAAGGTTCTGTTATCGTAAACGAAATCATGAGTTCCGGCAAGAAGAACTACGGCTTTAACTTCTCTAAGGAAGAATATGTCGATATGTTTAAGGCAGGTATTCTTGACCCCGCAAAAGTAACACGTTCCGCTCTTCAGAACGCTTCGTCCGTTGCCGCTATGGTACTCACCACAGAGTCTCTCGTAGCCGATATTCCGGATCCGAAGGCTGATGCTGCTGCGGCTGCTGCTATGGCTGCACAGGGCGGCGGAATGTATTGATAAAAGCCACCGGCTGTAAATAACAAATGAAAATCGCACGGCAAAGAAGTAATTCCTTGTCGTGCGATTTTTTTACCGCAAAGTAAAAAGGCAACCGAAATTTATTGTTTTGGTTGCCTTTTGTCGTAATTGAAGTGATGAAACTTCGATATTTTATTTTTTCAGCCTTTTATCGCTCTAAAGCCAGGCGTGTGCCGACGCTCTGGAATATCTGAACAAGTATTATAAGCAGTATTACCGCAGCATACATAACAAGATATTTATAACGGTAATAGCCGTAATCAATTGCGACTTTACCGAGTCCGCCGCCGCCTATGATACCGCTCATTGCGGAATAGCCGAGTATTGTAGTGAGAGCTATTGTGACATTCTGCAAAAGAGAGGGTATACTTTCGGGGATCATCACCTTGCAGATTATCTGCATGGGCTTTGCACCCATACTCTGCGCCGCCTCAATTATATTCGGGTCTACTTCGCGCAGACTGCTCTCAACGAGCCTTGCAACAAACGGGAACGCGGCAACAACAAGCGGCACTATTGTGGCTGTGGTTCCTACGGTAGTGCCTATCAGTGCGCGCGAGAGGGGAAATACCATTATCATAAGTATCAAAAACGGAATGGATCTTAGAAGATTTATTATGACATTGAGTATCGACAGCACCGGCTTCGGCAGGGGAAGTACGCCGCCTTTTTCACCGGCTACAAGCAAAACGCCGAGCGGAAGCCCGATTAAAAGAGAGAGTGCGGTTGACAGCACCGTAACGTAAAAGGTCTCCCATATCGCCATGGGGAACTGCGTTTTAAACGCGGTCAAAAGCTCTGCTACTGACTCCGCCGTAAAAAGTCCGTCAGTCATCTGCGCTCACCTCCTCAACCTTAATGTTTTCAAAGTTTTTAAGAAAAGCGGTTGCCTTGTCAAATTGACTGTTCGGAATACCGAGCAGCATACTGCCGTAAATTTCGTCCGAAAGCTTCTGCGTTGTCGCGGAAATTACATTTGCGCTGATGCCCTCTTCGGTGGCAAGTCTTGCCACAAGCGGTACAGACGTTGCGGCTACATTTAAAAATGTCAGCTTTAAGCGTCTTTCGTGCAGCGGATCCGATACCGTCATATCCTCGCCGCCGGGGAATACCAGGTGGCGCGCGGCTTCGGATTTCGGAGAGGTAAATACAGAGGAAACAAGGCCCTCTTCGGCAATAATACCGTCGTCGAGTATCGCAACGTGATTGCACACCTCTTTAACAACGCTCATCTGGTGGGTTATTATTACAACGGTTATGCCGAGCTTTTTGTTTATGTCGCGTATAAGTTCAAGTATCTGCCTCGTGGTTTTAGGGTCGAGTGCACTTGTCGCCTCGTCACAGAGCAAAACCTTGGGATTTGTCGCAAGTGCTCTCGCTATTGCAACGCGTTGCTGCTGGCCGCCCGAGAGCTGAGCCGGATAAGCCTTGGCCTTGTCGGGAAGTCCGACAAGGGTTAAAAGCTCCTTTGCGCGATTTTGTGCATCCTTTTTGCTTGCTCCGGCGAGCTCCATCGGAAAGCACACATTTTTTAAGCAGTTACGCTGCATTAAAAGGTTGAACTGCTGAAATATCATCGTTATGTTGCGGCGAGCCGCACGAAGCTGAGCCGGAGACATCGTATCAAGTCTTTTGCCGTTCACGATAACTTCACCCGAGGTGGGCTTTTCAAGCATATTTATACATCGAACGAGCGTGCTTTTCCCGGCGCCGCTCATACCGATGATACCGTATATATCGCCGTCCTCTATTGTTATTGAGACGTCCTTCAGCGCGTCAACCTTGCCTTCGGCGGTATCAAACGATTTGCTTACGTTTTTTAATTCAATCAAGGATAATTTCTCCTTTAGCCTTATTATTTGCCTTTAACACCGAGAGCGTCAAGATTTGTCTGCTTGCCGCCGTAAAGAGCCATCGGTTCAACGTGGATTGCGCCGACAGACACAAGGTGAGTGCCCTTTCTTCGTTGAAGTTGTCAAGGTAAGGAGTGTGCTGGAAGTAGTTTGCGTCTATGGTGCCGTCCTCAACAACGGTGTTGGGAACTACATAGTCGTTGTAGGTCTGAATATTGAGAGCTATGCCTTTTTCGGCGAGAATCTGCTTTGCAACTTCGAGAATTTCGGCGTGAGGTGTGGGAGAAGCCGCAACGGTTATAGTTGTGTCTTTAAGTGCGTCATAGTCAACGTTCGGGTCGTATCCGTCACCGGGATTTTCAACAACGCTGATGACCGAGCCGTTGTATTTGTCGCTGATAAAGTTCGCAACCTGCTTGCTATTTAAGGCTGCCGCAAGAGCGAGAATTTTAGGCGAATTTTCATTTCCCAGCTTAGTTACGAGAATATTGCCGTAAGCCGAGGAGGAGCCCTCTATAAGAAGCGAATCCGATACGGGGTTGAGACCTGCGTTTATAGCGTAGTTTGAGTTGATTACGGCGTAGTCAACATCCTTTAATACGTTGGGTATTTGAGCTGCTTCGGCCTCTACTATTTCAACGTTGTGCGGATTTTCAACAATATCGTTTTTAGTGGCTGTAATGCCTGCGCCGTCTCTGAGCTTTATAACGCCGTTTTCCTGGAGGAGCAGAAGCGCGCGTGCTTCGTTTGTTGTGTCGTTGGGAACGGCTATCTGTATTTTAGAGCTTTTTGAATTGCCGCAGCCTGTGAGAGCGATTGCGGTGAGAACTGCGAGCGCAAGAACTAATGCCAAGGATTTTTTTATTGACTTTTTCATGGATTTATCTCCTTTTTATTGAAAATTATATTTGTTTGGAAATGATGCGTGATTAAAATCTGTGTTTGACAGATGACTTTCCCAAAGCACATTCGATCGTCTCTTAATATATTAAAGCCTCTGCAAAGACTCATAATAAAGCTCCTCTCGTTGAAATAAAAAAACAGCGGAGGTCATTACCTTCCGCTGCCTTAACGCAATGATAAAAAATCAGGCTTTACAGAAAAGTGAATGACCGTTTCGGGCATAACGCATAAAGCACATGGAGCACATGCGCATCTCTTGCATTATCATAATGTCGCCGGTCAAAACTTCATACCGATTTCCTTTCTCGAACAATCTATACTAAACCCGTAGGAATTAGAATGTTTGTATAATACCACCGAATTGCCGGATTGTCAACAAGAATTTTGAAAGTTTTAAAAACTTTATTTTACGGAATCCGCAAACTTCAAAAATTGCTCTTTTCCCTTTTCGGTTCGGGCAAAAACGCCGCATTGCTCGAGAATGGCCGCAAAGACAACGCCTATTTCGTGCTTTAATATGTCATCGCAGTTTTCCTCTGTTATGTCATATTTATTCTTTATCGCTTCGGCCCACGCCTTATGCTTGGCTATTCTCTCGTCCTTCTCTATATCCGCGCCCGAAAGCATGGCCTCCTTTAAAAGCTCCATTTCGGTTTTAAGCCTTGCAGGCAAAACGGCAAGTCCCATAACTTCGATAAGACCGATGTTTTCTTTCTTTATATGGTGATATTCGGGGTGCGGATGATAAACGCCGTCAGGATACTGCTTTGTGGTTATGTTATTGCGTAAAACAAGGTCAAGCTCGAAGTTTTCGCCGCGCTTGCGTGCAATCGGCGTTATTGTGTTGTGGGGAACACCGTCGGTGGTTGCAAAAATGAATGCGTCCTCGTCGGTGTAATTTCTCCAAGCCGCAAGTATCTTTCCGCCGAGGCTGCATATTCTCTCGGGGTCCTTACCCGACAGACGAATTACCGACATAGGCCATTTTACAATGCCTGCCGAAACATCCTCGTATCCGGCAAAGGAAAGCTCTGTTTCGATAGGTGCCTTTGCCATGGCAAAGGTATAGTTGCCGCCCTGAAAATGCTCGTGTGTAAGTATCGAGCCGCCGACTATCGGTAAATCGGCGTTTGAGCCGACAAAATAATGCGGAAACTGCTTTACAAAATCAAAAAGCTTTAAAAAAGCGCCTTCGTCGATTTTCATCGGCGTGTGCTCACCGTTAAATACTATACAATGCTCATTATAATAAACATACGGAGAATATTGAAAATACCACTGCGAGCCGCCCATTGTAACCGGGATAATACGATGGTTTTCGCGCGCCGGGTGGTTGACTCTGCCGGCGTATCCCTCATTTTCCTTGCAAAGCTGACATTTCGGGTATGAGCTTTGTCTGCATTTGAGAGCTGCGGCTATGGCTTTGGGGTCTTTTTCGGGCTTAGACAGATTTATCGTAATATCTATGTCACCGTAATCCGTCTTTGTTATCCATTTAATATCGTTTTTAATACGGTATTCTCTTATGTAATTCGATTTTCTGCTCAGATGATAATAATATGATGTGGCTTCTTCGGGAGATACGCTGTATTTTTTACGGAATTCGGCGATTATATCGGACGGCCTTGCAACAAGCGTGCCCATCACTTTTGTATCAAACAGGTCGCGGTAAACTACCGAGCTTTCGCAAAGCCCGTTTTCTTCGGCGTATTGTAATATTACCGAGAGTATGTCTTCAAGCTCGGCGTCTTTTTTCGGCTCCGCGTCCTCAAATGAGTCAAGAGAGAGTACGGTCATTATCCGGTTTCTCGTGTAAATTTCATCTTCTTTTTCTATAAGACCCTCTTTTTCTCCGTAAAAAACGAGTGAGGATATTGCTTCGTAAATATTCATTGTATCAGCCTTTCGTTGTGCGGTATTGCCGTCTTAAATCATGGATACTGTCTTTATATATTATATAGAATTTCTCGACCTTTTCAATATTAAATGCAAAAAATACAAAAAGCATTTTATTAACCATTTTATCGTTGTTTTGCCGATTATCACGACAGTAAGCGGCTGATTGAAGCGATATTCGCTGTTATTTATACAAAATTACGAAAAACGGTATTGTTATTATCACGCTTTTTTGATATAATGTATAAGATGAAGCGGCATGCTTCGTGCGCTGCCCGAAAAGCACTTTTTTCTTGCTTTTTGTACCTGACGGTGCAAAATCAAATCTTTTCCGGAGGATAATTGTGTTTAATATAATCCCTCAACCGAATCAAATAATAATATCAAAGGGGAAACCGTCATTTTCGCTCTCGCCGGATACTACCGTAACCAAAACGGATTTTACTACGGAATTTCGCGATTTTGTCAAAAAGCAGTTTGACATACGTATTCACCGTGAGATTTCGGACGATGTCTCGATAAAGCTTGTTAAAAGCAGCGAGGTTGCGGGCGAAGAGGGATATACGCTTATTTCGCGCGACGGGCGCATATATATTTACGGAAAAAACGAGTGCGGTATTTTTTACGGCTTGCAAACCCTAAAGCAGCTGCTTTTGCAGGGCGATGGCACCGTTCCCGATATGTATATAGAGGATAAGCCTCTCTATCCGTACAGGGGATTTATGCTTGACTCAAGCCGCCGTTTTTGGCGGACAAGCGAGATAAAACGTCTTATAGACCTTATGGCACTTCACAAGCTGAATGTTTTTCATTGGCATCTTACCGATGACCAGGGCTGGCGCATTGAAATCGATAAATATCCGATGCTTACGCAAAAGGGCTCGCACCGCCGCCGTCGCGACAGAAAAACAAATGACGGCAAAAGATATTACACCAAGGAGCAGATACGCGATATTGTAGAGTATTGCCGCAAGCGCTTTATAAAGGTTATTCCGGAATTTGACGTGCCGGGGCATACGGTGGCGGCAATAGCTTCGTACCCGGAGCTCTCCTGCTTCGGGCAAAAGCGGAATGTGGCGTCGAGCTGGGGCGTTAAGCACGACATTTTGTGCGCCGGTAAGGACAGCACGCTTAAATTCGTATACGAAGTTACGGATGAGATAATGCAGCTCTTCCCCGATAAGATTATTCATATAGGCGGCGACGACGCCGTGAAAACGAGATGGAGCATATGTCCGCACTGCCAAAAGCGCATAAAGGACGAGTCTCTCAAAGACGAGCAAGAGCTATACACTTGGTTTATGAACAAGATAGCGTCTCATATTGAGAAAAACGGCGGAAAGGCGATAATACGCAGCTGCGACGGGAGCGACAAAGAAAAACCGCTTGATAAAAATATAATTTGGCAGGTTTGCGATAAAGATATGAACGGCAAAGTCGTAAGCCGAGAGGGCAAAACGGGCAGAACTTTTATAAATTCGTCCTCGTCGCATTATTATCTTAATTTGCCGTACAGTATGATAAATCTCAAAAAGACGTATGAATATGCCCCGGAGCCTGTTTACGGCGAGCTTCTGGGGACAGAAGCGGTTATTTGGACAGAGCACATAAGCAGTATAAAATCGCTTGATTTTATGGTGTTCCCACGTATTGCGGCGATAGCCGAGACTGCGTGGTCGGATAAGGACGACAGAAGCTATGAGAGATTTTTGAACAGCCTGCCGGAATACTATGACCTTTTGAATATATATGAGGTTCGCTATGCTACGTTAAAGCAGGCAAATCCGAGTAAGCTCAGAAAAGCGGCATACGGTGTTGCGTGGAGAAACAAGACCGTTAATTTCCATAGGCTATATGACCTTGCGGAGGATGAAAAATCAAGGTCTCTTGCCAAAAAGGAAAACCGTTAAAATAATAAAAAACTCCGTGCGGTTTCACGGAGAATAGCAGAGGTGTATAAAATGGGAAACTATGTACTTGCGCTTGATCAGGGTACGACAAGCTCGCGTGCCATTCTTTTTGATAAGCACGGCAATATTGTAACCAAGGCGCAGTATGAATTCAATCAAATCTATCCTCACCCGGGCTGGGTGGAGCACAACCCGATGGAGATACTGTATTCGCAGTTCCAGGCGGTTACCGATGTAATAACTCAAAAGAAGGTGATTTCATCGGATATAGCCGCGATAGGAATTACAAATCAGCGCGAAACCACCATTCTTTGGGATAAGGGTACGGGCAAGCCGATTTACAATGCGATAGTATGGCAGTGCCGCAGGACGGCGGAGATGTGCGAGGAAATAAAAAAAGACAAGGAGCTTTGTGACTACATAAAGGAGCATACAGGGCTTGTTGTGGACGCTTATTTCTCTGCCACCAAAATTAAATGGGTGCTGGAAAACGTCCCCGGAGCAAGAATCCTTGCCGATGCCGGGCAGTTGCTTTTCGGAACCGTAGAGACGTGGCTTATATGGAATCTGACAGGAGGTCAGGTTCATGTTACGGACTATTCCAATGCGTCAAGAACAATGCTTTTTGACGTTGACAAGCTTGAGTGGGACCCTTATCTCTGCGAAAAGCTTGACATTCCGATGTCAATTTTGCCGGAGGTTAAGCCGTCGAGCGAGGTGTACGGAACGGTAGCTTCCGGGCTTCTCGGATTTGAGGATATAGTCGGAACTCCGATTTCCGGCGCAATAGGCGATCAGCCTGCCGCTCTGTTCGGCCAGGGCTGCTTTAAGACGGGTCAGGCAAAAAATACATACGGCACAGGCTGCTTTTTGCTTATGAATACGGGCGAAAACAGGGTGAAGTCCAAAAACAACCTCGTAACCGGCGTGGCGTGGGGCCTTGACGGTAAGGTCAATTATGCGATTGAAGGCTCGGCATTTAATGCGGGCTCGGTTATTAAATGGCTGAGAGACGATTTGCGTCTCATTGACTCGGCACGCCGTTGCGATGAGCTTGCGGAGAGTGTTGACGATGCAAACGGCATTTATTTTGTTCCGGCGTTTACGGGACTCGGCGCTCCGTATTGGGATATGTATGCGCGCGGCACGATTGTGGGGCTTACAAGAGGCGTTAAGGCGGAGCATATTGCAAGAAGCGTTCTTGAGGCAATAGCTTTTCAGATGACAGACCTGCTCGAAGCCATGAAGGCGGATTCGGGAATTAAGCTGTCCGAGCTTCGCGTTGACGGCGGCGCGTCTGTCAGCAATATAATGATGCAGATACAGGCAAACCTGATAAGAACAAAGGTCAACAGGCCTAAGGTCGTTGAGACTACGGCTCTCGGAGCGGCATATCTCGCCGGACTCGCGGTAGGCTTTTGGAAGGATCTCGACGAAATTGAGACCATAAGAGAGGTAGACAAAATATTTGAGCCTCAGATGCCGCTTGTAAAACGTGACGAGATTTATCACGGATGGCTCAGAGCCGTAGAGCGCTCCAGAGATTGGATAGAGCACTGAATCTAAAATCAAGCAAATAAAAAAAGGCTGCATTGCAGCCTTTTTTTGTTTGTTCCTTTTTTATAGCTTCAGCACCGCTTCCGCCACGTTGAAGTAGATAAGAAGCGACAGGGCGTCAACTATTGTGGTTATAAACGGACTTGCCATTACCGCCGGATCAAAGCCTATTTTTTTTAGCGAGTATAGGTAGTGTGCAGCCTACGAATTTTGCGAGCATTATTGTAAATATGAGCGTTAAGCAAACCGTGAGGGCTACAAGTACCGTTACTCTGTCTATAATCATCATCTTTATGAAATTGGCAGTGGCAAGTGTAAGACCGCAGAGTATCGATACGCGAAATTCCTTCCAGATAACCTTGAAAATATCTTTGAATTCAATGTCGCCGAGCGAGAGTCCGCGGATTATCGTTACCGATGCCTGACTTCCGCCGTTTCCGCCTGTATCCATAAGCATCGGGATAAACGCCGTGAGTATGACGCAGGACTGAAGCGAGTCCTCGAAATGCGTTATTATTTTTCCGGTGAAGGTTGCGGATACCATCAAAAGCAAGAGCCACGGGAAACGCTTTTTCCAAATCTCAAAGACGTTCATTTTAAGATACGGCTTGTCCGTGGGGGTTATAGCCGCCATTTTTTCAATATCCTCTGTGTTCTCGTCCTGAAGAACGTCCATGGCGTCGTCGATGGTGATTATACCTACGAGACGGTTTTCCTGATCGACAACCGGCATTGCCAAAAGGTCATATTTACGGAACTTTTCGGCAACTATTTCCTGGTCCGCTAATGTGTTTGTGGATATAATGTTTGTTTCCATTATATCCGCTATTTTTTCACTCTTTTCGGAAAGCAGCAGCTTCTTTGCGGTTACAACGCCGAGCAGTTTGCGGTTTTCATCGGTTACATAGCAGTTATAAATGGTTTCCTTGTCTACGCCTGTGCGCCTGATTCTCGTAAAAGCGTCGTCAACCGTCATGTATGTTTTGAGGTCAACATACTCAATAGTCATTATGCTGCCGGCAGAGTCCTCCGGATATTTGAGTATTTCATTTATGCTTTTACGGATATTCGGATCGGTGTGCTGCAGTATTCTCTTGACCACCGTTGCAGGCATTTCTTCAATGATGTCAACGGCATCGTCTACATACAGCTCGTCGAGAACCTCTTTAAGCTCGGTATCGCTGAAGGCTCTTATGAGTATCTCCTGCGCGTCCGAATCCATATTTACAAACACGTCTGCCGCAAGCTCCTTCGGTAATATACGGTATAAAAGCGGCAGCGTTTCCTCCGGTACGTCGGTGAGTATTGATGCGATATCCGCCTCGTTCATATCGGAGAGGAGCTTTTTGAGCTCGGAATAATTTTTTTCTTTTAATAATTCAAGGACCTTATCGTACACCTTGCTTCCTCCTTTTTGGTTTTTGTCTTATCATAGGAAACAAAGCGCAAAGCTCTTATGTGAATAAAACAATGAACGCCAAAGGCGTTATGCTATTCACGCAGCCGATAGATCGCGGCTTGGGCTTCGCACTTTTTGCGCTTCCTGCGTCCATTATTTTTCACCTCACAATATAAAACGCTCATATCGATAGGCGATATGAGCGGAATTGATAAAAATATTTCGTTCAAGCTTTAGCTTCAGAGGGCGATGAAACTGCGTTAGAACACACCTTACTTTTCGATGTGGCCTGTTGACCTGCTTACAGTGTCTCCACTTTTCGCGGCAGCAGCCCGTATCCCTGTGGGAGCCTTACCTACCGATATTTATTTATTTGCTTTAAGCCTTATTATTATCGGCTCATTTCGGCTGTTTGTCAACCCTTTTAAGCACTTTTTTGAATATAAAATCAATGTTTTAAAAAACGGTGAAATATAGTGCGTCTTACAAGGCAAAATTCATTGAAAATTACTTGAAAAGTTAATATAATACAATAAAGGAAATACGGCAAAGGAGCGGAAAAATGACGAATACGGAAAAACTTCAAAAAATGTATGACGAGAGCGACTACGTGGTGTTTTTCGGCGGAGCGGGCGTCTCTACCGAGAGCGGAATACCTGATTTCCGCTCGGCCGACGGGCTTTACAATATGCATTACAGCGTGCCGCCGGAGGTTATCCTCAGTCACTCGTATTTTATGTCTCATCCCGAGGAGTTTTACAGGTTTTACAGAGATAAGTTGTTAAATCCCGATGTAAAACCGAATATCGCGCATCTGAAGCTTGCCGAGATGGAGCAAAAGGGTAAATTAAAAGCGGTAATAACGCAAAATATAGACGGACTTCACGAAAAAGCCGGAAGCAAAAACGTTTATAACCTGCATGGCAGCGTTTATTATAACCATTGTATGAAATGCGGTAAGGCTTATACATTTACAGATATGCTGTCGTGTAAAGGCGTTCCCCATTGCACCTGCGGAGGCATCATAAAGCCCGATGTAGTGCTTTATGAGGAGCCGCTCAACGAAAGCACGGTTAACGGCGCCGTAAGGCATATTATGAACGCCGATATGCTGATTGTTGCCGGAACGTCGCTTACCGTTTATCCTGCGGCAGGGCTTATAAGATATTTTCGCGGCAGGAATTCGGTACTCATAAACCGCGATGCAAATGTAGGAGATGACGAGTTTTCTCTTGTTATTCACGGTAAGGTAGGCGAAGTTCTCGGCAGCCTTGTCGTATAGCTGCAAATCAAAGCGGCTGTAAGACTGTTTTGTGCGTGAAACGGCGATATATACAGTCTTTTTATTGACATTTATCGACAACGGATATAAAATATATTTTAAATTTATTTATCGGCAGGAGAAAAAGATGAAGCTTAACGGATCGGATATAATCGCTGAGGTGCTTATAGAGCAGGGGGTAGACACAATTTTCGGCTATCCCGGCGGAGCGGTACTCAATATCTATGATGCACTTTATAAATACAGAGATAAAATTCATCATATCCTGACAGCTCACGAGCAGGGCGCGTCCCATGCTGCTGACGGCTATGCAAGGGCAACCGGCAAAACGGGGGTTGTAATTGCGACAAGCGGTCCCGGCGCCACAAACCTTGTTACGGGAATTGCCACGGCATATATGGACAGCATACCTATGGTAGCCATAACAGGCAACGTCGGAACATCTTATATAGGTAAGGACGCTTTCCAAGAAGTATACATTACAGGCATTACAATGCCTATTACAAAGCATAATTTTTTTGTCAGCGACATAAAGGAACTTGCTCCGACGCTCAGAGAGGCTTTTAAAATAGCAAATTCCGGAAGGAAAGGTCCCGTACTTGTTGATATACCCAAGGACGTTACGGCGGCGATTACCGAATACGAAAAAGCTGCTCCCGAGGTTATAATTGACAATACAGTAATAAATGAGGACGAGGTCAAAAAGGCTGCGGCCCTTATAAACAAGGCAAAAAGACCGGTTATAGAAATAGGCGGCGGCGTGGTGTCGTCGGAGGCCTCGGACCTTGTGCGTATGCTCGTAAACAAAACGGGCGCGCCGTGCTGTCATACGCTTATGGCGGCGGGAGTTCTCGGTTTCAGCGAAAAACTGAATTACGGCCTTGTCGGTATGCACGGCAGTTTTGTTACCAATAAAGCTATTGACGAAGCAGACGTGCTTGTTGCGATAGGCACGAGATTTTCCGACAGAGTCGCTCTCAATACAAATCGTTTTGCTCATAAAGCAAAGGTAATACAGATTGATATTGACTTGAGTGAGATCGATAAAAACGTTAAAGTCGATCACGCTTTGGTGGGCGATGTTAAGACTATCGTTATGGACCTTTTACATTACGTAAAGCAAAGCGACCGGACCGATTGGCTTAAAACCCTTGACGAATACAAAAAGAGCGATTATCACCCGGTAGATTCCGATAAATTTATTACACCGCATCAGCTTATAAGGGCGATTTGCGAAAATGTACCGAAGGATACTGTTTATGTTACCGATGTCGGCCAGCACCAGATGTGGGCGGCTCAGTATTTGGAGCATACCGATCCGCGTTCGTTTTTGACAAGCGGCGGTCTCGGCACTATGGGCTACGGCTACGGAGCGGCAATTGGCGCCAAGGTTGCGTTCCCCGATAGGAGAGTTATACATATCACGGGCGACGGCTCTTTCCATATGAATATGAATGAGGCGTGCACCGCAGTCAGCTATAATTTGCCGATAATAACCGTGATTTTTGACAACGAGGTTCTCGGTATGGTTCGTCAGTGGCAGACCGCATTCTACGGCAAACGCTATTCGCAGACCGATCCGCACCGCAAAACCGATTATGTTAAGGTAATAGAGGGCTTCGGCGGAAAGGGTTACAGAGCGCATACTTTAGCCGAGTTTAACGACGTATTCCAAAAGGCACTTAAGGAGGATAAGTGCCCCGTTTGGATTGACTGCGCTATACCCAAAGACGAAAAGGTGCTTCCTCTTATACCGGCAGGCAAAACGATAGATGATATGATTATTGAGGATTGCGACAAATAGTTAAAGTGTCTGTATAAATAAAGAGTCAGCAGTCTCTTGACTATTGACTCTTTTTGTTTATACAATAAAAGCTCCGCACAGAGAATTTTCTTTGGCGGAGCTTTGTTTTGTTCGCTTAGAATTTCATAACGGCGCCGTCCTTAGCGGAGGAAACAAGCGACGCGTATCTTGCAAGCCAGCCTGTTTTGACGTTAGGCTCATGAGGAACATAGTGCTTTTTACGCTCTGCAAGCTCCTCGTCGGATACTCTGACATTTACCTTTGCGGCAGGAATGTCAATGTCAATGATGTCGCCCTCTTCTACAAGGCCGATTTCACCGCCTGCGGCTGCTTCGGGGGCAACGTGGCCTATCGAAGCACCCCTTGAAGCTCCGCTGAATCTTCCGTCCGTGATAAGGGCAACCGTTTGTCAAGCTTCATACCGGCAAGTGCCGAGGTGGGGTTGAGCATTTCTCGCATACCGGGGCCGCCTACGGGTCCTTCGTAACGGATTACAACAACATCTCCGTCCTTGATTTCGCCGTTGTAAATTGCTTTAATTGCTGTATCCTCGCTGTCAAATACACGCGCCGGGCCTGTGTGAACGAGCATTTCGGGTGCTACCGCACTGCGTTTTACGACACAGCCGTCCTTTGCTATATTTCCCCAAAGAATCGCTATGCCGCCGGTTTCCGAATATGGATTGTCTATCGGACGTATCGCGTTTGTGTTCTTTATGTACGCTCCCTCTATGTTTTCACCTACGGTTTTTCCGGTAACGGTCATAAGCGAGAGGTCAAGCAGTCCTTTCTTAGCAAGCTCCGCCTGAACCGCTCTTACGCCGCCTGCGTTGTTGAGGTCGTGCATATGTGTGGGGCCTGCGGGTGCCAAGTGACATAAATTCGGCACCTTTGCACTCATTTCGTTAAATACCTTGAGGTCCATGGGACAGCCTGCCTCTTTTGCGATTGCAAGCAGATGCAAAACGCTGTTTGAGGAGCAGCCGAGAGCCATATCGCAGGCGAGCGCGTTGCGGAGCGCCTTTTCATTTATAATATCGCGGGCTTTAATGTCTTTTTTCACAAGTTCCATAATCGCCATTCCGGCGTGCTTTGCAAGCTGTGTGCGGCCTGCGTGAACGGCGGGTATGGTGCCGTTTCCGGGAAGCGCGATTCCGAGTGATTCACAAAGGCAGTTCATACTGTTTGCGGTATACATTCCGGAGCATGAGCCGCAGCCGGGACATGTGTTATTTTCAAATTCACAGAGCTTTTCTTCGTCTATAATGCCTGCTTTGCACGCGCCGACAGCCTCGAACATCTTAGAGAGCGAGGTTTCAACGCCGTCAACAAGACCCGACATCATAGGTCCGCCGGAGCAGACTACCGTGGGGATATTTATCCTGAGTGCGCCGAGAAGCATTCCGGGGACTATCTTGTCGCAGTTCGGAACCAAAACAAGACCGTCGAAGCCGTGAGCCATAGCCATGGTTTCAACGCTGTCGGCAATAAGCTCGCGTGACGGCAGAGAGTATTTCATACCGATATGACCCATCGCTATACCGTCGCATACGCCGATTGACGGAATCATAATGGGTGTGCCGCCTGCCATTCTCACACCGGCTTTAACTGCTTCTGTAAGCTTGTCAAGGTGAAAATGACCCGGAACTATTTCGCTGTGTGCCGAAACAACGCCGATGAGCGGTCTTTCAAGCTCTTCCTTTGTATATCCCATGGCGTAGAAAAGGCTTCTGTTCGGAGCACGCTCTACACCCTGTGTTACATTTTTGCTTCGTAAATCCATAATTTTTCCTCCGAAGAAATAAATCTGATAAAATTATATCGTCTTTTATAACTGTTTTCAAGTGCTAAGTAAATTCGGTTGCTTTTTTTTCGCGGATGTTGTAGTATTAAAATGTAAATTTCCAACAGGAGATCGGGGACCGTTATGCAAAAAGAAAACCTGTCGCAGAGAACTGCCGAAACGCTGCAAAAGATGATACTTAAGGAGCATATCTACAAATACGGTGAAAAGCTCCCCAACGAAAACGAGCTTTCCGCAAAGCTCGGCATAAGCCGTACAACCCTGCGTGAGGCAATACGCATACTTGCGTCCGACGGGTTGCTTGAAGTCAGGCGCGGGCTCGGTACTTTTGTGGCACAGCCGCTCAATCAATATGCCGAGGGAAGCATAGACTTTCAGGAGTTTTCAAAGCTCAAAATAACGCTGAGAGACCTGTATGAGACGCGTATGATTTTTGAACCGGAGGCGGCGGCTCTTGCCAGCCGCAGAGCTACCGAGGACGAGATAAAGGAGATACTGCATCTCGGTGACATTTGCCAACAAGAGCTTTTGCGCGACCCGCAGGGCAAGCGAAGAATAGACTCCGAGGCGGCTTTCCACGGCGCAATATTAAAGGCGTCGCATAATGACTTTTTAAGTCGGTTTATGCCGATACTTACCGAGACCATAGAGCAAACCTTTGCCCTCAATTTCAATCTTGATATGATAGCCGAACAGGCGTACAAAGATCATATACTTATAATGGATTTTCTTGAAAAGCGTGACGCGGTGGCTCTTAAAAGTGCAGTTACCATACATTTGCACCATGCGTTGCTCACGGAGCAAATATCTCTGGAAGAAAATGAAAAAAAGTATTGACAACCGTTGTTTTCGCGTTATAATGGTTGTATGACAACGACTTACAGATGTCGTACAACTAAAATATAAATATTTGTTAATGTTCAGGAGGAAAAATTATGGCAGAAGCAAGAATGTTTTATGAGAAAGACTGTAACCTGTCCTTACTCGACGGTAAGACCATCGCCGTAATCGGCTACGGCAGCCAGGGTCACGCTCACGCTCTTAACGCAAAGGAGTCGGGCTGCAATGTTATCATCGGCCTTTATGAGGGCAGTAAATCATGGGCTAAGGCAGAGCAGCAGGGCTTTGAGGTTTATACCGCTGCCGAGGCTGCAAAAAAAGCCGACATTATTATGATCCTTATCAACGATGAGCTTCAGGCAGATATGTATAAGAAGGATATCGAGCCCAACCTCAAAGAGGGCGATATGCTTATGTTCGCTCACGGCTTCAACATTCATTTCGGATGCATCAAGCCGCCGAAGTTTGTCGATGTTACAATGATAGCTCCCAAGGCTCCCGGTCACACCGTCAGAAGCGAATATCAGGCAGGCAAGGGTACTCCGTGCCTTGTAGCTGTTGAGCAGGATTACACCGGGCTCTTGATATGGCACTTGCTTACGGTCTTGCAATAGGCGGTGCAAGAGCAGGCCTTCTTGAGACCACGTTCCGCACCGAGACCGAAACCGACCTCTTCGGAGAGCAGGCTGTTCTTTGCGGCGGCGTTTGCGCTCTTATGCAGGCAGGCTTTGAGACTCTTTGTGAGGCAGGCTATGACCCGAGAAACGCTTACTTCGAGTGCATCCATGAGATGAAGCTCATAGTTGACCTTATTTATCAGAGCGGTTTTGCAGGTATGAGATATTCAATCTCCAACACCGCTGAGTACGGCGATTACATCACCGGACCCAAGATTGTTACCGAAGACACCAAAAAGGCTATGAAGAAGATTCTTTCCGATATTCAGGACGGTTCTTTTGCCAAGGAATTCCTCCTCGATATGTCACCGGCAGGCCGTCAGGTTCACTTCAAGGCTATGAGAAAGCTCGCTGCGGAGCATCCGTCGGAAAAAGTAGGCGCAGAGGTAAGAAAGCTCTACACCTGGAACAACGAAGACAAGCTTATCAACAACTGATAAGGCGTATACATACTTCGTTTACCGAAAAATACAGCAAAGGGAATGTAAAAGCTTTTGTTTTTGCATTCCCTTTTTTCGGCTTCCTATCCTGTATGCCGAATTTCCGTACGGGGCAGGGTCTTGCGAGCAAGCTCTGCTTTTGTCGAATTTGCACAGCAATATAGTTAGCACGCACTAACTCATATTGCGTTTTGCCGAAATTAAAATATATGGTTGATTTTTCCGAAAAAAGCATTGACTTTTTAGTTAGCCGGTGCTAATATTTATGCGGTTAGCGAGAGCTAACCAAATTAAAAAGCATTCGGTTAGTTTTAACTAACTTAATTTTATGCAGTGATGAGGGATGTTAAATGATGCCTTTAACACTTGCCGATATCGGCGAGAAAATATTATAAAGCATATCGGAGGCAGTCCCGAGGTGAAAAAACACCTTGAAAATCTCGGCTTTGTGGTAGGCGGCGAGGCTACGCTGATAACCTCCATGGCAGGCAACGTAATTGTTAATGTCAAGGAGACAAGAGTTGCAGTAAGCAGGGAAATGGCACAAAATTATGGTTTGATTTTTTGTTTCGTATCATATTCAATATGGCAGAAGGAGGAAGAACTATGGAAACTTTGCGTAATGCAAAAGTCGGCCAAACCGTTAAGGTTGTTAAGCTTCACGGAGAGGGCGCCGTTAAACGCAGACTTATGGATATGGGTCTTACAAGGGGAACCGAGGTTTATATCCGTAAGGTTGCACCGCTCGGTGATCCGGTTGAAGTTACGGTTCGCAATTACGAGCTTTCGATTCGTAAGGCGGATGCCGAAATGATTGAAATCGAAGCAGAATAAAAGGGAGAACATTTCTCCCGTTTTTTCAGAACAGTTGGTTAGCAAATGCTAATCATGAAAGAAAGGAACATACTAATGGATTTGCGAATTGCCCTTGCGGGAAATCCTAACAGCGGTAAAACAACGCTGTTTAACGCACTTACCGGCTCCAATCAGTTCGTAGGTAACTGGCCGGGCGTTACCGTTGAAAAAAAAGAAGGTAAGCTTAAAAAGCACGACGGTGTAACAGTAACCGACTTGCCCGGTATATATTCACTGTCTCCCTACACCTTGGAAGAAGTCGTCGCAAGAAACTATCTTATCGGTGAAAGACCCGACGCGATACTCAATATTGTAGACGGTACCAACCTTGAGAGAAACCTTTACTTGACCACTCAGCTCACAGAGCTCGGTATTCCGGTAGTTATTGCCATCAATATGATGGACGTTGTTAAGAAAAACGGCGATAAGATAAATGTTCCGGAGCTTTCGAGAGAGCTCGGCTGCAAGGTTGTTGAAATATCGGCTCTTAAAGGCGACGGAGTTATGGAGGCGGCTGAGGCTGCAATCGACGCTGCCAAGAATTCCAAGACTGTACCCATGCACACTTTTTCGGGTGTTGTTGAGCACGCGATAGCTCATATCGAAGAGGCTGCCGTTCACAATATGCCCGAAGAGCAGCAGAGATGGTACGCTATCAAAATATTCGAGCGCGATGACGAGGTCTTAAAGCAGTTAAATCTCGACCCGAAGGTTCTCACTCATATTGAGGACGATATAAAAGCGGCCGAGAAAGAGCTCGACGATGACTCGGAGAGCATCATCACAAACGAGCGTTATATTTATATAGCTTCCATTCTCAAGGCGAGCTATAAGAAAAAATCGGCCGGCAAGCTTTCCGCTTCGGATAAAATCGACCGCGTAGTTACAAACCGCTGGCTCGGTCTTCCGATATTTGCGGTAATAATGTTCCTCGTTTATTATCTCTCAATGGTAACCGTAGGCTCCGCAGCTACCGACTGGATGAATGACGGCGTGTTCGGCGACGGCTGGCATCTTTTCGGAATAGGCTCGGCAAAATATGAAGAGGCTGCCGAAAACTACGGCGACAGCGATCAGATAATCGACGCATTCATAGCCGAGTACGGCACAGATGAAATGAAAGACACTGTTGACATCAGCGCCGATGAATATGATGAATCTGCCGCAAAGGACGCTCTCGCTTCTCTTGTTGCAGAGACTCCCGATAACGCAAACGTAACTTACGAGACCGAAGACGAAGAGACGCTCGAAGTTACCGAGCATCCGGGCGCAACAAAAGCCGATCTTAAGACCGCTGTTGACAATTATCTCGACACGGATTATAAAGAGTCCTTTGGTGCTCCCGATACTTCATCATACGGCGTATGGGTTCCGGGTATTCCGGTGCTTATTGGGAACGGGCTTGATAAAGCAGGTGCCGCAGATTGGCTCAGCGGTCTTATTCTTGACGGTATTGTAGCCGGTGTCGGCGCGGTTCTCGGATTCGTTCCTCAGATGCTCGTTTTGTTCCTCCTGCTTGCTATCCTTGAGGCTTGCGGTTATATGGCACGTATAGCATTTGTGCTTGACCGTATATTCCGTAAATTCGGTCTTTCCGGTAAATCGTTCATACCTATGCTTATAGGCACAGGTTGCGGTGTTCCCGGTATTATGGCTTCGAGAACGATTGAAAACGAACGAGACCGTCGTATGACGATTATGACTACAACCTTTATCCCCTGTGGAGCTAAGGTTCCGTTCATAGCAATGATCGCAGGTGCTATCTTCGGCGGCTCGGCTTGGGTTGCAACATCCGCATATTTCGTAGGCATGGCGGCAATCATAATCTCGGGCATTATGCTTAAAAAGACAAAGATGTTTGCCGGCGATCCCGCTCCCTTCGTTATGGAGCTTCCCGCTTACCACTGGCCCACTCTTAAAAACGTACTCCGTTCAATGTGGGAGCGCGGCTGGTCCTTCATTAAAAAGGCCGGTACAATCATTCTCCTTTCAACAATATTTGTTTGGTTCACAACCTACTTCGGCGTAGTAGACGGTTCGTTCCGTATGCTTTCGGAGGACGAAATAGACAGCTCGATATTGGCTGCTATCGGCAGCGCGATTTGCTGGATATTCAAGCCTCTCGGTTGGGGCGAATGGCAGGCTGCCGTTGCTTCTATCACAGGTCTTGTCGCAAAGGAAAACATTGTCGGTACTATGGGTATTCTTTACGGCGGAGAAGGCAATGTATATGCTACTCTCGCAAAGGTGTTCACGGGTCTCAGCGGTTATTCGTTCCTTGTATTCAATCTTCTTTGCGCTCCCTGCTTCGCGGCAATCGGTGCTATCAAGCGTGAAATGAACAGCGCTAAATGGACTTGGTTCGCTATAGGCTATCAAACATTGTTTGCCTATGCGGTATCGCTTATGGTATATCAGTTCGGTTCTGCTTTCACAGGCAACGTTCACGTAGCAGGCCTCATCGCTGCGATACTTGTTCTTGCACTTATCGTTTATATGCTCTTCTTCAAGAAGTACAAAGAATCCACCGTTCTTACGGAAAAAGTCAGAGTTAAATAATTTTAACCGGTATTAAGGAGGAATGCGAAATGCTTTCGTGGCTTTCACAAAATCTCGCAACGATTTTGATAACGCTTTTGCTTATTGCAATAGTTGCGGCCATAATTATAAGTATGGTCAGAAAAAGGAAAAAAATTAAATCCTCCTGCAGCGGCGGATGCGCCACTTGCCCGTACAGCAGTTGCGGTTGTAACAATCACAAAAAGAAGTAACATTGAAAAAGCGGGGGATGACAAGCTTCGTCTCCCGCTTTTGAACTCGGAGGTATAATTTTGGTAAGCCAAAAGTCTACACTTTCAGCCTCTAATATCAAATATCTTTTGGCAATGAGAGAGCTTAATATGGAACCGCGCGGGGTACGCAGTACAGATCTTGCACGCTCCATAGGCGTTACGAAGCCGAGCGTTTACACAATGGCAAAATCACTTTGCTCTCTCGGCCTTGTAGAGAAAGACAGATACGGCGCAATTCGCTTCACACAGGACGGAGAAGACGTGGCAAAGCGGTATGAACGATATTACAATACGCTTTGTTCGTGCCTTGCACCGTGTTTCCGAAGGAAACCGATATTCGTTCGGCTGTGTGCGCAATGCTTGCCGAAATGCCCGAAAATAATATAGAGGAAATGTGTGATACAATATCGGAAAGAACCCAAAAGCTGTAGCTTTCCGAAAAGATATTTAACAGAAAACAAATCACCGCGGAAGAACAATCTTCCACGGTGATTTGTTTGTATTTATTTGTTTATTCATTCGGAGTCAAAATTGAAAATTCCTTATTTAACAACAAATATCGCTTTATTTCCGCTCCAATAGTTCGTTTCGTATTCAACATCTATCGAGTTTGCGTTCTGCGGAACTTCGAAATACACATTTCCGGTAGCCTTTCTGCCGGAAGAAAGAGTTGTGTTGATAATCCGTTATCGCCGTAGTAATACGCAGATGAAGCAACGTCATCAGAATAACATTTAAAATCGTAAACGCTTACTATTTGGTCGGTTGATGAAATGTTCTCTATTTCAAATGTAAGCTTGATTATTTTATTTCCGCTTGCAGCCGGGAAGTATTCCGCTCCCTTGTCATCGGCACTTGAATTATATGTTATTTTAAGAGTGTTTGTTGTGAGTGTTTCGCCCACCTCAACCGATTATATTTTGGGCTTGACCGACAAAAGGTAAGCTCAATTTTAAAAATTACAACAAAAAACGGATACCGTATTTAAATACGGTATCCGTTTTGATTTAAGTCAGAACCTTAATTACTTGTTGTCGGGTTCAAACATTTCCTTGAGCTTGAGAAGGTGAGCATATCTGTTTGTAGCAGTCTCCTCAGCCTTTTCAAAGAGCTCTTCTGCTCTCTCGGGGAACTCACGTGTAAGACGTGAATAACGAGCCTCGTTCATTATAAAGTCACGATAGCTTGCCGAAGCGGGCTTGGAATCAAGAGTGAACGGATTCTTGCCGGCTTTCTTGAGGTCGGGTTGAAGCGGAACATATTCCAGTAGCCTGCGTCAACAGCCTTCTTCATTTCATCCTGGCAATGAGTCATACCGCCCTTGATGGAGTGCATTTCGCACGGAGCGTAGCAGATAACGAGTGACGGACCGTCATACGCCTCAGCCTCTGTGAGAGCTTTGATTGTCTGATTCTGGTCTGCACCCATAGCTACCTGTGCTACGTAGATGTAGCCGTAGCTCATAGCTATCTCGGCAAGGCTCTTCTTAGCGGTTTCCTTACCTGCGGCAGCAAACTGTGCAACCTGACCGATGTTGGAAGCCTTTGAAGCCTGTCCGCCGGTGTTTGAGTAAACCTCGGTATCAAATACAAGAATGTTGATATCCTTGTTCTGTGCGAGTACGTGGTCAACACCGCCGAAGCCGATGTCGTATGCCCAACCGTCGCCGCCGAATACCCAAACTGATTTCTTTGAAAGGTATTCTTTGTGCTCAAGAATGTCTTTTCTCATCTCGCAGTCGCAGTCAAATGCGGTAAGAGCGTCAACAAGCTTCTTTGTTGCCGCGGAATTCTTTTCACCGTCTTCCAAAGTAGCGAGATATTCGTCGCAAGCAGCCTTTACGTCCTCGGAAGCCTTGTCGGAATCCTTAATAGCGGCAACCTCTTCTACAAGACGATTGCGAATGGCTTCCTGACCGAGATACATGCCGTAGCCGTGCTCTGCGTTGTCCTCAAAGAGGGAGTTAGCCCAAGCGGGGCCGTGACCGTTCTTATCAACGGTGTAGGGTGATGTGCCTGCGGGGCCGCCCCAAATTGAGGAGCATCCGGTAGCGTTTGAAATATACATTCTGTCGCCGAAGAGCTGAGTTACAAGTCTTGCATATGAAGTCTCGGCGCAGCCTGCGCATGAGCCTGAGAATTCAAGAAGCGGAGTCTTGTACTGACTGCCCATAACGGTGTTGTTTGCAAGATCCTCTTTGACTGTAACGTTTTCAACCATATAGTCAAATGCAGCCTGCTTAGCATCCTGAGTCTCACGTGCAACCATCTTAAGAGAATTGGTCGGGCAAACGCCTACGCAAACGCCGCAGCCCATGCAGTCGAGCGGAGAAACAGCCATTGTATACTTGTAAACGTCCTTGCCTTTACCTTTCTTGTCAACTATTGTTGCAACTGCCGGAGCATTAGCTGCTTCCTCAGCGGTAAGAGCATACGGACGGATTGTAGCGTGCGGGCAGACATAAGAGCACTTGTTACACTGAGCACAAGTTGCACCGTCCCACTCGGGAACCATAACGGCAACGCCGCGTTTTTCGTAAGCCGAAGCGCCCTGCTCGAAGGTGCCGTCAACGTGCTCGGAGAATGCGGATACGGGGAGACGGTCGCCGTCCATATTGCCTACGGGCTTCATGACGCTGTCAACCATCTTGACAAGCTTCGCCGGACCATGCTCGGTAACAGCTTTGGGGGCATCCTCTGCGTCAGCCCAAGAAGCCGGAACATCAATCTTAACGTAAGCGGAAGCACCTGCGTCGATAGCCGCCTCGTTCATCTTAACTATCTCAATGCCCTTCTTCATAAACTTCTGAGCTTTTTCTTTCATGTAGCCGATTGCTTCCTCAGCGGGAAGAACCTTAGCAAGCGAGAAGAATGCAGACTGCAAAACGGTGTTGGTACGCTTACCGAGACCTATTTTAGCGGCTATGTCGATAGCGTTAACGGTGTAGAGCTGAATGTTGTTCTTTGCGATGTATCTCTTGGTCTCTGCATTGAGCTTTTCAGAAAGCTCCTTTTCATTCCACTGGCAGTTGATGAGGAATACGCCGCCCGGCTTTACGTCCTCTACCATTCTGAAGCCCTTCTCTATGTAAGAGGGGTTATGGCAGGCAACGAAGTCGGCCTTGTTTATATAGTATGAGCTCTTAATGGGCTTGTCGCCGAAGCGAAGGTGAGAAATTGTAACACCGCCGGTCTTCTTTGAGTCATACTGGAAATATGCCTGAACATACTTATCTGTATGGTCACCGATGATCTTGATAGAGTCTTTGTTTGCACCGACCGTACCGTCGCCGCCGAGACCCCAGAACTTGCACTCGATAGTACCCTCTGCCGCGGTAATGGGAGCCGGCTTTTCGGGAAGTGAAAGGTGAGTGACATCGTCGTTGATGCCGATTGTGAACTGACGTGCGGGAGTCTCCTCCTTAAGATGCTCGTAAACAGCAAAAATGCTTGCGGGGGGAGTATCCTTGGAACCGAGACCGTAACGGCCGCCGGAAACCTTAAGACCTGTTCTGCCCATCTCGTCAAGAGCTGCGATTGTGTCAAGGAAGAGCGGCTCGCCTATTGAACCGGGCTCCTTGGTTCTGTCAAGAACAGCGATTTTCTTAGCTGTAGCCGGAATAGCCTCAACAAATTTTGCAGCCGAGAACGGTCTGTAAAGACGAACCTTGACAAGACCTACTTTTTCGCCCTTTGCGGTGAGGTAATCGATAACCTCTTCCGCAACATCGCAAACGGAACCCATAGCTACGATAACTCTCTCTGCATCGGGAGCACCGTAGTAGTTAAAGAGCTTGTAGTCTGTGCCAATCTTCTCGTTGATCTTGTCCATATACTTTTCAACGATAGCGGGAACAGCGTCATAATATTTATTGCAAGCCTCTCTGTGCTGGAAGAAGATATCGCCGTTTTCGTGCGAACCGCGCATTGTCGGATGCTCGGGGTTGAGAGCACGCTCACGGAACGCCTTAACAGCGTCCATATCTACCATATCTTTGAGGTCTTTGTAATCCCATACATTGATTTTCTGTATCTCGTGAGAGGTACGGAAACCGTCGAAGAAGTTGATGAACGGAACTCTGCCCTCAATAGCTGCAAGGTGAGCTACCGGTCCCAAGTCCATAACCTCCTGCGGGTTTGTCTCGGCAAGCATTGCAAAGCCGGTCTGGCGGCAAGCATAAACGTCCGAGTGGTCACCGAAGATGTTAAGTGCATGAGAAGCAACGCAGCGAGCCGATACGTGGAATACGCACGGAAGAAGCTCACCGGCAATCTTATACATATTCGGGATCATAAGAAGAAGTCCCTGTGAAGCGGTGTAAGTCGTAGTGAGAGCGCCTGCTGCGAGAGAACCGTGAACGGTTCCGGCAGCGCCTGCCTCGGACTGCATCTCGGCAACCTTAACTGTGGTTCCGAAAATGTTTTTAAGTCCCTGTGCCGACCACTGGTCAACATAGTCAGCCATAGGGCTTGACGGGGTAATCGGGTAAATACCTGCTACTTCGGTAAACGCATAAGATACGTGAGCAGCGGCATTATTACCGTCCATAGTCTTAGCTTTGCGCTCGACTAAGGCCTTTTTGGTTTCTGCCATTTGATATTTCCTCCTTGAATGGATATTTAACAGAATGGATGTATTGTACATACTCTGTAATTTTAACACTTTTATGAAATTATGTAAACCTCATTTTAATTGAAAAAAAGGGTAAATTCTCAAAAAAATTACATATTTATTTGTGCAAATTTTGTGCTGTGTGTGTAATAACACAGATATTGTCGTAGGTTATCTTTATTTGCCAAAACAATGTGCTTTATGTTATACTGTAACAAAAGTCGGGGTACGGTGATGCTGCTTTGAAGATAGAAGACATAAATTTGCCTCAGGGTTTAATGGGGACGAGAATAAAAGACAGATTAGAGGATGCGTTCGATGTCAATTTTGATGTGTCCGAAATTAAAATAGACACATTCGACGATTTTGGCAGAGTGCTGCTGGAGCCATACAACGGCGGCGAAAAGCTCTATTACCGCGGCGAGAGAATAAAGAGCCGCACGAGAAGGCTCATACCAACTCTTCTGAGAAATGAAGACGTGATAGCGGAAATGAACGGCGGTTCGATTTTTAATATTGACAGTAAAAAGCTTTTTGATTTTTACTGTTCAAGAAAACATTTTATATCGGTATATAAAACTCTCTACGGCAATCCGTCGGAGGACAGTATGTACTATATGACGGCATTTGCGCAGCATTACCTTGACATAAGTCCGTTTGTGGACTTTACAAAATGTATTTATGTAGCTCTCTCGTTTGCCATTAAGGGCAGAGAAACGGCGGACAGCGATATAGTTATATACACAGCCGAGGACATAGGCGACGATGATACCTCGTCAGATATGAACGAGGTCAATGAGTGGCTCGGAAATTATAATGTTAACATAGTAAACACCGATTTCCGCGAAGAGACGATAAAATATTTTACGGAAAAGAGGAAAAACAGGGGGCTTATGCCGAAGCTTTCCCTGAGGGAGGATTTTAAAAAGCTTGAGGAGATTTGCAGCAGTATGTCGCCCGTAGCAAAGCTGATTGACATACCCACAAACGACCTTATGAAATATCAACAGGGCGTTTTTCTCTTGCTCAACAACTTCAGCCTTGTAGATTCCATGTATCTGACAAAATCCGTGCGCCGCGGTTTTGTTATTAAGAAGTATATAATAAACGGTGCGCTGTGCGGAGAGCTTAAAAAGATACCTTGCGGCAAACGCACCGCAGTATCGGTACAAGTGCCTTATGAATATAGCCGAAGCCGTTAAATAGCGGATTTTGTGAAAAAACTGTATATTGTGCAATAAAAAACAAATCTGCCCCGGGAGGATTCCCGAGGCGGATTTTTTATCGGTGAAGATTCGGATTGTATACGGTCGGATTTTTGCGCGTAAGCGGCCGCGTATGCCGAATCTTCGGCTGTGCCGTTTTACCGATTAGCAGCCGCACCCGCAGCCGCCGCAGCCTGAGTTACCGCAACCGCAGTCATTACCGCAGCCGCAGCCGTTCTTGCCGTAGCTACCGTCCGCAAAGAGCAGGATTATGATGATGACAAGTATCAAAAGACCGTTGTTGCCGCATCCGCCAAAGCAGTTCATCCAATATCCTCCTTTCAGATTTAACGGCAGGCTTTTGCCCGCCTTCAATACATATTATGTAAACGGCAAAGCTTGTGTTAATATTTTTCGGTGTTTCGGCATACAATATATTTTTGTGAGTATAAAAGTCAAAAAAATTTGACCTTTGAGAAAAAATTTGACCTTTAAACTTTCGCGAAACAGGAGGAGGGGAGGCGTGAAATTGACGGTACAGAGGGCTTTTGGGCTCGTTTTTGCCTGAATTATGAGTGAAGAGTCAGCCACAGAATGAAAAATGAGCAAAAAGTATAAAAAAAGCAGTAACTTAAAGAAAACAAGAGATAATATGTATTTTCATCTTCACTAAAACTGAATTTGACCTTTTTTGACCTTTGACAAAAAGGGTGAAAAACATATAATAGAAAATGTCAAAGGTCAAAGATAGTCAAAGTCAAACAGATTAGGCGATGAGCCGGGTACTGTAAAAGTCCTCTGACAATCGGAAAAGACGGAGTGATTAACAAATGAACTTAAGCAAGGAAATAGCCGGTATGATTCTTGATATGCTCTCCGACAGCGGAACTACCGAAATACGCCGCAATGATTTGGCAGAGCAGTTAGGGTGCGTGCCGAGCCAAATAAATTACGTCATTTCGTCACGGTTTACGCCGGAGCACGGCTATATAGTAGAAAGCCGCCGCGGCGGCGGAGGTTATATCAAGATAACCAGAGCCACATACGATCTCAGCACTCTGAAAATGCACCTCATCAATTCGATAGGAAATAATATTGATGAAAGATCCTGTCGCGCACATATCGTGAATTTGCACGACAGAGGGCTTTTGGAGGATAAAGAGGCGGCGGTAATGCTGGCGGCAACCGCCGATAAGTCGTATCACGATGTGCCGCACGAGCTTCGCGATAAGCTTAGGGCGAATATATTTAAGCAAATGTTGATTTCATCTATGAAATAAGGAGTGATTTATATGTTGTGTCAAAACTGTGGTAAATATGAGGCAACTACACATATCAAAAGGATTGTAAACGGCGAGGCCACGGAAGCTCATCTTTGCTCCGATTGTGCACGCGCTCTCGGCTATGACAGCGTCTTCCCGGATTTCGGCTTCAACTTTTCAGATATGCTCGGCTCGTTTTTCAACGAGGCAACGGTCGGCGCTCTCAGCAACGGTATAGTCCGCTGTGAAAAGTGCGGCAGTACGTTTAATGACATCGTAAGAAGCGGCAGAATGGGCTGCGGCGATTGTTACAGTACATTTTACGATAAGCTTCTTCCCTCATTTGAGCGTATCCACGGCAGAACCCATCACGAGGGTAAAAAGGCAAATACTTCTCCGGAAATAAAGAAGCTCAGCAAAACCGAAGAGCTTAAGGAAAATCTTAAGCAGGCGGTTGAGGCTCAGAATTACGAAGAGGCGGCACGCCTTCGCGACGAGATCAAAAAGCTGGAAAGCGAGGATAATCAAAAATGAGTAAGTGGTATATAGGCGCAGGCGAACAAAACGACATCGTTATAAGCACACGCATAAGACTTGCGAGAAATATTGAGGATTATCCTTTTCCCTGCAAGCTTGATACGAAAACGAGAACGGCTCTGAATAAAAAAATCGGCGACGCTGTATGCGGCAGAGAGAATCTCGAATTTATCGAGATGAAAACCCTTACTCAACCGCAGATAGTATCGCTTGCCGAAAAGCATCTGATAAGTCCCGAATTTGCATCGTCTTATGACGGCAGAGCGTTGCTTTTATCAGACAGCGAGGGCATAAGCATAATGCTCTGTGAAGAGGACCATATTAAAATACAGGTTATGAAACCCGGTCTTTCACTCGAAACGGCTTATGCCGAGGCAGACAGAATAGACGATGAGCTTAACGAAAAATTTGTTTTCGCATTTGATGACCGTCTCGGCTACCTTACCCAATGTCCGACCAATCTCGGTACGGGTATGAGAGCCTCGGTACTCCTTCATCTCCCGGCACTTACGGCATGCGGTCAGATGAGTTCTATCTCTTCAACCGTATCAAAGCTCGGGCTTACCGTGTGCGGCTCTTACGGTGAGGGAAGCGTTCCCATGGGCGATATATACTGCCTCAGTAATCAGGTAACTCTCGGTATCTCCGAAAAAGCCGCTATTGACAATCTCAAAACGGTAACGCTGCAGCTTGCGGCGCAGGAGAGAACAGCGAGAGCGGAAATGGTTAAAAGCATAGAAACCGAGGATGAGATATTCAGAGCCTACGGAATTCTGAAATCGGCGAGGATTCCCGTCAAGGAATTTATGACTCTTGTATCAAAGGTTCGTCTCGGAGCGGTTGCGGGTCTTATAAATGTTAAGCCCGAGACCGTCGATGAGCTTATGATTTCAATGCAGCCCGCAACAATAAACGCGGCGGCGGGCAAAAATCTTGACAGCCGCGAGCGCGACATTGAGCGTGCAAAGCAAGTAAGACAAAGACTTTAATTTTAAATTTTCGCTTTGCGGCGTTAATTTATCAATTAATTAGAAAGGAATGACAGTTATGTTCAAATTCACCGGTTTTACGGAAAAAGCAAATAAGTCCTTGAATGCGGCGGTAAAGGCAGCCGAGGATTTGGGACATACTTACATCGGCAGCGAGCATATATTGCTCGGCCTTCTCTCGGATACATCCACTGTTGCGGGTGCGGTGCTGGCTGCACATAATATAACCTATGCCGACATAGAAGAAGAGCTCAAGAGAAGCATCGGCGTAGGCGTACCTACCGAGCTTCAGCCCGACGACTTTACACCGAGAAGCAAAAATATTCTCGAAACCTCTGTTGCATTCGCAAGGCAGATGGGTCAGCAGCTTGTAGGTACGGAGCACGTATTGCTCGCAATAGCGCGTGAGGGTTCGTGCAGCGCAACGCTTCTTTTAAGCCGCGCCGGAATCTCCATGCAGGACATTGTAAATGATGTGTCAAAGGCTCTTATGGGCGGTACGGCAAACGCCGGCACCGACAATAAGGACGGCGGCAAGGAAAACGAGAGTATGCTCTCGCAGTTCGGCAGAGATCTTACAAAGCTCGCAAAGGACGGTAAGATTGACCCTGTAATCGGCCGTCAGAAAGAAATAGAGAGGGTTATTCAGATTCTCTCAAGACGTACCAAAACAATCCTTGCCTTATAGGTGAGCCCGGCGTCGGCAAAACGGCAATCGCCGAGGGGCTTGCTCTTAAAATTGTTTCGGGTGAGGTTCCCGAGCTTTTAAAGGACAAAAAGATATATTCTCTTGACCTTACCGGTATGGTTGCAGGTACAAAATACCGCGGCGATTTTGAAGAGAGAATTAAAAAGGTTATCGACGAGGTTAAAAACGCCAAGGACGTTATCCTCTTCATAGATGAGGTTCACACTCTTATAGGCGCAGGCAGCGCCGAGGGTGCGGCTGACGCAGCCAATATCTTAAAGCCCTCTCTCGCAAGAGGCGAGCTTCAGATAATCGGTGCAACCACTATTGAGGAATACCGTAAGCACATCGAAAAAGATGCCGCTTTGGAGCGTCGCTTCCAACCTGTAATGGTTGATGAACCCTCGCAGGAGGAAGCTATTGAAATACTCAAGGGCATTAAAGATAAATATGAAGCTCATCACAAGGTAAAGATAACCGATGAGGCTATCGAGTCCGCCGTTAAACTCTCAACGAGATATATAGGCGACAGATATTTGCCCGATAAAGCAATAGACCTTATCGATGAAGCGGCTTCAAGGGTAAGACTTCGTTCCTATACGGCTCCGTCGGACCTTAAAGAACTTGAAGACAAGAAAAAGAGCGTTGAGGCGGAAAAGCTCTCGGCTGTAAATGCTCAGGAATTTGAGCGTGCTGCGGCTCTTCGTGATGAGGAGCGTAAGCTCGACAAGGAAATTAAGGACAAGAAAGAAAACTGGCACGATATGGCAGGCAAGAGCCATGACGAGGTAACTCCCGCCGACATTGCCGATATAGTATCCTCTTGGACCGGAGTTCCCGTAACTCAGCTTTCTACCGAAGAGAGTGACAGACTTCTTCATATGGAGGATGAGCTTCATCGCCGCATAGTCGGTCAGGATGAAGCGGTCGAGGCTGTTTCAAGAGCTATCCGCCGCGGCAGAGTCGGACTTAAGGACCCGAAAAAGCCCATAGGCTCGTTCATCTTCTTAGGCCCCACGGGCGTCGGCAAAACAGAGCTTTGCAAGGCTTTGGCCGCCGCTATGTTCGGTGACGAAAACGCTATGATAAGACTTGATATGTCTGAGTATATGGAGAAGCACACGGTGTCCCGTCTCATAGGTTCGCCCCCCGGATATGTCGGCTATGACGAGGGCGGTCAGCTTACCGAAAAGGTAAGAAGAAAACCGTACTCCGTTGTACTTTTCGATGAGATTGAAAAGGCACACCCCGACGTGTTCAATATGCTTTTGCAGATACTTGATGACGGTGTTCTGACAGACGGTCAGGGCAGACGCGTTGACTTTAAGAATTGCATCATCATAATGACCTCGAATGTCGGTGCTAAGCTCATTTCGCAGAAGCAAAAGGCGTTCGGTTTTGCCGCAGGCGCAAAAGAGCTTGAGCAGAACGAAAAGGAAATCAAGGACGCTGTAATGGGTGAGCTTCGCAACACCTTCCGTCCCGAATTTCTTAACAGAGTAGACGACATAATAGTATTCCAGCGCCTTACCAAGGAAAACATCAAAGAAATCGCTTCGAGACTTCTCGCTGTTCTCCAGAAACGCGTTGAGGATATGGGTATCGAGGTTACTTTCTCCGATGAAGCTGTCAGCAAGATAGCCGACGCAGGCTTCGACGATGTATACGGTGCAAGACCTCTGAAACGTGCTATTCAGAGCAGAATTGAGGACGCTTTGTCCGAGGAAATGCTCAAGGGCAACGTGAAAAAGGGCGGCAAGTATATCTGCAATGTCAAAGACGACAAATTTGTTTTTGACAAGGCCGAGGAAAAAACCGTAACCGAATAAGCATAGCAGTCCGTAAAGCCATATGACTTTACGGACCGCTTTCTATATTTTCATATAATAGATGTAAAAGAATTGCAGCTTTTTTGTATGTAAATCGGTATTGCACTCGGAGCGGCAAAAGTGTAAAATATACTCCGGAAGTGGTATTGTGGCAAACACAAGAAAAAACGAAATTTCAACAATAAACAAAATACGCTTTGACCCGACAAATCCGCGCGAAGACGATATAGACATACGCGACATAGCGCACGCTCTTTCTATGATGACAAGGGCAAACGGTCATTTTACCGAGTTTTATTCGGTGGCAAGACATTCCGTAAACTGTGCGCTTGAGGCAACGGCACGCGGATATTCAAAAAGGGTCGCACTTTTTTGCCTTTTGCACGACAGCGCCGAAAGCTATATAGGAGATATGACAAGACCTCTGAAAATGCACTTTCCGCTGTTTTCAGAATATGAAAAGCTGCAAAAGGTAATTTTTTCAAAATATGCGACGCTTGATATTGACGATGACGAAAAGGAAAAGGTGAAATCCGTAGACGACAGCTTACTGTATCACGAGTTTCTTTGCTACCACGGCGACAAGCTGTTTGACTTTACACCGGAAATACATATAGATGTAAAGGATAACTCAAAAAATATATCCGAGACCGAAAAGGAGTTCCTCTGTATGTACGAGGCTTTAAAGATAAAATAATCCTGAACGGTTAAAAGCAAAACCAAAAATCCATTGCATTTTAAACAGCCTAAAACGACCTAAAGCACTTGTTTTTGTGAGTGCTTTAGGTCGCGGTGTTTTTGGACTGTATTACTGTTTTCGGTAAAAATAAAACCGACAAGCTTCAACTGAACTTGTCGGCTTTTGGGAGCGATTAAGCAACAGCTTACGAACCATAACGCTCCCTTTATAAAAATATTATATATGAATTCTTATTGAATTTCAACGGGAGCATGGAAAATTTTGTCGTTTTATAGTATTATTTTATAAAGTGATTTTATGAAATATAATGTGGAAAAAGATAGTAAAAAATTTTATTTTGGAAAACAAGAAGATTATTCATAATATAGACCTACATATCCAACCAAACTTTTTGATTTTTTATCTATTTCTGAATTATCAAAAATAACAAATGTCTATAAAAGGAGTTCTGAAGTTATGTACAAATATAATGTTAGTAATCATATAGAAAAAGTAAAAAATGAAGTAGCAAAACTATTAGAGGGAGACAACTCTGGACATGGACTTGAACATATTAATAGGGTTTTAGATTTATCTTTAAAATTCGCTGAAAAAGAAAATGCAAATAAATATATAGTATCATTAATAGCATTACTTCATGATGCAGATGATTATAAGTTATTTGGTATGGAAAATGCAGAGAAACTTACAAACGCCAAAATAATTATGGATGATTGCAATGTTGATAAAGCTATCCAAGAACAAGTATGTGATGCTATTAATAATATTGGATATAGCAAAAGATTAAAAGGACATAGTCCAACAACTCTTGAAGGAAAAATTGTATCAGATGTAGATATGTGTGATGCATTAGGAGCAAATGGTATTTTAAGAGTCTATACTTATAGTATGAAAAATGGAAAACCATTTTTTGATAGATATATTTTCCCAATTGAAGATATGAATGCAGAAAAATATACAAGAAAATGTGCAGATAGTAGTGTATGCCATATTTTTGAAAAAATATTAAAACTTAAAGATTTAATGCTAACTGATTCTGGTAAAGAAGAATCTAAAAATAGGCATCAAATAGTTGTAGATTTTTTATATCATTTGTTTAATGAAGAAAATGCTCCTGAATGGATTGAATATTTAAATAATTATCTTAAATAAGGGTATGGGAATTCCCATAGTAGAATTTATGCGGGAGTATAAATTCAGTGCTGGCTAGACACTATTTTTACTCCCACAGTCTAAAAAATATAAAAAGAGGATTAAATTATTTTGATAATTTTTTCCTCTTTTTTAAAGATTATTTACACAAAAACATATTCATTTAAGACAAATTAGTATTTAACTATCTAATCCTCAAAAACCATTGATTTTTCAAGGCTTCACGCCTGTTTTTCATTCAAACCTTATCTGTTTGCCCTTGTTTTTGCCCTTACGAGCCGAAACAAGGGCAATTTTTTATTCCCCGCCGACCACCTTATCCAGCAGCCTTGCGGAAGTACGCCTCGCTTCCCTTGTAGAGTGAGCGTAGATGTTCATTGTGGTACTGACATCAGAGTGTCCGAGAAGTTCCTGCACATCTTTCGGCTTTGCGCCGCCGGACAGCAGATTGCTTGTGTAGGTGTGACGGAGCGTGTGAAAATGGAAATCTTCAAGCCCTTTCACTTTCTTCTTTGCCGCCCTGCACATAATCCCTACCGTACTCGGCGCTTCATACGCCCCGTCTGCTCTCAGGCAGACAAAGGAGATTTCCTTATAGTCCTCCGGGACTTCCTCTGTCCTTTGCCGGCTGTAAACCTCATAATAGGTGCGCCCTCCTTTACTTCTTTGTAGTAGTTCAGGTGATAAAGCTCCCCGTAGCGGAAACGGTTTTTGCGCTGTTCTGTTCTTGCCGCCCGCAGGATTGCCGCCAGCGTGTCGCAGAAATCAACGGTGCGGACTTTGCTCCGCTTTGTCGTTCCCACTTCGGTTGTGTGCCTTGTTCCGTTATAGCGCATACTGCGGCGTACCGTGAGATATTGCTCCTCAAGGTTAATATCCTGCCAAGTCAAGCCGCATACTTCCCCGATACGAAGCCCTGTGTAGTACGCTATCTGCACAGGCAGCAAAGCGGGATTATCTTTTGTCTTGAGAAATTCCTCCAGCTTTTGGAACTGCTCATGCGTGATAGTAGGAATACTGGAAGTATCTTCCTCACTGTTCGAGAAAATATCCGTTTCCTGCTTTCTGCCCCTCAGCTTCACATACTGCATAGGGTTAAAGGTAATCAGTTTTTTCGGGAAAACCGCAAAGCGGAAGGAATTTTGCAGCACCGCCGAGAACAGGAGCATATATCCTTTGCTCATGGGCTTTGAAGTTGTCCCGTCCGGGTTTGTCCCACCGTAGCTCAGAAAATCAATGAACGCCTGCAAATGGTCGGCGGTCACGGTTTTCAGCTTGCGTTTGCCAATGGGATATTGCTTGATACGGTTGACCGTTCCCTGATAGGACATGACCGTCCCGTTGCTTAAGTTGCCGGGTTTCAGTTCTTCCTCTACCCACATATCCAGCATATCGCCTACTGTGATGTTTTCCGCTTTCCCGACAAACTGCTTTTCCTCGTAGTCCGCTATCGCTTTGCGGAGCATGGCTTCTGTTTCCGCCTTGCTCTCTGTGCCTGCAAACTCTTTCTGCACTTTTCTGCCGCTTTCATCTTCAATATAAAAGCGTCCGTACCACTTTTTGCCTTTCTTTCTTACAGAACCTTTTGCCATAGATAAAAAACTCCTTTCTATCCGTGGCAATCGGGACTGTGACATATGGTGTGCGTAAAGTAATTGTGTCACTTCCGCCAGTGGAAGTCAACTGGCGTCTTTACTTGTCAAGGTGCCACGGAATTTTCTTTTTCGGATAGCCTTTCTTCGGCTTCCTCCACTATCCCGAAAAGTGCGCCCATCGACATTTTTGTGCGCCCCTCATCGTGGATATGTAAAATCCCGTCTAAAAACCGTTTCATATCCTCAATCGGCACTTCCATCTTCTTGCGGTATACCTGCTCCATGATTGCCCCGGACTCTATGGCGTACCGTCCAAGAGACTCTTTCAGCCCTTTGTCCTTCGCCACACGGTCAACTTCCTCCATAGCGTCAGCAAAGTAGCAGGTCATAACCGTATACAGGTCAACCATCTTGCCGAGAAATGTCGTGAGAAGCTGCTGGTGCGGTTCGCCCTTTACTGTATGGGAAACTGTGTCCAGATACTTCTTGATGTGTTCCTCAATATCCCGCTGGCAGAGAGTATAGGTGTCATATTCCTTATCATCGGAAAGACCTGTCAGCCATTCGGGAGTTGTGAGCAACGCTTCCGCAAGACCGTTGATAACCATTGTGCGCTTCGGATCAACCCCGTCCGCTTCGTACCGCTGAATGGTGGATTTGTTCACGCCCACACGCCTGCCGAGTTCCGGCATGGTAATGTTTAACTCTGTGCGGCGTTCCTTAATCCGCCCACCGACCTGTTTTGCGGTGAATGTGGTTTCTTTTTTCAAGGTGTTCACCTCCTGACTGGTATCAGTATAACACACCGATACTTATTTTGCAACCATTATCTCGATAAAAATTGTAAATAAACTATGAATGGTTGCAAAATAGGTTGACAAGAGATGACAGAATAAGTATAATGATAAAACAGTAGTTGCAAAATGAGTATTCTAAAAAGGAGGTTGATAGAATGAACGCAGTCAAAATGGGACTTACCATAGAGGAAGCCGCAGAATGTACGGGTATCGGCAGGAACACCATGCGGAAGCTGGTGGAATGGGGAAAGCTGCCCGTCCTCAAAGTGGGGCGCAAGACCATTATCCGCAGGGACACGCTGGAACGGTTTCTGACGGTCAATCAGGGAAGAAATCTTCTGAAACCCGATGATGTCCGCAGAGTGGAATGACCATCCATTCTTTTTCGGGAAGTAACCCTAAGCCCTCGGCGTTTGAGAGCGAAATACACCCCTCGCACAAATCTTCGATTTGTACTCCGGGTATTTCGCCCTTGCAGGGGGCTTCCGTATCAACCGCCTGCAGCGTATGATACGGGGCTGTCACCGTTGCCGCAGTGACAGCCGCAACCGTAAACGGTTGCAAAGGACGCACCTTGACAACAGAAAACGGAGATGATGTATGCCGAGACACAGTTTTATCCAGATGTCAAAGCTGCCCAATGTCAAAGGGCGAATATCATATATTACAAGCCATGCAAGGCAGGAAAACCTCTATGCCACCTACCGCACCGCCGACAGTACCTTTTGGAGCAATCTTGCAAGGGAAAGCCAGCAGGAGTTTCAGCGCAGCGGCACAGAGGGCAAATGTATCGAAGCAAGGGAACTGATTATCGCCTTGCCCGAAGTCTATACGCAATATGAACCGCAGCAGGTACTCACGGACTTTACAGAGGAGTTCCGCAGGCGGTACGGTGTGGAGTGCGTGTCCGCCCTCCACCACAACAAGCGCAAGACGAATTATCATATCCATCTGATTTTCAGCGAGAGGAAACTGCTCCCCGAACCTGATGTGAAGATTGCTTCCCGCAGCGTATTCTTTGATGAGACTGGAAAGCGTGTCCGCACCAAAAAGGAAATCACGGGGGAGGACGGGCAGATACGGAAAGGCTGTACCGTCATCAAAAAAGGCGAGGTATACGAAAGCCATCTGTTTACTGCCAAAGATACACGCTTTAAGGGAGAGCCTTTTCTCCGAGAGATAAAGGAAGTGTATACGGAACTTATCAACCGCCATATCTCTGATCCTGAGCAGCACTTAAGGGTATTTGATAAAAACAGCGTCTATCTGCCGACCAAGAAAATCGGCAAGAACAATCCCAAAGAGGACGAAATCAACGCCGACAATGCCGCAAGGCAGGAATGGAACAGGACAGCGGATATGGCGTTATTATCAGGTATCTCCGAAGCAAAGATTTTAGAAGTCAAGCAGACAGAGATACACGAAAAGGCGAGCCAGTCTATCAAAAGCAAGGGCTGGCTGCCGGGTCTGTTCCGCAGTATCGTCAGCAAGGCAAAGGACTTCCTGCAAAACCTAATCCGTGAACACGATATGCCGCCGAAGCCTGTCCTTGAGATAGATATGGCAGAGTTCCGCACCATGCAAAAGCTGATGATAAAGGCGCAGGATAAGGCGAAAGAAATCCGGCATTTGCAGGATACGGTACTTCCGAAGCTGAAACAGCAGCTCGCCGACACAAAGGGGATTTTCAAAGGTAAGGAGCGCAAGGCGCTCACAGAGCAGATACAGCGGACAGAAAAGGAAATCGCTGAAAAGCTGGATAAACTACCCGATGTTTTGAAAGAGGACGGTTATCCCGATGTGCAGGCGTTCATGGCAACCTACCGCAAGGCGGAGGCTGTTGTGGAGCAGTACAACCGTGACCTTGCCGCATGGGAGCGGGAGGTCAGGGAGAACCGCAGACCAGCCGAAAAAGAAAGGCTTACACCGCCCGAAAAGAAAAGTATTCGTGACCAGCTCAGGCGGCTACAGGCAGAGGGCAGACAGAGAAGCCAGCCAAAGCGAAAATCCCACGACAGAGAAAGATAGCTTTAATGCCGAAAACAACACCGCAGGGCAGTACCCCTGCCTTGCGGGATTACATACATTTTAAGACAGAGAAACACCCTGCAAGATTTTGAAGTCTTACAGGGCATAGGTGGTTCATTCAGGAATTAATACATCTCCATCGGAGATTGTTGCCTTAAATGCCGAAATTGCACCTGCAATGGTGTTACCACTGGTTTCATCAATTTCGCCTTCATAGGAAATTTGCACGGTATCACCAACCTTGACAATTCCATAATCTACATAACGGGAGATACGAAGGTCATTTAGCAGAACCTTGTAGGTGATACCGTCCGCCGGATTCTTGCACAGGATAGAATCATCCACCAAGATATATTCTTCCGTAATCTTAATGATTGTACCGGCTACCGAGTTTCTGTACGGTTCATACTCTACTTCAGTGGAATTCTCTTTCGCATAATGGATAATCCTGCTTGCAGCATCCTCGCCGATGTTGAATAGATACTGCCAATTAAATGCGTTTGTCCACAGATAGCCGTCTTCCGTCACATACAGAGCAACTTTGTAAACACCAAGTGCTTCGGAAGTAATCGTAAAACTGAGGTAACTTCTGTCACCAACCGTCCATGTTTGATCTTCAACGAAAGGGGCGTTCCTACATTCGGACAGAACTTCCCACACATAATCGTCACTGCTCAATGCAAAATGTTTGCTATCAGGACTATTGTCTCCTTCGGAAAAGCGCTGAAGCTCCACGACCTCGGACAGATTTACGACATCCATAAGCTCACCAAGGGTGTTCGGAGGAGCATACTCGTCATTCTGAAAGACATAATAACTGTCCTCCATCTTTACGGCTATAAACTGACTTTGAGCAATATCCTTCAGTGCATATGCTTCAAACTCGGCAGAATATTTTTTTCCATTATTGACTTCATCATATCCAACCACAGTGTAGTTGCCAATTCTCTCGCCAATCCATGCTTCTGATACCGCACGGCCTTTTCCATGATACTCAATACCGTCAATTTCGACATTTCTATATTTTTCATATGCAGTCTGATACTCCCATGGCCATACAATTGCAGATTCGCTGGCTTGGATAGAAAAGTCCTTGTATCTGCCGTCGGTTCCCTCCGGTGTTACATTTTCCCGAAATAGCGATGGGAGGATTGCCGCCCCTACAATTACAATCACTGCAAAGCATGCTGCCAAGGAACCCCATTTTAACCAATGTTTCTTATTTTTCTTCTTGCACTTAGCTGCGTCGGCGACAAGATCGTCATCAATTTGCCCGATGGCATTTGCGATTCTCGGTGTTTTCATATTTCAACGCCCTCCTTAATCAAGTAATCTTTTAGCTTGTTTCGGGTGTAGAACAACATATTTTTGACCTTACTCTCAGTAAAAGAATAGCGCTTTGCAATCTCCCTTATAGAATCGAAATAGAAATACTTGCGGATGAAAACATTCCTGACATATTCCTCCTGACTGCGAAGAAACTTACTGATCAGCTTACCTACATCCTCGTCGCTCACATCGGGAGCATATCGTTCATCCGGCAATACTGCCGCAAGCTCATCCAAGGATAAAATGATTTCCGCCGACCGTTTCTTTCGCTTCATAAACTCCAGTCGCTTCAAAGAGAGATTTCGTGCAATCTTGCAGATAAAGGACATGAAATTGTGCGGTCTTGTAGGCGGAATGGTGTTCCACACACTCACATAAGTATCATTAACGCATTCCTCAGAATCTTCGTGATTATTTAGAATGTTATAGGCAATACTGTGGCAGAGTTTTCCGTACTTTGTATCCGTCTCCTTGATCGCCTGTTCATCTCTATTAAAGTAGAGTTCTATGATTCTCAGATCATCCATGTTGTTCACCTCCCTCATTTGACCTAAAAGCGCTTTCGCCTATTAAGTACGTTTTTTGAGGCGATGGTCTTAAAAAAATAACTCTTTTAGAATTATACCATAAATCTTTGATTTTTCGGTCATATACATAAACGGCGGCAAGGTTTTCCTCGCCGCCGCTCCGGCTTAACTGTAAATCAGTTCTGCATTTACAATCTCCACCGCTCTACTGCGAATATTATTCATCCTGCCAATCCACTCCATTTGATTTTCTGTCTTTAGTTGCTCGGTTACGCCCTCACGCTCCGACATCTGTTTTATCAACCGAAGGAACATATCCTTTGCCTGTTTGTCTATCTCGGCAAGGTATTCGTTCAGCCTTCCGCTTGTGAGCAAATTGGTATATGTAAGCCTGTGATATTCTTTCAGATAGTGCAAATGCCGCTGTCCCCACAAACCGATAGGCTGTTCTTTTTCGGTTGGTAAGATAAGACAAGGAATATAATAATCTCCTTGCAGTTCATACCACAGACCATTTTTATCATCGTAAATATACTTGTCCATTGAAAATCCTCCGTTATAATATATTCGCACATACATCACAGTTCTCCGATTGCCACACTCTGTTATATCTTGTTATGAGATTTTCTTGCCCTTGCATTTGCCCTTATGAGCAAGGAGGGAAAGAGTAAACTTGTGTGTAACCGTATAAAGAGATAAGGCGAACACATTGCGATAAATCCTTTGTTTTCAAGGCTTTTGGAGGATTTTATTAAAGCACTGTAACCTCTGTTGAAAGGTCATAATTTACTGATATTCAAATTACGATTTAGAAGAACTTTGACTTTTCCCTTTTTAGTTTTATAAGTAAAGTCCTTAATTAGTTCTAAAAGTTTAGGATTAGGTTTAAGTTCTTGGGTAATTTTAAATTCAAGCATAAAAAATGTCCTCCTTCCTAGAAAGAGAACATTATATTTTTATAAAATAAAAACTTACGAACTTTAATTAGTCCGTAAGTTGTCTTCAAATGGAGCGGGTGATGGGAATCGAACCCACACAGCCAGCTTGGAAGGCTGGAATTCTAACCATTGAACTACACCCGCAAACAACATTCAGTATTTTAGCAAACAAAATGCAAAAAGTCAATATAAAACTCTAAATTTATGTTTTCACATATTTATTTTGGACTCGTTTTATGTTATACTGCTAAACGAAGAGCTATGCTAAAGCTATATTTTATACACAGGAGATCAGACTATGCAGGTTACAAGACAGATTACAAATGACATCACCTATGTCGGTGTGAGCGACAGACGTCTTTCGCTGTTTGAAAATATTTTCCCCATACCGCGCGGTGTTTCATACAATTCTTACATTATAAATGATGAAAAAACGGCACTTATAGATGCCGTGGATTATGATTCGAGTCGTGTTTTCGTTGAGAACGTTAAGGCTGCGCTTAACGGTAAAACGCTTGATTATATTGTTGTGAATCATATGGAACCGGATCATGCAGGCAGCTTAAGGATGATTTGCGACCTCTATCCCGACGCGGCTTTAGTCGCAACCAAAAAGGCTGTCGATATGATGGCGCAGTTTTTCGGTGATGAGCTTAAAAATGAGAAAATAGTAGTAAAAGAGGGCGATACCGTGTCCCTCGGTAAACACGAGCTGTCGTTTTATACGGCACCTATGGTCCATTGGCCTGAGGTTATGGTGACATATGACAGCTTTGAAAAAGTTCTTTTCAGCGCGGACGCATTCGGTACATTCGGCGCGCTGAACGGCAACATATTCAACGACGAATACGATATTGACCGTGATTGGCTTCCGGATTATCGCAGATACTATACAAATATTTGCGGCAAATACGGTATGCAGGTGCAGTCGCTTCTCAAAAAGCTTTGACGCTCGATATTCAGATGATATGCCCTTTGCACGGACCGGTTTGGCGCTCAAATCTTGTTTATATCATAAATAAATATGATCTTTGGAGTAAATATGAGGCTGAGGGCAATTCGGTTATGATAGCTTATGCGTCGATTTACGGCAATACCGAAAATGCCGCATATTATCTTGCAAATGAATTGTCAAAGCTCGGTGTTAAGGATATCGCCATGTATGACGTCTCTTCGACAGACGTGTCTTATCTCATTTCAGAGACCTTCCGCTGCAGTCACATAGTGTTGATGTCGGCTACATACAATCTTGAGATTTATCCCAAGATGGACGATTATATTTCGGATATGAAACGCCTTAATGTTTCAAATAAGACGTTTGCGATAGTTGATAACGGAACATGGGCACCCACCGCCGGCAAAAAAATGCGCGAGGCCGTAGAAACGCTTAAAAGCTGTAAAATCTGCGAAAATACGACTACGGTGAAATCTGCGGTTAACGGCAGCAATGCAGCAGCCATTGCAGCCTTGGCGAAGGAAATTGCGGCAGAAATACAAGGCTGATAAAATGTACTTGACATACCGTTCGGCAATCTGATATAATTCATATGTAAACGACCTGCTCGTAAAGTCGAGCAGGAAGTTTTTACACCAAACAGTTAGCATATGCTAACCGACTTAAAGCGTAGAATTATTAAATCGGTGCCATATGCGGAGCTTAAATTCCATTGACGGTGCCGCAATAAATCCGCCGCACAGAGCGGATTTTAAAAAGCTCTTGCAGTTAGCAAACGCTAACCGCGTGGACTGTGTTACGGATTTTGACATAAGAGAGGAGTGACCGATTTTGTCCGAAGAAACGGTTATTAACTGCTGTTCGCCATGCCTTGCCGGTCTTAAAACCGGAAATCTGTTTTCCTGCAAGGTTGACGATAAAAGTGACTTGCTTCGCTCGGTTCGCGAGCTGAATCGGCGGCTTGTGCCTCGCGGGCTTCGCATTATGCCGGTTAAAATCACAAAAACAAGGGCGCTGATATATCTTTACAGACCCGACAGGCTCGAAAAAGATCTTGCCGACAAAACCGCTGCCGAGCTGCTGTCGGAGAGGGCTTACCCCGTGGGCTGTACCGAAAGATGTGTGGCGGAGCTCATAAGACGTGTCAGGCACGAAGAGGATTTTCCGCACGAAATAGGACTCTTTCTGGGTTATCCGTCTGAGGATGTCAGCGGCTTTATAAAGCACGGTGCAAAAAATTCAAAATGCGTCGGCACTTGGAAGGTTTACGGTGACGAAGCGGAGGCACAGAAAAAATTCAAGCTTTATAAAAAATGCACAAGAGTGTATAAAGACGCTTACAAAAAGCACAATTCATTTGAACGCCTTGTTGTGAGCAGTCATAATAAATAATCTGAAAGGATATGATAAAATGAGTAAGGTAGCAGTAGTATATTGGAGCGGAACGGGAAATACCGAGGCAATGGCTTCGGCCGTGGTTGACGGTGTTCGCGAGGGCGGCGCTGAGGCAGAGCTTTTTACGGCTTCCGAGTTTGATGCGTCAATGCTCTCTTCTTTTGACGCTGTGGCGTTCGGGTGTCCGTCAATGGGCAGCGAACAGCTTGAGGACAGCGAGTTCGAGCCTATGTTTAATTCATGCGAGGGTGATCTCGGAGGTAAAAAAATTGCGCTCTTCGGCTCTTACGGATGGGGCGACGGCGAATGGATGAGAAGCTGGGAGGAGACTTGCACAGCAGACGGTGCAGTGCTTGTGACAGAGTCGGTGATATGCAACGACGCTCCTTCTGATGATGCAATCGCAGAGTGCAAGGCGCTCGGTGCGGCTCTTGCAGCCGTCTAATAATGAAATAAGCCGATTTTTATCGGGTTATTATAAAGCGTTGTCGCCGAAAAATGAAGCTCCGAGGCTTGTTTAAATAAAAAACCGCAAAGTAAAAACTTTACGGTCTTTGCTCAGCCTCTTCGGCGACAATTGATAAAAATAAGACCCACTGTGAATCTTCCTCCTTGAATTTTTTTCACAGCGGGTCTTTTTTTATTAGATTTTGAAGTAATCTACCGCATTTATAAACATACGGTTATCTTTGTTGCCGTCAACGTTTTTATATACGTTATCGGAGAAGCGTTCGGAATGACCCATCTTACCGAATACTCTTCCGTCCGGCGAGGTTATGCCCTCGACCGCCTCAAAGGAGCCGTTCGGATTGTACCTGATGTTCATGGTGGGCTTTCCGTTTTCGTCAACGTACTGCGTTGCAATCTGACCGTTTTCCGCAAGTGAGCGGAAAAGCTCTTTCGGGCAAACAAACCTGCCTTCGCCGTGAGAAATCGCAACAGTATGTATATCGCCTACATTTGAGGACGACAGCCACGGAGACTTGTTTGAGGCAACTCTCGTGTTGACAAGTCTTGACTGATGTCTGCCTATGGTGTTAAAGGTAAGCGTCGGTGTGTCGGCACTCGGCTCTATGATTTCACCGTAGGGGACAAGACCGAGTTTTATAAGTGCCTGGAAGCCGTTGCAGATACCGGCCATAAGTCCGTCACGTTCTTTTAACAGTGCGTGGACTTTTTCTTTTATAACCGGATTGCGGAAGAATGCGGTTATAAATTTACCGCTGCCGTCCGGCTCGTCGCCGCCGGAGAAACCGCCTGGAATGAATATTATCTGCGAAGCTTCAATTTTTTCGGCGAAAACATTTACGCTCTCGGTTACGTCAGATGCAGAGAGGTTTTTGATTACCATAACTTCTGGATCTGCGCCGGCGTTAATAAACGCCCTTGTTGTATCGTATTCGCAGTTTGTTCCGGGGAATACGGGAATCAAAACCTTGGGCTTTTTGATGCCGATTTTGGGCGAAATGCGCGTTTTTGCCGTAAAGCTGTATGCGTTTACAGCCTTTTCGGGAGTCTTTATGTTGCAGGCAAATACAGGTTCAAGCTTGTTCTCGTATACTTTTTGGATTTCGTTGAGGTCGATTTTTTCAATACCTATCTTTACGGAATAATCCATGGTCGTTTCGCCGAGGAGAACCGCGTCGTCAAGCTCACAGGCGGCCTCTATAACAAACGAGCCGTAGCTGTAATCATATATCTTGTCCGCCGGGAATCTCTTGTCAAAAGCAAAGCCTATTTTGTTTCCGAAGCAGGCCTTCATAACGCCCTCGGCAATGCCGCCGTAAGACGGGGTAAATACGGCGAGAGCCTTTTTCTCCTTAATGAGCTTTTCAACTCTTGCAAATACCGCTTTAAGGCTCTCTGTGTCAAATGTGCCGTCGGAATTTTTCTTCGGCTCTATGTAGTAGACCTTAGAGCATGGGAGCTTCCACTCGGGCGACATAACATCGTCGCTTGAACCGACGGAAACCGCAAATGAAACGAGAGTAGGAGGAACGTCAATATCCTCGAATGTGCCGCTCATGGAATCCTTGCCGCCTATTGACGCTATTCCGAGCTCAAGCTGAGCCGTAAGTGCGCCGAGAAGTGCCGCGGTGGGCTGGCCCCAACGCTTGCTGTCGCTTGTCATTCTCTCAAAATATTCCTGGAATGTGAGGTAGCAGTTTTCCGTGTTTCCGCCCGTGGCTATAAGCTTTGATACGGACTCCACAACCGCAAGGTATGCGCCGAGATACTGATTTTTCTCGGTGATAAATGGGTTGTAGCCCCAAGCCATAACCGAGCAGGTCTTTGTGTCCTTATTAAGAACGGGAATTTTAGCCGCCATGCCTTGAGCCGGCGTCATCTGATATTTTCCGCCGAAGGGCATAAGCACGGTATTTGCGCCTATTGTTGAGTCAAAACGCTCCGAGAGTCCGCGCTTTGAGCAAATATTAAGGTCATCGGCGAGCTTCAAGAATTTCTCACCGTTGGTTTTACCCTCAACGCTTTTAACTATGGGCTGAGGATTTGTAACGGTTACAAGAGTGTGCTTTTCGGCACCGTTTGAATTTAAGAATTCACGGGAAATATCGACTATCTTTTTGCCGTTCCATTCCATTGTAAGGCGGTTTGTGTCGGTAACCTCGGCAACAGCGGTGGCTTCGAGGTTTTCCGTTTTGGCAAGCTCCAAGAACTTTTCCGCATCCTCTTTGCAACTACAACGGCCATTCTCTCCTGCGATTCGGAAATTGCAAGCTCTGTGCCGTCAAGACCTTCGTATTTCTTGGGGACTTTATTCAAATCAATGTGCAAGCCGTCGGCAAGCTCGCCTATGGCTACCGATACGCCGCCCGCACCGAAGTCGTTACATCTTTTTATGAGCTTTGTAACTTCACTGTTTCTGAAAAGTCTCTGCAATTTTCGCTCTTCCGGAGCGTTACCCTTTTGAACCTCGGCACCGCAATGCTCGAGTGACGAGAGCTTATGCGATTTTGAAGAACCTGTCGCACCGCCGCAGCCGTCACGGCCGGTTCTGCCGCCGAGTAAGATGATTATGTCACCGGGAACAGGCTCTTCACGGCGAACATTTTTTGCGGGAACGGCACCTACAACGGCACCTATTTCAAGACGCTTTGCAACATATCCGGGGTGGTAGATTTCGTCTACCGAGCCGGTCGCAAGCCCTATCTGGTTGCCGTATGAGCTGTATCCTGCCGCAGCTGTGGTTACGAGCTTTCTCTGCGGCAGCTTACCGGGCATGGTTTCGCTTACGGGCTTTAACGGGTCCGCCGCACCGGTAACACGCATTGCCTGATAAACATATCCTCTGCCCGACAGCGGGTCGCGGATAGCTCCGCCTATGCAGGTTGCCGCGCCGCCGAACGGCTCGATTTCCGTCGGGTGGTTGTGTGTTTCGTTTTTAAATAAGAAGAGCCAATCTTCGTCTTCGCCGTCTACATCAACCTTTATTTTTACGGTGCAGGCATTGATTTCATCAGATTCATCAAGATTTTTGAGCTGACCCGTGTGTTTTAAATAACGTGCTCCGATAGTCGCCAAATCCATAAGGTTCTGCGGCTTTGTTCTGCCGAGCTCCTTGCGTATGGAAACATATCTGTCGTATGCCTTTTGTATGGTTTTGTCCTCTGTTTACGCCGTCTATCGTCGTGAGAAACGTGGTATGGCGGCAATGGTCCGACCAGTATGTATCAATCATTCTGATTTCCGTTATAGTCGGGTCGCGATGCTCGCCTTTGAAGTATTTGCGGCAAAATTCAATATCCGCAAGGTCCATTGCAAGAGCATATTTGTCTATAAATGCCTTGAGCTCATCTTCGTTAAGCTCCGTAAATCCCGTAAGAGTTACAACGCCTGTCGGAATGATGTAGTTGACACTCAGCGTATCGGGCTTTTCAAGAGAAGCCTCACGGCTCTCTACGGGGTTTATTACATACTTTTTGATAGCCTCAAGCTGTGCCGGAGCAAGCTTGCCGAAGAGCATATATACTTTCGCGGTGCGAACGGTCGGCTTGTCGCCCTCCGAAACTATCTGAATACACTGAGCACAGGAGTCCGCCCTCTGGTCAAACTGACCCGGCAGATATTCAACTGCAAATACCGTGGCGTCGGTCTGAGGCAGGCGAGCGTAGGTGTTGTCAAGCTGCGGCTCTGAGAAAACGGTCTTTTCACAGCGCTCGAAAAGCTCTTCGCTGATGTTTTCCACATCGTATCTGTTGAAAATACGAAGCTCTTCAAGCGAGTCTATCATAAGCAGTGAGCGTATATCCGATAAAAGCGATGCAGCCTCGTCTGCAAATTGTTTTTTCTTTTCAACGTAAATTCTGTATACCATTTCGTCACTTCCTGTTTATTTTTTCAGTGCGGCAAGCGCACGCGCACCGATGTCTTTTCTGTAAAAGGCGTCCTTAAATTTAATCTGCTCGGTTGCTTTGTAAGCGGTAGAGAGGGCGGCGTTAAGGTCTTTTCCCGTTGCCGTAACTCCGAGGACTCTGCCGCCGGAGGTCACGATTTTGCCGCCCTTTTCGGCAGTGCCGGCATGGAATACCGTGACGTTTTCCGTGTTCGCTGTCGCCGAAGTCTATTTCATAGCCCTTGCCGTAAGACAGCGGATAACCGCCGGACGCGATAACCACGCATGCCGCACTTTCGTCCTTGAACTCAACATTTAAAAACGAGAGCGTTTCATCGTGAACCGCACGCATAATTGTGAGAAGGTCGGTTTTGAGAAGCGGCAAAACAACCTGAGTTTCGGGATCGCCGAAGCGGCAGTTGTATTCTATAACCTTAGGACCCTTTGGTGTCAGCATGAGACCGAAGTAAAGGCAGCCCTTAAAGGTCCTGTTTTCGTTGTTCATAGCCTTAACTGTGGGCAGGAATATCTTTTCGGCACATTCCTTTGCGATTTCGGCCGTGTAGTAGGGGTTCGGCGCAACCGTTCCCATTCCGCCTGTATTGAGTCCTTTGTCGCCGTCAAGAGCACGCTTGTGGTCCATGGACGAAACCATGGGAACTACGGTTTTTCCGTCGGTGAAAGAGAGAACGGAAACCTCGGGACCCGTTAAAAATTCCTCGATAACGACATTGTTGCCGCTGTCGCCGAACTTTTTATCCTCCATTATTGTTTTTACGGCGTCCTCTGCCTGCTCCTCGGATTCGGCTATTATAACACCTTTTCCGAGGGCAAGACCGTCCGCCTTAATAACGGTCGGATATTCATTTTTTTCTTTTATGTAAGAGAGCGCTTCTTCGGGATCCGAAAAAACTTCATAGCCCGCTGTCGGGATACCGTATTTTTTCATAAGATTTTTTGAGAAAACCTTGCTCCCCTCGATTATGGCCGCTTTTTTAGACGGACCGAAGCACGGTATTCCCTTGCTTTCGAGAATATCCACCAATCCTAATACGAGCGGGTCATCAGGAGCCACTACGCAGAAATCAATGTTCATTTTAACGGCAAAATCCGTAATGCCGTCTAAATCCGTGGCACTTATGTTGACGCATTCCGCGTCTTTTGCTATGCCGCCGTTTCCGGGGCACGCAAAAATCTCGGTAACCTCCGGATTTTCCTTCAGCTTTTTAATTATGGCGTGTTCTCTTCCGCCCGCGCCGACTACAAGTATTTTCATTTTAGAAACCTCTTATTGTTTTATCAGTGATGGAAAAGACGTATTCCTGTGAATGCCATGGTAATGCCGTGCTTGTTGCAGCAGTCAATTACGATGTCGTCACGTATGGAGCCGCCCGGTTCAACTATATACGAAACACCGCTTCTTCTTGCACGCTCTATGTTGTCGTCAAACGGGAAAAACGCGTCCGAGCCGAGCGATACATCGTGAAACTGTGCGAGCCAAGCCTTTTTTTCTTCCTTTGTGAGGGGTTCGGGGCGAGTGTTAAAGGTGTTCTGCCAAACATCATCGCCGATTACGTCCTCATAGTCGTCGGAGATGTATACATCAATGGCGTTATCTCTGTTGGGTCTGCCGATGGACTTTATAAAGTCGAGAGCGAGAACCTTAGGATGCTGTCTTAAATGCCAATTGTCGGCTTTGCTGCCGGCTAAGCGTGTGCAGTGAATTCTTGACTGCTGACCGGCGCCCACGCCTATGGTCTGACCGTCTTTTGCATAGCATACGGAGTTGGACTGTGTGTATTTGAGCGTGATAAGCGAAATTATAAGGTCGCGCTTTGCACTTTCGGGAAGCTCCTTACTTTCGGTGACTATGTTTAAAAGTGAGCTTTCGTCAATTTTTAATTCGTTTCTGCCCTGCTCAAATGTAACGCCGTAAACGTCCTTATGCTCTATCTGAGCGGGCTTGTATTCGGGGTCTATTTCAACTATATTGTAATTTCCCTTTTTTTTGGATTTGAGTATTTCAAGAGCCTCTTTTTCGTATCCGGGAGCAATTATACCGTCGGAAACCTCATGCTTTATAAGCAGTGCCGTGGGAACGTCACATATGTCTGAGAGCGCTATCCAATCGCCGAAGGACGACATTCTGTCTGTGCCCCTTGCTCTTGCATAAGCTGATGCGAGAGGGGAGAGAACCGCATCGTCGTCAACCCAGTAAATTTTTCTGAGCGTATCGGAGAGCGGCAAGCCGACAGCCGCGCCTGCAGGGCTGACATGCTTAAAGGAAGCAGCCGCAGGAAGACCGATGGCGGATTCCAATTCTTTTACAAGCTGATAGCTGTTCAGCGCGTCGAGGAAGTTAATATAGCCGGGTCTGCCGTTTAAAACGGTAACCGGTAAGTCTCTGCCGTCCGCCATAAAAATTTTAGACGGCTTTTGGTTTGGGTTACAGCCGTATTTAAGTTCGATCTCTTTCATTTCAGACCTCCGTAAAGTCACTTCTTAATTGTTTTTGTTGATGATTCTTTGGGTGTATTCGTTTGTTTCAATGTCAATAAATCTTACGAAAAGCGAAACCTTATTGTCCTCGTTGAGATTTTCCCAGATAAGCTTTGTAAGAGTATCAATATCCGTGTCGGGAAGCTCAAGCGTTTTCGGCTCACCTTCAAAGCTCGGAAGCGGATTTCCGTCGCATTTATAAGTGTGGATAAATTTTGCTTTACCGCAGAGTGGATTTTGATACGCATAGGTGTATCTCTGACAAGAACTGCCGTCGCCGTCTGCCGATTTAAGGATTGACATGGCGTAGTTCATTTCGCCGTTGTCTATGTGGATAATGCCCGATATTCTCGGCGTGAAATTAGGAGCGTCATCCTCAAACTCTCTTGTGCGAAGCGACTGCTCAAAGGTCATCTGCTTGTCCATAAGCTCATAAATTGTATCGGTCTGGTCGCCGTTTGTAACAATAGTTTTGTTACCGAGAACTCTTACGGGAGCGTAGATGATAAGGTGGGGGTCAACCATCTTGGACTCGTCGAAAGCCTGAGTGCGAATACCTTCGCCGTCCTCAACGAACACACGGTTCCTGCTGTTCTCGCTTCTGCCCATAATGAAATAAGCAATAACAGCCTTTTTGCCGTCCGCGCTCTTTCCTATCATAATTCCCCTACCGTGATATGCGAGAGAATTAAGCTCTTCCTTAATAGATTTTATCTCCATGAAGCAATATCCTTTCAAAATTTATTAAAATGAACCGAGATAACACTCGGTAATATAATTTTGTGAAACCTTGCCGCCTTTTTCATGTTTTGAAAAAGCATTTTCAAGTTCACAAACAAAGCCGTCATAGCCGCTGTCATCACGCCGCGGCGCATACGAACGGGAAAGATTGTCGCCGATAAACTGTTCCTTTGTGACAAATCTCTCATTTTCAAGTCTTAAAAAATCGGTGTTTTTAAAATATTCGTTTCTTAAAAATGAGTCGCCGTCAAAGTCATCATAACCCGTCTTGACATGACCGCTTCGGTAGCAGTCGCAATATTTCATACAGATTTTGTTGCGCTCTTCTTCAAGACTGCTTTGACATCTTGAATTCCACACGATAGCAAGGTGTCCGTCATGAGTTAATATCCGTCGGCACTCCTCCTTGAACCTCGCCTTATCGAACCAATGAAATGCTTGTGCAACGGTTATCAGGTTAATACTTTTGGCGTTAAGCGTTGTGCTTTCCGCTGAGGCAACAACCGTTTTTACCTTGTCGCCCAAAGCTTTTTTGAGAATCGAGAGCATATCCGAGTTAGGTTCAACCGCCGTTACGCTCCACGGCTTTTTGAGCAGCGCAGATGTGAAAATGCCTGTGCCTGCGCCTATATCCGCCACGGCTTCGGCGTTAGTCATATCGTAAAGCCAATCAATAAGCTTTTCGGGATATGACGGACGATACTTTGAATAAAGCTCCGCCTTACCCGTGAATTTGTTCTCATTCATTGCAGTATGTCCTGCCGTTTTCGATCTTTACTTTACCTGAGCACATAAGCTCGACCGACTCGGGGAGAATTTTCCACTCCGCCTGCTCCATAACGCGTTTTTGAAGTATCTCGGGAGTGTCATTTTCCTCAACATAAACTGCCTTTTGCATAATAATCGGTCCGCCGTCGGGAATCTCGTTTACTATATGCACCGTAGCACCCGTAACCTTAACACCCTTTTTCAGAGCTGCTTCGTGAACATGAAGCCCGTAGAAGCCCTCACCGCAAAACGACGGTATAAGCGACGGGTGAATGTTTATGATTCGGTTTTCGTACTTTTTTGTGAACTCCTTTGAGAGTATTGACATAAAGCCCGCAAGAACAATTAGCTGAATATTGTTTTCTTCGAGATTTTTTAAAATCTCTTCTTCAAATTTTTCCTGGCTTCCGAGCTCTTTTTTTGAGCATACAACGGATTTTATACCGTGATTTTCGGCTCTTTTGAGCGCGTATGCAGTCTTTGAAGAGGACACCATCAAAACTATCTCGCCATGCGGTATCTTACCGTTTTCCTGAGCGTTTATAAGAGCCTCAAAATTTGTTCCGCCGCCGGAAACAAAGACGGCTATTTTTGTCTTCAGCATATTTTAACACCGTCTTCTCCGCTTGCGGTTTCACCTATGATATATGCATCTGTGCCGCTTTCGCGAAGGATCCTTACGGCCCTGTCGGCGTCCTCGGGGGCAACTGTTATGCTCATTCCCACGCCCATATTAAAGGTGTTGAACATATCCCTTTCCGGAATGTTGCCGGTTTTTTCGATAATATCGAATACGGGGAGTATTTTAAGAGCTTTTTTCTCGATAACAGCGGTTATGCCTTCCGGCAGGCTTCTCGGAATATTCTCATAAAAGCCGCCGCCGGTTATGTGCGATACAGCCTTAATTTTAACTTCCTTTGCGAGCGCAAGCACGGGCTTTACATATATCTCGGTGGGAGTTAAAAGAGCCTCGCCTATGGTCGAGCCGAGCTCGTCATACGTCTTATCTATACCACCCTTGTCGAAATCGAATACCTTTCTGACAAGCGAAAATCCGTTTGAATGTACGCCGCTTGAGGGAAGGGCGATTATAACGTCGCCGGCCTTTACCGATTTGTTGTCAAATACATCGGGCTTGTTAACTATGCCTACCGTGAATCCGGCAAGGTCGTAGTCGTCCTCGGGCATCATACCGGGATGCTCGGCTGTTTCACCGCCTATGAGAGCACAGCCGGCTCTGACGCAGCCTTCTGCAACGCCCGATACTATTGATGCTATCTTTTCGGGATAGTTTTTTCCGCAAGCGATGTAATCAAGGAAGAAAAGAGGTTTTGCACCACAGCAGATAACGTCGTTTACGCACATTGCAACGCAGTCTATGCCTATGGTGTCGTGTTTGTCTAAAAGCATAGCGATTTTAAGCTTTGTGCCTACGCCGTCGGTGCCGCTTACGAGTATCGGCTCCGAGCACATCTCATCCTTGAGGTCAAAGAGTCCGCCGAAGCCGCCTATATCCGACATTGCTCCCGAGGTGAGAGTCCTTTTGATATGCTGTTTCATAAGCTCAACTGACTTGTATCCGGCGGTTATGTCAACACCGGCAGCCTTGTAGCTCTCGGAAAAGCTCTTTTCCATTATAAATTCTCCTTTCATTCTTTTCGCTTATCTTCTTTTCAAACTGAGTTTTGTTGGTGTCGGCAGGTATTTCTATCGGATACTTGCCGTTGAAGCAGGCGGCACAGAAGTCGAGCTTGCAGCCGTCGGCAAGCTCGAAGACGTGTTCTTCGCTGAGAAATCCGAGCGAATCCGCACCGATTATTTCGCGGATTTCATCTATTGAATGGTTGTTTGCTATAAGGTTTTCGGCCGAGTCTATATCCGTTCCGAAATAGCACGGATGCCTGAACGGGGGAGCCGAAACGCGCACGTGAACCTCTTTTGCCCCTGCGTCGCGGAGCTGTTTAACTATTCTCGCACTTGTTGTTCCTCGGACTATTGAGTCGTCTATCATAACAACTCTTTTGCCCTTTACTGTGGAACCTATCACATTGAGCTTTATCCTGACATCGCTTTCGCGCTGCTCCTGAGTCGGCTGTATAAACGACCTGCCTATATATTTGTTTTTGATAAAGCCCATACCGTAGGGGATTCCCGATTTTTTGGCATATCCCATTGCGGCGTCAAGACCGCTGTCGGGCACACCTATTACAACGTCGGCGTCAACGGGATGCTCTTCGGCGAGAAATTCTCCGGCCTTCTGCCTTGCCAAATGAACCGAAGCACCCTCGATAACGGAATCGGGACGTGCGAAATATATATATTCAAATACGCAAAGAGCCTTTTTGCGGTCGGAGCAATGACCCTCTATTGAGCGCATACCGTATTTGTCGATAACCACTATTTCGCCGGGGCGCACATCGCGTACATATTCTGCACCGAGAGTGGATAAAGCACAAGATTCGGAAGCGAATATCGTTTTACCGCCCTTTTTGCCTATGCAAAGCGGACGAAATCCGAACGGATCACGCGCCGCTATGAGCTTTGACGGCGACATTATGATAAGAGAATAAGCTCCCTTTAGACGGTACATTGCCGAAAAGACCGCCGCCTCAATTGACGGAGCGGCAATTCGCTCCTTGGTTATGATGTATGAAATAACCTCGGTGTCGCTTGTCGAGTGAAAAATCGAACCGCTCATCTCAAGTTCTCTGCGAAGCTCGGCGGCGTTTGTAAGATTGCCGTTGTGAGCGAGAGCCATGCTGCCCTTTATGTGGTTTACTACCATCGGCTGCGCGTTCTCTCGCGAGCCGCCTCCCGTGGTGCCGTAGCGGACGTGACCGACAGCCATTTGCCCCATACCGAGCGAAGCAAGTTTTTCACGGCTGAACACGTCATTTACAAGCCCCGCATCCTTGTAGCAGTTAATAACGCCGTCGTCATTTACCGCTATTCCGCAGCTCTCCTGACCGCGGTGTTGAAGTGCAAAGAGCGCATAATATGCCGCGGACGCCACGTCTGCGGTCTCTTCGGAGTATATACCGAAAACGCCGCACTCCTCATGAATACTGTCAAACATATAATACCTCGTAAATTGCTTTTGTAAACTGCTTAGTCTTTAAGGCCGAGACGACGGAATACTTCGTTGTAAGCTTCTTCCACATTGCCGAGATCGCGGCGGAAACGGTCCTTATCGAGCTTCTCGTTTGTCTTGACATCCCAGAGACGGCAAGTGTCGGGCGATATTTCGTCGGCAAGGATTATTGTGCCGTCGGGAAGTCTGCCGAATTCGATTTTAAAGTCAATAAGCTTCATTCCGGCAGAGAGGAAATACTTTTTGAGGCACTCGTTTACTTTTCTTGTGTAATTCTTTATTGTGTCGATTTCGTCCTGAGTCGCAAGTCCGAGTGCGAGCGCATAATCGTCGTTGATAAACGGATCGCCGAGCTCATCGTTTTTGTAGCTGAATTCAAGAATGGGGCAGAGAAGCTCTTTTCCCTCGGGAACGCCCATTCTCTTTGAAAAGCTGCCTGCGGCCACATTTCTTACTATTACCTCAAGCGGAACTATTGAAACCTTTTTAACGGCGGTTTCGCGGTCGCTGAGCTCTTTTATAAAATGAGTGGGAACTCCGTCTTTTTCGAGCAGACCGAATACATAGTTTGACATTTTGTTGTTAACTACGCCCTTACCCATTATGGTGCCTTTTTTCTCACCGTTAAAAGCGGTTGCGTCGTCTTTATAATCAACTATTACAACGCCGTCCTCATCCGTTGCAAAAACCTTTTTTGCCTTACCTTCATAGAGCTGTTCAAGCTTTTTCATAATTTGTATATCTCCTTCTGTTTTAGTTTTTAAATTGATTTGAAATTATATCATCTTTTCACGAACCGCTTCGGCCATTTCTTTTCTCATACCGCGCAGCTTCTCCCGAAGAGAGTCGTCGGAGAGAGCAAGCATTTGAGCCGCGAGAATTGCGGCGTTTTTGCCTCCGCCCAAAGCCACCGTGGCTACGGGAATGCCGGACGGCATCTGTACCGTGGCCAAAAGTGCGTCAAGTCCGCCGAATGACGAACCCACCGGAACGCCTATTACCGGTAAAACGGTGTTAGCGGCAAGCACTCCGCCGAGATGAGCCGCCATACCGGCTATTGAAATTATAACTCCGAATCCGTTTTGCTCGGCGTTCTTTGAAAAGGCCGACGCCTCGTCCGGTGTGCGGTGTGCCGACATCACGTGAACCTCAAAGGGTATTTCGAGCTTTTTAAGCTCGGTTGCCGCTTTTTCGGCTGTGGGCAGATCGCTGTCAGAGCCCATGATTATTGCAACTTTTTTCATCTTTTGTTCCTCCGGTAAAATATAAAGCGGCGTAGTTTTATACTACGCCGTTCTTTAATAATACATTTTTTCGCAACTATTGCGTTTTTTCATTTTTGCCGCACCTATTTTGCTGCGGTATAATTTTGCACAACGGCAGAGTATTTGCGAATTCATCAAATCATTTCCGTAAAGGCTTTTGATAAAAAGCATTCTTATACCTCCGTCAGCACAAAAACTATACTGTAATTTTACTTTTTACGACAGAAAAAATCAATACCAAAGCCGCGGAATTTTAAAATTGGATACATCAACAAGTATCACAAAATAAAGTAATGCCGTTTGTCTAAAATGACAAGTGCGTCTTACTTTTCGGAGACGGCCTCGGCGGCATTTTTAACGTGCGAGCTTTTTGTCTGCCCGTTGAGCCAATCTGTGATGTCTTTGGTTACGGCGTCACGGTCGATTTCGTTAAGCAGCTCATGTCTGTCGCCGGGGTAAAGCTTCATTTCGACCGAACTATGCCCGGTCTTTTTCAATGTCATGAATACCTCGTTTACACCCTTGCCGTATTCGCCGACAGGGTCGTTTTCGCCGGCAATTAAAAATATCGGCTTATCATTCGGAACCGCGCGGTACCAGTCCTTGCCCGAGATTTGTTTCAAAAGCGAAAACAGAGTTTTAAAGCCGTTTGCGGTAAAGACAAAGCCGCAGTAGTCGTCGTCTATGTATTTTTTAACCTCTTCCTTGTCCTTCGAAAGCCAGTCGAATTGTGTTTCGTTTTCGGTGCGCTTGTTGTATTTTCCGAAGGCGAGCGAATTGAGAAAGTCCGAACGATGATGGTCGCCGCTGCGCTTTTCAATTGCTCTTGCCAAGGCTATACCAAGACCTGCGGCAGGGTTGGCACCGCTTGTTCCGCACCATATCGTACCGTCTATGGTGTCGGGATATTTTGCAGTATATGCGCGTGAGAGGAACGAACCCATGCTGTGTCCGAAAAGGTACACAGGGAGTCCCGGATATTCGCGTCTTGCTATGTCGTTTAATTGCTTCATATCGTCAACAAGGCTTTCAACGCCGTTTTCACCGAAGTAGCCGAGTTCGCTGTCGTCGCTGACGGAATTGCCGTGCCCCAAAAGGTCGCATATAAATACGGCATAACCGTTTTTACAAAGCTCAACGGCAAATCTTCCGTAGCGGTTAGAGTGCTCAGCCATTCCATGCGTTATCTGAACCACGCCTTTTACGCTTCCGTAGTCCGCGGGGGAAGCCGACTGAGCATATATATCGCAGAGCCCCGATGCTGATTTAAAGCTGTATTCATTGGTTAAAAAGTCCATAATGACACCTCATATGAGAGATTTATAATAATTTAAGCCCAAATCATCAGGCTTTTAATTTAATTATTATATCATAAATATCCTGCGGCAGCAGGGACGGCACGAAGTGCGGCGGCGAAAGCCGCAATTTAGTCATTCAATGTTCTCCGAAACGGTCAAAATCTTTGATTTTGTTTTCGTTTCGTGAGGTTATTATATCATACTAATGACGTAATTGTAATGTTGCATTAACATTTTCGTGCATATTCACAATCATTTTCGCGAATTTTTGTCTAATCAGACGATATTGTTTTTTGTATGGTTAAAACTCGTAAAAATCGTTGCAAAACATAAAATGATGTGTTATTATTTTATGCATTGAATATGGGGGTATAGCTCAGCTGGGAGAGCGCTTGAATGGCATTCAAGAGGTCAGCGGTTCGATCCCGCTTATCTCCACCAAACTAAAAAACGCACTTTCGCTATTGTCAGCGGAGGTGCTTTTTATCTTTCCGGCAGAATATATCTCCGTGTTCTGTATTTTGCGGCACGATTCTTGCGGCTTTTGAATCGGGCTTTTAAATAATCGGAGGGAGAAAATTTGCGGTTTTCTACTTTTTGCGAGTATACATATGATGAGGAAGGTCATCGGTTTGCCGAGTACGGAATATGCTGTAAAACAGGTTCGACCGATGTTAAAATACGTGGCATAACTCTCGAAAAGAGTGAAATCAACGAGCTGCTGGCTATGCTGAGATCCGGCAGACCGGAGATGTGTCATATACAATATATAATAGAAGATTTTATAACGCTGAAGAGCAGCGTCATATAGTGCGATAAGCAATCAGCGAAAATGTCGTTTTGCGACACAGGCTCCTGTAATCCCAATTTAATAATCGGTTAATCGGTCGTCACCGACATCGGCGTGATGTAAAAGCAGATCCTCAAATTGTTTGTGCAATTTGAGGACTTTTTATTGTGCTTTATAATATTTTATGTTATTATTAAATGAAATTTTTTATTGGGGGAATCTTAATGGATTTTAAATCGGATTCATTTATGTACGGATTGGGTATATGTATTGTCCTTTTCGTCATTGCACAGTCGGTGTTTTTCCTTGTGCGCGCCGTGAGGAGGGCAAAAGCACTCGGAATTGAGACCTCGACTGTCAAAAAAACCATCTCATCCAGTGCCGTTTTCACGGTAGCTCCGGCTCTTGCGATAGTTGCTACGGTAATAACTCTTGCTAAGGCTCTCGGTATAGTTCTTCCGTGGATACGTCTTTCGGTAATCGGCGCAATACAGTATGAGGTACCGGCCGCCGAGGCAGCCGTTGAGGCATTCGGAATTTCAAGCGGAATTTCACAGGAGATAACCGATCCCAAGATTTTTGCAACTGCTGCATGGGTTATGACTATCGGCAGCGTTATGCCGCTTGTGCTTGTTCCGTTTGTACTCAAAAAAATACAAGGGTATGAATAAGGTCGCGAGTAAGGACAGCAGATGGTCCGACCTTATGTCAGCCGCGGCTTTTATAGGTCTTATTTCCGCCTTTATCGGCAGAGCACTCGCAGGCTCCGGTGATAAATTCGTAGTAGGCGACGGTGCCGGCGTAATGTCCGTAGCGGCGCTTCTTTCGTCAATGCTCTTTATGTTCATTCTCGAAAAGCTGTCCGATAAGCATAATATAAATTGGCTCAAGCCTTTTGCCATGCCGTTTAGTATGATACTTGCAATGATACTCGTAATGATACTTGCCAAGGTTCTTCCGTCGGGCATTGCGACATTTGAATGGAGGGGTTAAGGATGAAGAAAAAGAGAAGCTACTCTGACAGCGTTCATTTTTACGGAATTATATGGGATATTGCCGCCTTGCTTGTCTTTATGATGATTCCGGTTTCTATTTGCTTGCATTTGAATGTATGGCCCGAGGCTAAATATATACTCAAGGGACTTTTACCCGTTGCCATGATATTTTACCCGTCGGCGGTTATAGAGGTTCTTACATACACCCCCTTACTCGGTGCCGGCGGAACATACCTCGGCTTTGTAACCGGTAATATTACAAACCTTAAGCTTCCGTGCGGTCTCAATGCCATGGAGAATGCGGGCGTTCGCGCAAATTCGGAGGAAGGCGAGGTTGTATCAACAATCGCAATAGCCACTTCATCTATCGTTACTACGGTAATAATAGCTCTCGGAGTGCTTGTGTTTTCTCCCTTGCTTCCGTATATCACGGCAGAGGACTCGCCGCTTACCCCGGCATTTAATCAGGTTGTTCCGGCGCTGTTCGGCGCACTCGGAATAAGCTATTTCCGCAAGCATTGGAAGATATCGATAATACCGCTTGCCGTAATAGTCTTAGTTTTGCTTATCAATGGCTCCGTAGGTTCCGGAGTGCTTATACCCATAGGTGTTGTTGTTGCTCTTCTCAGCACTCATATCCTTTATAAAAAAGGCTGGGTAAAATAATTAGCGGCAATTTTAAAAAACAGAAAAAGTGTATTAAGATTGTTTTGGGAGGAATTATTTTATGGGGACACAAAACAGCGGCTCGTCGGTTGATACCGAAAGTGTAAAGACCAAAAGACGCGGCCTTTTCAGCAAAGAAGCCGATGAAGGATATGTGCCGAACAGAGAGCTTTTTGCTTATTCTGCGGCTCTCGCCGGGCAAAATCTCACTTATCAGTTTGTAACACAATGGCTGTTTTATTTCTGTACCGACGTACTTAAAATAGGTGCCAGAAAAGTCGGATTTTTCACCGGATTTTCACGAATTTGGGACGCTCTGAACGACCCGATAGTAGGTGCGATAATCGACCGCCGAAGATGTAAAAACGGTCAGAAGCTGCATCCGTATCTCGGTAAGCTGCCGATTTTTATCGGCATATTGACTGCTCTTATGTTTGTGGATTTCGGCGTGGGAGAAACCGCGGCCATGGTAATAATCCTCTGCGTTTATATCGGCTGGGATTTTACATATTCATTTCAGGATGTTGCCCTGTGGGGTATGATGTCGTTGATTTCGCCGCACCCTCACGAGCGAGCGAGGGTTTCTCAGTGGCTTAACATAGGCGTCGGAGCGGCGTGGGGCGCAATAAGCCTTATTCCGATGATAATGGGCGCAAGAGAAAAAATAGGAATAAGTGAAAAGCTGTTGTTCCTTATTTTCGGCATTGTATTCGGTTTAGGCGGCGAGCTGATGTCAATACTTGCATACAAGACTAAGGAGCGAGTTGAATTTGTTGCACCGCCTAAGCAGTCGCTTCTAAAAGACATTGCGTTGCTAAGGTACAATAAAATACTCATTTTACTCTTGCTTGCGCAGATTCTCAACTTCTTCAACGGAGCCATAGCGTGGATATATTTCTTTAAATACTGCGTCAGCGTAAATATCGGCGGCAAGGTTATAAACGGTGAAACGGTGCAATTCTATTACGGCATACTTGTCAGTGCGTTTTCCGCCGTAAGTATGTTCTTTGCCGTAAAGCTTGCAGATAAGCTCGGCGGTATGAAAAATATGGTCGTACTGGCGCAGGTTATGAATGCCGCTTTCAGAGTCGTGGCTTTCTTTATAGGCTTTGACACGCTCCCCAAGATGATAGCGGTAATCGCCATAATATCCATCTCGTCCATACCGACGAATATGGTCGGTATAGCTCAGCGTGCGCTTCTTTGCGATTCCATAGACTATACCGAATGGAAAACCGGCAAGCGAACCGAGGGTATATCAAATTCCATGCAGAATTTGACGAACAAATTCGTAGACGCCTTAAAGCTGATATTCAGCGGACTTGTACTTTCGGGGCTCGGTTACGACGCGAATTTGGGCCTTGAGGGCCAGACGCAGGCTTTTTATAAGGCTCAGTGGCCGCTCTTTATGCTCCTTCCGGCACTTGGCTCTGTGCTCTATCTCATTCCGTTTTTATGCATACGTTATTCAAAGGCTCAGCGTGCGCAGGTCGAAAAGGATCTTGCGGAAAGACACGCGGAATCACTTGCAAATGATGAAACCGAATCCGTCAAATAAACATAATAATACGGTGTTTTACGTATATAATTCGTGCAAAACCGAATAATTATACATTACACTTGCATAATTTGACTGATAGTGATATTATATATCCATTAAATTATTACGGAGGAATCGTAATGAAAAAAGCATTAAAAGTAATTTCGCTTATGCTCGTAGCCGTTTTAATGGTTATGTCGTTTGCAGCCTGCGGCAGCAAGGATGACACGGCAACCGACTCGGATACGTCCAAGGAAGCAAAAACACCGGCAGTTAAGGTAATCGATGTTAACCTTACGGATGAAGAATATGCGTTCGGCGTTGACAAGAATCAGCCCGAGCTTCTCGAAAAGGTCAACAGCTTTATTGCCGAAATCAAAGCTAACGGAACTTTCGACGCAATATGCAATAAATATTTCGCCGGCGGCACTCCCGATGTAATCAAGTCAGCTGCTCTTGATTCTACCAAGGATCAGCTTGTAGTTGCCACCAACGCGGCTTTTGAACCGTTTGAGTATACAAACGGCGACGGTTACAGCGGTATCGATATGGAAATAGCAAAGGCTCTTGCGGATTATCTCGGCAAAGAGCTCGTTATCCAGAATATGGACTTTGACTCGGTTTGCCTCTCGGTAGGTCAGCACAAGTGCGATGTCGCAATGGCAGGTCTTACCGTAAAGGCCGAGAGAGAAGAGTATGTCACTTTCTCTACTCCTTATTACAAGGCTTCTCAGAGACTTGTAGTTAAGGGCTCCGATACCAAGTTTGACGGTTGTACCGACGCCGCTTCTGTTGAGGCTATCCTCAACACTCTTGACAGCAGTGTAAAAATAGGCGTTCAAAACGGCACAACAGGTCAGCTTTACTGCGAGGGCGACGCGGAGATGGAGTTCCCCGGACTTAAAGCTGTTTGTGTAGGCTACAAGAGCGGTTCTCTTGCCGTTCAGGATATGATCAACGGCAATATCAATTATGTTATAATTGATGCTGCTCCCGCGGCTTGTATTGCTCAGTCCATCAACGAAGTAAACTGAACTGCGGTTAAGACTTAACACTTCAATGCCTCACCTAATAAAAGTGGGGCATTGTTTATATTAAAGTAAGGATTTTGATACATGGGTAATTTTGATATTAGGGTCAAGCGCTTTATTGATGTATTTATAAACGCAGGTGCCTATAACAAGGTTCTGTTAGGCCTTAAAAATACTATTATAATAGCTGTATTGGGTCTTGTTATCGGTATACTTATAGGTACTCTTATAGCCACAATCAGAGTTTTGCCGAAATACAGAAGACTGCCTCGTATTTTAAACGGCTTTTGCAGCTTCTATGTAAGCCTTTTTTCAGAGGAACGCCGGTAGTTGTGCAGCTTCTTGTGTTTTACTATGTGCTTTTACCTCTGTTAAACATTAAAATGACGTCGGTTGCGGTATCCGTATGTGTGTTCGGGCTTAACAGCGCGGCATATGTTTCCGAGATAATGCGAAGCGGCATACAGTCGGTCGACCCCGGCCAAATGGAGGGCGGCAGAGCCGTAGGTATGAGCTACGGAACCACGATGATGAAAATTATCATTCCGCAGGCAATAAAAAATATTCTGCCTACGCTCGGCAACGAATTTATCTCTCTTATAAAAGAGACATCGGTTGTAAGTTTCGTCGGCGCTACCGACCTTTACGTTGCATTCAACTATATAGGCAGCAACAGCTATGAATTTATGGTGCCGTATCTTGTTATGGCAATCATTTATATTTTGATGGTGCTGATAATCAGCTTCTTCATTAAGATTATGGAAAGGAGCCTGAAGAAGAGTGATAGAAGTCATTGATCTTTGCAAAAGCTTCGGCGACCTCTCCGTGCTAAAGGGTATTAACCTTAAAATAGAGCAGGGCGAAAAGGTAGTTATAATAGGGCCGTCGGGCTCCGGTAAAAGCACGCTGCTTCGTTGCCTTAACTGTATGGAGGATCCTACGTCCGGCAAGGTGCTTTATCACGGAGTAGACCTTACGGATATGAAAGTCAATATTAACAGGCAGCGCGAAAAGATAGGAATGGTCTTTCAGCATTTCAACCTCTTTAACAACAAGACCGTTATAGAGAATATAATGCTGTCACCCGTGCTTTGTGAGAAACGCAGAATGAGAAAGCTTCGCCGTCAAAGGACACTCGGCAAAGCCGATACCAAAGAACCCGTCAAGACCACTAAGCAGATAAAAGAGGAAGCGCATAAAAATGCTCTTGAGCTTCTCGACAGAATAGGACTTGCCGATAAGGCCGATGTGTATCCGTCTCAGCTTTCCGGCGGTCAAAAGCAGCGTGTTGCAATAGTGCGCGCGCTTGCCATGAATCCCGATGTCATTCTTTTTGATGAGCCTACAAGTGCCCTTGACCCGGAGATGGTAGGCGAGGTGCTTGAGGTTATGAGAGAACTTGCCAAGGAGGGTATGACAATGGTCGTTGTTACCCACGAAATGGGCTTTGCACGCGAGGTCGGCGACAGAGTTTTGTTTATGGACGATGGAAAGATTCTCGAAGAAAATGCTCCTGAGGAGCTTTTCACGAATCCGCAAATCCGAGGCTGCAGGAATTTCTTTCAAAAGTTTTATAAAAAGTGTTGACAAATCAAATCTTTGGTATTATTATACTTTAAACCGCTAAAATATTGAGGTAATAATCAATGCGTAATCTTGTCTTTACAGCTTCATACTATTACTTTTACTTTATCAACTTTTTTGGTAGGGTTAGTATGAATTTTGCTGCAAAACAGATAGCGTGCTGAGATTTAAGGTATTTTGGTAAATGCGTCCCGCAGTGAAATTCGCTGCGGGACTTTTTATTTTTCAGAGTAAGGAGCAAAACAATGGTAGTAATTTTAAAAGACGGTGCAGACAGTAAAAAAAGTAAAAAATCTTACCGACTGGCTCGAAAATCAGAAGATTTCTGTTCATAAGGTTATAGGCGAGTACCAGACGATTTTAGGCCTTATAGGTGATACGAGCAAAATTGATATTGACCTTATTCAGGGTCTTGACATAGTTGAAAAGGTAAAAAGAATTTCCGAGCCGTATAAAAACGCCAACAGAAAATTTCATCCGGACGACACGATTATTGATGTCGGCGGACATAAAATAGGCGGCGGAAATTTCCAGTATTTTGCAGGTCCTTGCTCGGTTGAGAGCCGCGAGCAGATAATCTCGATAGCAAAAGACGTCAAAAAGGCCGGTGCCAATATTTTAAGGGGCGGCGCCTTCAAACCGCGCACTTCGCCCTATGCTTTCCAGGGAATGCGCGCCGAGGGACTTGAGCTTTTGCTTGAGGCGAAAAGAAACAGGTATGCCGATAGTTACCGAAATTATGGACGCGTCTCATATTGATTTGTTTGAGAATGTGGACATAATTCAGGTCGGAGCAAGGAATATGCAGAATTTTGAGCTTTTAAAGGAGCTCGGCAGAATAGACAAGCCCATTTTCTTAAAGCGCGGACTTTGCGCTACGCTTCAGGAATTCCTTATGAGTGCCGAATACATTATGGCCGAGGGCAACCAAAAGGTTATACTCTGCGAGCGCGGCATAAGAACATTTGAGACCGCCACGAGAAATACCCTTGACCTTTCGGCTGTCGCAATGCTCCACGAAATGACGCACCTCCCCGTAGTAGTTGACCCGAGCCATGCTTCGGGTATCGCAAGGCTTGTAAAGCCGATGTCCTTTGCGGCTGCCGCCTGCGGCGCAGACGGCCTTATGATAGAGGTTCACAACGACCCTGCAAAGGCTCTTTGCGACGGTCCTCAGGCTCTTCGTCCGGAGGAATTCGCAGAGGTAACGAGAGGCGTTAACGCTATAAGAGAAACGGTAAACAATCTGTAATTTTGAGAGGCGATAAATATGAATATAGCAATAGTAGGTTTGGGACTTATCGGCGGCTCAATAGCCAAGGCAATCAAATACAATACGGACAATACCGTTTACGGCTATGATATTGACCGCGGAGTTCTGCTGAAAGCAAAGCTTTTGGGAGCCGTTGACGAGGAACTCACAAGTGATATTCTCCCGACGTGCGATATGGTGATTTTGGGACTTTACCCTAACGATACGCTTGAATTTGTACGCACTCATGCGGATAAGATAAAAAAAGGTGCCATTGTTATGGATTCCTGCGGTGTAAAGCGCGTTGTCTGCGAGCCGCTCTGGAAGGTAGCCTCCGAAAACGGCTTTACGTTTATCGGAGCGCACCCAATGGCAGGACTTCACTTCTCGGGCTTTGAATATTCCGATGTCGGTATGTTCTCCGAGGCTTCCATGATAATTATCCCATCAAAGGATGTCAAAATCGAGGACTTGGAGACCGTTAAAAGCTTATATCTAAAGCTCGGATTTACAAATATTCAAATATCGACTCCGGAGGAGCACGACAAGATAATAGCCTATACCTCTCAGCTTGCCCACGTCGTTTCAAACGCCTATGTTAAAAGCCCCGAGGCGGAAGTGCACAAGGGTTTTTCGGCAGGCAGCTACAAGGATTTAACGCGTGTCGCAAAGCTCAATGAGACTATGTGGACAGAGCTTTTCTTTGAAAATGAGGATAATCTCATAAACGAGGTGGACGGCATTATAGCAAATCTGCAAAAATATTCAAAGGCTCTCAAGGAGCACGACGCAGTTACGCTGAAGGCACTTCTCAAGGAGGGTCGCGAGCGCAAAGAAAAGATAGACGGTATGTATAAAAACTAAAATCGTCGATTCGGAGGCATTATGAAAACAGTTGAAGTAGACGCTGCCGTGCGTTATAATATTGTAATTGACAAGGGCATTTTGCCGAAAAGCGGCGATATGATAAAAGAGGTCACTTCCGCAGAAAGGGTGGCTGTGATAACCGACGATACCGTAGATAAGCTTTATTCGGATGTCGTTATGAAGTCGCTCTCAGACGCAGGCTTTGAAACCTTTAAATTTGTATTTCCGCATGGGGAAAAATCAAAAAACATATCAACATTTTCTTCAATACTTGAATTTTTAGCCGAGAGCGGACTTACAAGAACCGACGCCTTGGTGGCGCTCGGCGGCGGAGTTGTCGGTGACGTCGCGGGATTTGCCGCCGCAAGCTATCTGCGAGGCATAGATTTTATTCAGATACCCACTACGCTTTTGGCGTGCGTTGATTCGTCCGTGGGCGGAAAAACCGCAATAGACCTAAAGGCAGGTAAAAACCTTGCCGGCGCGTTTTATCAGCCGAAGCTCGTTATAGCCGACTTCGAAACGCTCTCCACTCTTACCGACGGGATTTTTGCCGACGGAATGGCAGAGGTCATTAAGTACGGAGTGATTTTTGACAAAGCGTTTTTTGAGTTTCTGCGCGATAACGAGGCAAAAGACAATCTCGAATATGTAATAACTCGCTGTGTGGAGTTAAAGCGCGACATTGTAAATGCCGACGAAAAGGAAAAAGGCGTCAGAGCACTTCTGAATTTCGGTCATACCGTAGGTCACGCCATAGAAAATGCAGCGGATATAAAATTCCACACGGAAGTGCGGTTGCCGTCGGAATGGTAATAATATCGAGGGCGGCATATAAATGCTCCTTCTGTGACGAAAATTGCACCGATATTATAGCGTCACTCAATAAAAAATATTCTTTGCCCGTCAGCACCGATTTTTCCGCAAGCGAGCTTTCGTCCGCGGCTATGGCGGATAAAAAACGGACGGGCGACAAAATAAAACTGATAATTCCCGAAGCTCTCGGTAACTGTGTTATAAAAAGTGTACCGACTTCGGAGCTTGAAAAAATAATCGGTGAGGGACTCTGTTAATGAATATAAGGCTGAAACCGTGCCGCTTTTGTGGTGAAGTCACGGCAATATCGTCAAAATCTGACGCTCACAGGCTTTTAATTGCCTCGGCGCTCAGCGACAGACCGACTTTTATAAGGTGCAACGCGCGTTCTGCCGATATAACGGCAACGGTGAATTGCCTTAATTCGCTCGGGGCGGATATAAAATTTGTTGATGGCGGCATTTCAGTTAAACCCATCAAAGAAAAAAGAAAAAGTGCCGTACTCGATTGTAATGAGAGCGGCTCAACTATCAGATTTTTACTTCCCGTTGCCGCATCACTCGGTACAAACACCGAGTTTACCGGTGGCGGCAGACTTCCGGAACGTCCGTTGTCTCCGCTGCGTGAACAAATGGAGGCTCATGGTGTCGTCTTTTCACCGATAAATGTATTCCCGGTTAAAATAAACGGCAAAATGATATCGGGCGAATTTACGATTAAGGGAAATATAAGTTCGCAGTTTATTACGGGGCTTTTGTTTGCACTGCCGCTTTTAAACGGCAACAGCATTATTAACGTTATACCGCCCGTCGAATCAAGGCCGTATATAGATATGACGCTTAATACGTTGAAAAAATTCGGTATAACCGTCACGGAAAAAGTAATTCCTTCTTTATACCCGGAGGGCAGAAATATGCTTCGCCGGGTACTGTCGAATCTGAGGGTGATTGGTCAAATTCGGCATTCTTCCTGACGGCAGGTGCTGTTTCGGGCAGAGTCACCGTAACGGGGCTTGACGTCTCGTCCGTTCAGGGTGATAAACAAATACTTACGATTCTCAAAGAAATGGGAGCCGAAATAACCGTGGAGCAAGGCAGTATAACCGTTAAAAAGGGTGATTTGCACGGTATAAATATCGATGCGCGAAATATTCCCGACCTTGTTCCTATAATTTCTGTGGCAGCAGCCGCGGCAAATGACGGCGAGACCGTTATAACGGGTGCCGAGAGGCTTAAAATAAAGGAGTCCGACAGACTCACGGCAGTTTACGAAAGCCTTAAAGCTCTTGGGGTCGATATATCGAAAACCGATGACGGACTTGTGATAAACAAAACGGGTATTGTCGGCGGCGGTGCTGTCAGCGGCTATAACGACCACCGTATGGTTATGGCTCTCTCTGTTTTGTCCGCTGTTTCAAGCGGCGATATTATTTTGCGTGGGGCAGAAGCGGTAAATAAATCTTACCCGAATTTCTTTGAAGATTTTTCTTCGCTCGGAGGTAGTTACAATGTCATCAATTCTTAGAGGAAACAAGATAAATGTCTCGGTTTTCGGTCAGTCGCACTCCGAAGCGATAGGTTGTGTTATTGACGGACTGCCGGCAGGCGTAAAGAACTTGACACCTTGTCAATAGAAAAATTTATGGAGAGAAGAGCACCGGGTCGCAATAAATATTCGACAACGCGCCGCGAGGCTGACAAGCCCGTAATATTGTCGGGACTTGTTGATAATACTACGTGCGGCGCGCCTCTTGCGATGATAATTGAGAATACAAATACGCGTTCGGGCGACTACGGAAATATACGTACCCTTCCGCGTCCGGGTCATTCCGACTATGCTGCAGCTGCAAAGTACAACAGCTTTAATGACATTGCGGGCGGCGGACACTTCTCGGGCAGGCTGACTGCACCGCTTTGCTTTGCAGGAAGCGTTTGTATGCAGATTTTAAAACTAAAGGGCATAGAAATTAAGGCTCATATTGCGGCAATAGGCGGCATTGAGGATGAAAAATTCGACCCCGTCAGCATAACGGACGAAAATATCGCGGGAAAAGAATTTCCCGTAATAAATGATACTGCCGGAGAAAAAATGAAGGCAGAAATTGAAAAGGCGAGGCTTGACGCAGATTCTGTCGGCGGAATTATAGAGTGTGCCGTAACGGGTGTAAAAGCAGGTTTCGGCGAACCCATGTTTGAAGGCATTGAAAATCGCCTTGCCGCCGCCGTTTTCGGAATACCTGCCGTAAAGGGTATAGAATTCGGCAGGGGCTTTTCGTCGGCGCTGCTGCGCGGAAGCGAAAATAACGATGAATTTATTGTATCGGACGGTACAGTACGAACCGAAACAAATAATCACGGCGGAATTCTCGGCGGTATAACAAGCGGTATGCCCATAGTTTTCCGCGTGGCAATAAAGCCGACTCCGTCCATAGGTAAGCCTCAACGGAGCGTAAACCTTGAAACTATGGAGGAAGAGGAGCTTTTGATAAGGGGCAGGCACGACCCTTGTATAGTGCCGCGTGCCGTACCGGCAGTCGAAGCGGTAACGGCTGTGACAATGCTTGATATAGTTCTTTAAAAAATCCGAAAGGGCAATGGCAATGGATAAGGATATTAATGAATTACGAAATGAGATAAACAGTATCGACCGCGAATTTGTGGAGCTTTTTATAAAGCGTATGGGAGTTTCGCTGTCGGTAGCCGAGTATAAGAAAAAAACCGGTATGCCTCGGTGCTTGACCGTTCTCGTGAGCGGGAGCTTTTAAACCGTGTAGCAAAAATGTCGGGCGACGAGATGAAAACATACACAAGGCTTCTTTATTCCACCGTGTTAAATCTCTCCCGTTCGTATCAGCACAGCTTCCTTGACAATACGTCCGCTTTAACCGAAAAAATACTGTCGGCGTCCGCAAATACCGCCGATGTTTTCCCGACTGAAGCCGTTGTCGCGTGTCAGGGCGTAGAGGGCGCATATTCGAGCCTTGCCTGCGAAAAGCTGTTCCGTTATCCCGATATAATGTTTTTTGACAGCTTTGACGGCGTCTTTTCAGCCGTTCAAAACGGGCTGCCGCTACGGCATATTGCCTATCGAAAACAGCACGGCAGGCTCCGTAAATAAGGTTTACGACCTTATGAGCAAAAATAAATTTTATATAGTACGCAGTATACGCCTCAAGGTTGACCACTCGCTGCTTGCGAAAAAAGGAACGTCGCTCACCGATGTAAAAGAGATTTTTTCTCACGAGCAGGCAATCAATCAGTGCTCGGAGTTTTTAAATTCTCTAAGCGGAGTTAAGGTCACCGTTTGTGCCAATACGGCAATGGCTGCCAAAATGGTCGCAGAGAGCAATCGCCGTGATGTTGCGGCTATATCTTCGGCTAACTGTGCAGGGCTGTACGGGCTTTGCCAGCTGTCCTCGGATATACAGGATACGGGCAATAATTACACACGTTTTATATGTATCTGTAAAGACCTTGAAGTTTATCCCGGTGCCGATAAAACGAGCCTTATGATGACCCTGCCGCATGAGCCGGGTGCGCTTACAATATACTTGCGAGATTTTTTGCGTATGATATAAACCTTTTAAAGCTTGAAAGCCGACCCTTAAAGGACAGGGATTTTGAATTTATGTTTTACTTTGACATAGAGTCGCCCGTTCACTCAGACGGCTTTTCTCGCGTTATTACCGAGCTGTCGGGAAGTATCGACGATTTTACGTATCTCGGCAGCTATTCCGAAGTGCTGTGACTAAATCCCGTGGGGGAAGTTATTAAGAAAACTAAATAATCTGTTTACAAAATGTTAATCAAAAGTACTTTTTGCCGAAACATTTTGTGTTTATACTAAAGACATCAAATCAAGAGAACGACATAAGCTGTTGATTTGATAAAAAGATTGTCAGATCTTTTTAGACTTTTTCATTACTTTCTCCCCTTCTTAAAAGCAAAAAACAAACCGTCCGATCTCCCAACGGACGGTTTGTTTTTTTATAAAAGCTTATTTAACACTTCCGCAAGCTCCGAAACGTTTTGGTAACGCTTTGACATCTGCGCCATGATACATTTGTTAATTACTTTGCCGAGCTTACCTTTCGGTGTGTCAATCGTGGGGTGTACTCCGAGAAGCAGCTCGTTTAAAAGAACTCCCACGGCGTAAATATCGGTAACGGGACCCGATTGGTAAATTCCGAATTGCTCCGGTGCCGCATATCCGGCAGTACCTAAATTTTTGGTGTCCGCGTACTTGCTGTCGTCTGTAAGTCTTGCTATACCGAAGTCTATGATAACCGCTTCGCCCTGCTCGGTTATTATTATGTTTGATGGCTTTATGTCGCGGTGTATTATGCCGAGGGAGTGTATAAACACAAGCCCGTTGCAAATATCGAGCGCGTATTTTACGGCAAGCTCCCGTTTGAGTGTTCCGCCGTTCGCTTCCACGATATGTCTAAGCGTTGCGCCGCTTATGTATTCCTCAAGTACGGTTACGTCCTCGTCGTTTGAGCACACTTCGTATATCGTTGCGGTATTTTTATTGAGTTGTCCTCTGAGACGTCGCAGAACGTGATCGTTGCGGTTTTTTTGACTTATCTTAACAATTTGCTTTGCCGAATCATTTTTTTGATACAGATAAACACTCGACTGCACAGAATCCTTAAGTGTGCTTTTTAACGTGTATTCTGTTTTTAGGTATTCGTCTATATAATTGCTTAATTCGCTCACGTTAAATAACTCCGTTTCGGTATCAGTAATTATAGTCGATGTTAACTCCGTGTCGCGTAAAATCGTCAATATCCGATTGTGACATCGGATTGCCTTCCTGCAAATGTATGGCTCTGAGATTAGGCGGACGATATGATTTTTCCGTCATTCCCGCCCACACCGTTGCCCGTGCCGGAACATACAGCTCCTCGATATACGTGTTAAGGTTGAATTGTTTTATGATGTTGTAATAATATCCCTCCGGAATATCCGGCAGGCGGTAGGCTTTATCATTCTTGGTTTGCGGATAATATGCAACAGAAACAGCCTTCGGATTGGCGGTTGTGCTTTCCTGTCGGGAGAAAAGCACGTCTCCGTCTGTCCAGTATCTTGTTTCAAACGGCTTTCCGCCTTCCGCGATAACCTTTTTTAAATGGGTATTCGACGGCAAAATATTGAAGTCGAAGTAATGCGACGGGGTAGCATTTATGCGAAGCTCCTCAAGATAAAAGCAGTCATTTATAAAAACATACCACGTCTCGTAAGGGACGGTAAATGACTTGTCTTTTTTTGCATATGGGTAAGTATAAGCCGTCTAAATCAGAGGAATACAATACTCCGTCCTTTGACGTCATATAAGCATATCTGCGGCCGTAGGTTTCGGCTTTTGACGGCTTCGGTGTAGTTTCGATTGCCGCAAGCTTCGGGGTTCCTTCAAAAAGATAACACCAGGAATCACTATAGGAGTACAATGAATAGTCGGCTAAATAACGTCCGTATGACAATTCATACGGAAATGTGATTTTTGTAAGATTCGGCAGATTGTAAAAAACGGCCGGAGCGCAATTCGAAGAAGCCGGTAAATAGAATTGACGTTTGGAGAGGTCATCGGCACCCTCAAATGTTATAGTCCTTATTACATCGTTGTTTTTAAACGCACCGCCTGCGATATATGTTACCGGAATGTCATGTATGAATGCGGGCACAAGCACATTTGCGCTGTGTCCCTCGTAGCCGACTATTTTAATGTATGAGCCGTTTGCGGTGGCTATCGTCTCGTATTTCAGCCCCTCCGATGACGGCGGAGAATTATCTGTAATGTTCTCTTCGGTTTTGCTGCTCCCCGTATTGCTGCCGACGGTTCCCGAACCCGTATTTCCGGTCGAATAAACGGAGCCCTCGGCTTTGTCCTGTGCCGCTTCGCCTTGGCTGCCGTTTTCGGCGTATGTATTGTCGGTGCCTTCGGCGTCGTCTTTGTTATGCATAAAACTGCCGAAAAGCTTTCCGAAAAGCCTTTTTCCTCTTGCGGCACTTCAACATATTCGTAAACATTGTCGCCGTTTTCATCGGTGACGGCTTCCCCGTTTTCGTCGGTAACGAGAACCGCCATGGTTTCGGGCTCACCTAAAGCGGCGGTGCGTATTTGTTTTCTGGTGAGTCCGGCAAGAATACCGCACAGCAGAAAGGTGCATGCAAGAATCGCCGCCGCAAATATTTTTCGCCGCGCTTTTTTGTTGACGAGCGGTAAAGCATTTTCCGCTTTAGGCTTGCTTATATGCTTTCTAGTATGCTTGTGTGTCGGCTTTTCATCGTGATTGCCGTTTTTTGCGCCGCAGCTTTCCGGTGATGCCTCTGTGCCGAGTGCCGAGAAACAGTTAAGGCAGAAATTAGCCTCATCAGGCATTTCTTTCTGACAAAACGGACATCTTTTTGCCATTTTTTCCCCGTCCTTTAAAAAATGTTATTTTAAATCTTCTTCTCCAAATGATAGAAGCTTGTCCGAAACCTCGTATATGCTGAGTTTTCGGTTGATGCCGTGGATTATAATACTGTCGCGCTTTATCCGTGGGTAAAGCTGTGATCTTCCGCAAAATTTAAGGGCAGTTTGACACTCGTCAAGCGAAAGACCGAGTGCCAAGGCAAGACGAATTATCTTATCGCGCGACGGAATTTTTCTGCCGTTAATCACATCGTAAAAATACACGTAGCTGAAGTCCGATTTGTTGATAATATCGGTTTTTGTCATTCCCGATTTATTTATCAGCTCTTTCCAAAAATTACTCAAATCGATATTGATGAAAGAGTCTGAATTGCTTTGAATATAGTTTTCTATCGGAACCTTACCGTCGTTTAATTCCTCCATAAGGTCATTTGTGTTTTTTTCTGAGGCTTTTACCCCGGACGCCGTCATTGAAATACCCCTTTCGTGCTGTTTTGCCGCAATAAAAATACTTTTTTAAATACAAAAGTAATTTAAAAAAGTATACAAACCGCAACAAATTGTCTATATATAAGATACTCAAAAAACGGCGGTTTGTCAATAGAAACGGCGATTTATCGCGCTTTTTGGCAGGAATACAAGTCGGATTCTGCAAAAAGAAATTTTGATTTTGTACTCAAACGGAGAATAGCTTTTGCACAAAACCACGTGTACAATTTTAAATTGTGTTTTTTATTGCATAAAAACGGTTTTTGATAAAATTTTTATGTTTGCAAGACGCACTTTTATTATATGAAAACAAAAGGGGTATTTTTTTGATTAACATTGCGATTTGTGACAGTAATGATTTACAGCGAGAGCATATTGCCGCGCTTGCGGATATAATTTTAAGCAAATGCTCGGTAGAGCATAAGATATTTTCATTTGCGAACGGAAAAGAGATGTCGGATTTTGTTTTTACAAGGGGCAACGTCTGCGATATAGTTTTTCTCGGTATAGACTCCGACAGTGAAAACAGACTTGAGCTCTCTTTGAGGCTTACCGACGCTTTTCCCGATGCTCAGGTGATATTAGTTTCCGCATATGCGGAAAATGCGCGGAATATTTGTGCCGTGAAGTATGCAGATTTTCTTGTGGAACCGATAAATGCCGATGATTTGCAGCTTGTTCTCATACGTGCTTTGCAAAACGTCATTAAGGCGCAGCCCGCATACATCACGTTGAGTTATGACAATGCCGTTACGGTGCTGAACACAAATGAAATCAAATACTGCGAAAGCAACGGGCGAAAACTAATTTTTCACACTCTTTCCGGAACATATACGGCATATATTAAAATAAGCGAAGCGACCGATAAATTGCCGCCGAATTTCGTTCGACTGCACAAGAGTTTCGTTGTCAATTTTGATTATATTGCCGCGATATATCCGTATGCCGCAAGACTTCGTGACGGAACCGAAATTTCGATTCCTCAAAAAAAGTATAAGACCGTTAAGGAAATGTTTATGTCATATGCCGATGCCGGGTGAGCTGTTCAGCCGCCGCTGTAAAAAATTCTGTACATATTTTTTCTTTTTGTTTGCCAAATCGTTTTTCTGTGGTATACTACTGTTGTTTCCGCGTGGGCGCGAGGGTCATCGCTTCCGCTTGGTTTAAAGCTATAAAAAAGAAGGCGAAAAGCGGCATATGAAAGAAAATAAAAAAGAACTGATAAAGCTGATATCAAAAATAGCGGTAGCGTTGGCCGTGTTTGTTTTTGTGCTTATAAACTATAAAGAGCTTGTAAATATAGATGTACGTGAAATTGTTTCGGCGGCTCCGTCGCTTTTGCCGGCCGTATTGTCGGTTCTTGCGATATATTGTGTAAAGGGGCTTGTGCTTGTTATTCCGGCGTCACTCGTCTATATTTCGGTCGGTATGGCATTTTCACCTTTGACGGCGGTGCTTGTGAATATCGCCGGAATACTTGTTGAATTTACGGCGTCATACCTCTTCGGGCTTTTCCTCGGCGGCGATTATATAAATAAGATGATGCAAAAGCAAAAGTACGGTAAAAAGATGCTTGAAATGCAGGAAAATAAAAAGGACGCGTCCGTTTTCCTTATGCGCTTTATAACCGTGTTTCCTCTTGATTTTGTAAGCTTGTTTCTCGGCAGCAGTAAGTATAATTTCGGAAAGTACATTTTGTTTTCGTTTCTGGGGCTTGCTCCGAGAGTAATATTGTTTACGATTCTCGGTGACAAAATATATGATTATATCCCAATGAAGCTCATAATGACCATATGTCTTTTTGCTATTCCGGTTGCGGTTATAGCGGTAATAATTAAAGCCGCGGTTGACAAAAAGCGCAAAAAGAACGAAAGTAACGAAAATACGGCCGATAAAGCCGAGATGAAATGATATGATTTGACAAATTGCGCTTGCGGAAGTATAATATCCGAGATATAAAAAAAGCGTTGATGAGAAACAGTAGATAGTATTTGTCGCTTCAGAGAGCGGGCGGTCGGTGAAAGCCCTGCGGCGTTATTATCGAACCCGTCTTTGAGCTCCGCGCAGAACGCGGCGGGCGTCCCGTTACAGACAAATGAGAGCGGATTTTCCGAATACAGGTGGTACCGCAGGCTATTTTGTTAGTTTGTCCTGAATGAAGCTATGGCTTCGTTCGGGATTTATTTTTTGTTGAACCGGAGGATTATGTATGAAACTTGATAAGCTCGTAGGCGAGAGATTCAAAGAAAAGCCGTCCGACTGCGTTATTGACAGCCATGCGCTGATGCTGCGCGGCGGATATATGAAGGGCGTCGCTAACGGTATTTATTCGCAGTATACGCCGCTTAACCGTATATGCCGTAAAATCGAGGATATACTTCGCGACGAGATGGATAAGGTAGGCGGCCAGGAGGTTAAATTCCCGGTAGTGCTTCCCGCAAGTCTTTGGGACGAATCGGGCAGATATGAGAGCGTCGGCAGCGAGCTTATGCGCTTTACCGACCGTAATAACGCTCGTCTTGTCCTTGGTATGACTCATGAGGAGGCGTCGGTGCAGCTTGTTCGCGAGTATGCAAATTCATATACCAAATACCCGTTTATGATATATCAGATTCAGACGAAGTTCCGCGACGAGGCAAGACCGCGCGCAGGGCTTATCCGCGTTCGTGAATTTACCATGAAGGACGCATATTCCTTCCATACTTCGCAGGAGGATCTTGAGGAGTACTACGCTGAGGTCTATGAAGCATATAACCGCATTTTTGCACGTGCCGGCTTGCCGGAGGTAGTTGCCGTAAAGTCGGATTCCGGTATGATGGGCGGCAGCGTTTCGCATGAATATATGCTCTTAACTCCGGTAGGCGAGGATACAATAGCATACTGCTCCGATTGTGATTACAGAGCGAACATGGAGGCAGCGGCGAGCATTACGGAAAACAAAAAGGACGGTGACGACGAGGAGCTGAAGCTTGTCGAAACACCGAATATCCATACAATAGAGGATATTTGCACCTTCCTCGGCACACCGCTTGAAAAGTCATGTAAGGCCGTTGTGTACCAGCAGAATTCGGATGACAAATTTGTTGTCGTATTTATAAGAGGCGATCTCGACGTAAACGAAACCAAGCTTACTAATTATCTTTGCGAAAATATCCACCCCGGAGTTATTACGGAGGAGTGCGGTCTTAAAGCCGGATTTATCGGTCCGTGTAATTTAAGCGGCGACTTCAGAGTTGTTTATGACAGCTCGCTTAAGGGCACAAACAACCTCTCGTGCGGCGCAAATAAAGAGGGCTATCACTATACAGGCCTTTGTATGGAGCGCGACGTTCCCGATGCCGAATATGTTGATGTAGCCAAAATAACCGCCGGCGGCATTTGCCCGAATTGCGGCAAGCATACCATAAAAATTTCACGCGGCATCGAGGTAGGAAACATATTCCAGCTCGGAACAAAATACACAAAGAGTATGAATATGACATACCTCGATAAGGACGGCAACGCTCAGTACCCCATAATGGGCTGCTACGGTATAGGCGTCGGCAGACTTGCTGCGTCGGTATGTGAAGCTCACCATGATGAATACGGTCCTATTTGGCCTATGTCAATAGCACCGTGGCAGGTTCATCTTTGCTGCCTTCGCTCCGACGATGAAAACGCCAAGAGCTTTGCCGACTCCCTTTACAAGGATTTGCAGAATGACGGAGTTGAGGTCATATATGACGACAGAAACGTGCGTCCGGGCGTAATGTTCTCCGATGCCGACTTGCTCGGTGTTCCCGTAAGAGTAATAGTGAGCCCCAGAAATATGGCTGAAAATGTCTGCGAGGTTGTTACAAGAGACAAATCCGTCAGCAAGAAGGTTCCGGTTTCCGAGGTTAAGGAAACGGTTGAGCAGATGGTTCGCGATATGCTCAAAAAATATATTGTCACCCAAGACTGATTTTTTGGTTGACAATCAAAACGGTTAATGTTATACTCCTTTAAGTTTCAGCTTAAAGGAGTATTTTTATGGCGGAAAAGGAAATTAAAACTAAAAGAAGCAACAGGCAAAACGCTTGATATGGTATACATAGCGATATTTGCCGTAATAATTGCCGTTTGTTCGTGGATCTCGGTGCCAATGGTAGTGCCGTTTACACTTCAAACCTTCGGTGTTTTCTGCGCCGTCGGCTTGCTCGGCGGTAAAAGGGGAACCTTGTCCGTTCTCATATATGTATTACTCGGAGCTGTCGGAGTTCCGGTATTCGCGGGATTTTCAAGCGGTATAGGTACGCTGTTCGGTGTGACCGGCGGATATATAATGGGATTTATATTCACCGCACTTATCTATTGGCTCATAACGGCGATTTTCGGGAAAAAGCTTTGGGCGATAATCCTCGGAATGGTTCTCGGACTTTTGGCTTGCTACGCCTTCGGTACGATTTGGTTTATGGTCGTTTATGCGCAAAAAGCGGCACCGATAGGACTTGCGGCCGCCCTTATGAAATGTGTTGTTCCGTTTTTGATACCGGACGCGCTTAAAATCGCCCTCGCCGTAGTTATAACAAAGACGGTGCCGAAATATGTCAAAATTTTTGATTAGACCGCATCATCTTTTGTGTATGCGCTATTTTCAAGGCTGCGGCTATTCGGATGAATTTACCGAAAATATGCGGTATGTAATATCAAATCTGAAAAACGGCAGCGAGGTTCTTTTGACTCGCGGCTGTGATGACATCTGCCGCAAATGCCCCAATAACAGAAAAAATATGTGTTGCGACGGTGAAAAGGTTAAAAGCTACGACAGCTCGGTAATAAGCTCGTGCAATCTCGATTTTGACAAGGTGTATGAGTACGGCTGTCTTTATTCGGTTGTCGAAAATAATATCATAAAAAAAGATATGCTCCGCTTTGTATGCGGCGACTGCCAATGGTTTCATATATGCGGCATAGCACGGGTGTGACAAAAACTTCGATTGAACATTAAAAAGCTGCTGTAAAGGCTTGTTCTTTACAGCAGCTTTTTGCGTTTTGCACGGCGTATTGTTATTTCTTAACGGTAAAGTACATAGGACTTGTAAATCCTATCATATACCTTTGACCGTTTATCTTTCCCCAAAGCTCGGCTATGTACCAGCCGGGCTCACAGTTTAAGGTAAAGGACAGAGCGTCGCCGCCGTATTTTGACTCGAACACGGTCTGGCATCCGTTTCTTATTAACCTTACCGATTCTAAGGTGATGTTGAATTTCTCCCAATGCTCTTTTCGTGTATTCGGAAAAACTTCTATTTTAATTTTTGCTTTGCCCTCCTCCAAAACATCGCCTACGTTATATTCGGCATCGCTTCGCTGTGCCGTAAGTGTTATCAAAGGACCCATGGTAATTGACGTTCTTCCGTTTTGCACGGCTTTTTTTATTTCCGCACCGGTGAGCGTTTCGCTTTCGGCGCCTATGTAAGTGCATCCGTACGGCTCCGTTTCGTCGGATTTCTTGTGCCAGTCCTTGCCGTAGGTTGCGGCAAGGTGATACCCCTTGTCAAGAAGCCCAGTCCAAAGCGAAAAGGCGCGCTCGTTTGCCGATTTTGACGGCGGAAACGGCTTCGACCATACCTCGATATAGTCCACATTTTCCCATTTTTTTACGTGATAGTCCCAAAAGCAGCCGGTGCACATCGGGCTTCCGAGCTCATACGGGTGTGCTATGCCTACCATACCGCCGCGCTTTTTGACCTCGGCGATTTTTTCGTCTATGTTGTCGGGAACGGCGTCGCGCCAGTCCACAAATTCTTGCAGTCGGTGACAAGCATATGGCCGAAAAAGGTAGTCCATTCTATTCCCTTCAGAACGGAAACGTATTTCTTTTCTCTTTCCTCGGTAATTTCGTCCCAGCCCGAAACGGTGTTGTGGTCTGTAAGGGCTATACCCGAGAGCCCGTATTCCTTGGCTGTTTGCATAAGCGACTCCACGGTGAATTTGCCGTCGCTGTGCAGGGTGTGACAGTGCATTTCGCACGGAAACCATTTAAGCATTGCTTTTCACCTCGCCGAAAACTTTTATATCAAACGTACATTCGTCGGTAACAAGCGCGTGTACGTTTATTGTTATTCTGTAAAGGCCGCTCGGAAGCCTCGTTTTTATAAATCCGCGAGAGCTTTCCGTTTCCGAAATAATGTGCGTTTGGCGGCTGTCCTGCCTGTGAGCGCAACCGATATAGCCGTCCGGGCTGTCAAGCGATACCGTGAGCAGATTTTTAACCGGCAGGTATTCGTACCAAGGCTTATATCCCTTTCTGTACGGCTCCGGAGCATACTTTTCAAATCCGTCGTCTATGTATTTGTGCGCCTTTTCTTCATCGTCGAGGTTTTTCGGCGAATACGAGAATTCAATTTTCATTTTTTCAAGCTCCTCCGCAACATAAAATTGCAGCGGAATGTTGGTTTTTGTGTCATTGGGCGTCAGCGTTTTCGTCTCTTCAAATATCAGACTCATCTTTTCCCTCCGTATTGGTGTTAATGACCTTTTCGGCAAGAGCCTCGGTCAAAAAGTCAAATATGATTATGCCGAACGGTTTATCGGGCAGAGAATATTCCGAAAACATTTTGTTTATATATTCGGCATTTTCTCTCGGGTTGCCTCTTGTGCTCAAAAAGTTTAACGCCATAATATTTTTGTGCGGTCGATAATCGCCGAGCATGGTTGTGACGGCAGACTGCCATTTTTCCTCTTTTTTAAGGGCGTATCGGTCCTGTATTATTGCCTTTTCGTTTTTTTCGTTCCCGAACCAACACGGCAGCGGCAGGGGACTGTCCGTCCCTTTTTGATCCTCCCAATACGAAAAATCAAGTCCGTTGTCAACAGAGAAAAGGTCGTTTGTGCCGAGCATACAGCGCCTCATGAGCACTATTTTGCCGCGAACCGCTCCGAGCGTCGGTATCTTGTTTTCCGTGTACCAAAGGTCTTTTTGCGTATCTATGTATCGGCTTCTGAAGCTTTTGTAAAAATCCTTTACGTTAACGCCGAAATCCATTTTTATGCTCACGATAACGGTTTCGGTCGGGTTTTCCTTTAAAAACTCGGCTGTGTCGCAAAGTATGTCGTCAAAAAGCAGCGTTCCGCTTGACAGCTCTTTTTCTTTGCGGCATCTTATAAAAAAATGTACCGCTTTGAATTTGTTATGACTCAATATAAGCCGTATATCGAGGAACCTCGCTCCGGACAACAGCTGATTTTTTACGGACATATCCTGGCAGCAAAATATCCGAGGCGTCGGAGCGGTTGTGAATCTTGCCGCGCTGTCGTGAGTTCCGGGAATACTTATCATTGACAGCGGTGTTTCGTCGGGAATGTTTTTCATCCATTTTTCGGTGCGCATAAAATCACCTCTTTCTATGCTATTGTATACCATAAATTGCCGGAGTGCAACTAAAGGCTTAATATAGTCATCTTCAGCATTACAGTCAACAAACATATAGACTTTTAAGCGCTTTTGTGCTATTATTTTTCCTGTGAAAAAGTATGAAAAGGGGTGCTTCTCGTGGCGAAAGCAAAGAAAAAGGGTTTAAAAATATTCTGTATTGTTCTTTCGGTAATTCTTGTTTTTATAATTGCGGTTGCGGCAATAGAGTTTTGGTATTATCCGAAATATAAGAAAACCGAAAAACAGCCGTTTGATATATCCTCAAAGGCGGAGACGGACGAGATAACCGTTATGAGTGCCAATGTGCGCTGCATCAGCCCCACCGATATAGGCAAAAAGAGCTGGTGTTACCGCGCGGGTCTCATAATTGAAAACGTGGCCTCGGTTATGCCGGATGTTATAGGCTTTCAAGAGGTTACAAAGATCCATTACGCATATTTGCAAGATACGCTTAAAGGATATGACAGCGTTATAGAGTATCGAGATAATACATATCTCTCGGAGGGCTGCCCCATATTTTACAGCACCGAAAAATTCGAGCTTGAGGATAAAGGCTCATTTTGGCTTTCCGAAACGCCCGAGGTTATGAGTAAGGATTGGGGCGCAGCGTGTTACAGAGTTTGCAGCTATGTTATACTTAAAGAAAAACAGACAGGTAAAGATTTTGTTGTGTTTAACACTCACCTTGACCATATCAGCGACGAGGCGCGCATAAACGGAATTCGCGTTGTGCTTGACAAAATTGTGCAGTTCGGAGGCAAGCCGTCGATAATTATGGGCGATTTTAATGCTAAAGAGAACAGCGAAACATATAAAATGGCAACCGAAAACTTTAACGACGCCAAGTACCTTACGGATAACCCCGACAACTCCTGTACATATCAGAATTTCGGCAAGGCACTTGACAGAAGCTGTATAGACTATTTTATGATTTCAAAGACGGGTGTTACGGCGCAGAGCTTTGAGATTGTGAAAAACACATATGACGGAGTATATCCGAGCGACCACTTCCCGATTGCCGTTACACTTACACTTACAGACTGATACCGTATTTAATGAAAGGATAAAAAAGATGACCGGAAAAACGCTTGCAAGAGAATATCTTTGCTCCGTGGTTCGTTCGGCTCTGCTCTCGGAGCCACTGTCCGATATACCCGAGGGCACCGATAAGGTTTTCCTCGTGAAGCTCGCATATCGCAACAGCGTTCAGGTCATACTCTACCTTGCTTTTAAAGATAAGCCGGGGGCTTTGCCGCAGGAATATATGTCTAAGCTTGAGCGTTCATATAAGGCGGCGATTCTCCGTGAGAGCGCACAGCAAAACGAGCTTAATTTCATAAGAAAAGCTTTTGCTGAAAACAATATAGATTTTATGTGCCTCAAGGGAGCACACCTCAAAGCACTTTATCCTGTGCCGGAAATGCGCTTTATGGTGGATATGGACATTCTTGTCAAAAAAGAGAATGTTTTGCGCGCGGAAAAGCTGTTGACGGAACGCGGCTTTTCTCGCGAAATGAACAACGGCAAGGATATAGTCCTTATAAATCCGCCGTTTTTAACCGTGGAGCTTCACAATATGCTCTTTATTGAGAGCGACAGTCGGCACGACTATTTTACCGACGTTTGGAAACGAGCCGTAAAATGCGGCGAGCACGAATATAAAATGACCGACAATGACCTTTATATATATGTTATGGCACATCTGGCGGAGCATTACAAGGACGGCGGAGCGTGCTTCAGACCGACTATGGATATTTTTATGCTTAACCGCCTTAAAAGCGAAGAGCTTGATTTTACGTATATAGGCGGCGAGCTTGAAAAAATCGGACTTGCGCGCTTTGCGGAAAACATAAAAAAAGTCGGCGACATTTGGTTCGGCGATGCAAAGGACGACAAAGCTCTGTTCGTAATGCAGCAGTATATAGTTTTGGGTCCGCCCATACAAAATGCCGGCGCAGTAGCCGAAAATATGGAAAGCACGCGCTTTTCGGCGTTTATGCGAATGGCGTTTCCGCCGCTTAAGGTTATGGTGAAAAACTATCCCGTGCTTAAAAGACTGCCGTTTTTGTTGCCGTTTTATTGGCTCGTCAGACTCGTTAAAAAGGGCGGCAGGGCAAAGAATAAGTCAAAAGAGCTTGAGGCGTTGACGGATAAGAATAAGAAACTGATGAATGATATTTTTAAATCCTCGGGTCTGTAATACCGAATTCGGAGAGGCGGAAAATGAAAAACAAACAAAAAGTAAGCAGCGATAAATTTACCATGATGACGCAAATGCCGGTAAATAAGCTGATATGCAAAATGGCCGTTCCTACAATAATAACAATGCTGGTGTCTGCCGTATATAATATGGCGGACACATATTTTGTCGGGAAAATAGGCACCAGCGCAACCGGTGCGGTTGGCGTCGTCTTTTCTTTTATGGCGATAATCCAGGCGTGCGGATTTTTCTTCGGCCACGGATCGGGAAACTATATGTCACGCAAGCTCGGCGAGCAAAAGACAGAAGAGGCGTCCGTAATGGCGTCAACGGGATTTTTTTCGTCGTTTGCCGTGGGAGTTATAATAGGCGTTTTGGGGCTGATATTCATTTCGCCCCTGTCAAAGCTGCTCGGTTCAACCGATACCATTTTGCCGTACACAAAGCAGTATCTTTTTTACATTCTCTGCGGAACGCCGTTTATGATGAGCTCGCTTGTGCTTAATAATCAGCTTCGCTTTCAGGGCAGCGCGGTAAACGGGATGATAGGCGTTACGGCGGGCGGAGTGCTCAATATTTTGCTTGACCCTATATTTATATTTGTGTTTAAAATGGGAGTCGGCGGAGCGGGCTGTGCCACGATGCTGAGCCAGGCAATAGGCTTTGTGATATTGCTCATAGGCTGTACCAAAAAAGGAAATATCCGCATATCGTTTAAAAACTTCCGATTTAAAAAACAGCTCTATAAAGAAATCTTCCGCGGCGGAATTCCGTCCCTTGCGAGGCAGGGTCTCGCGTCGCTTGCCATGGTGGCTATGAACCGACTTGCAGGCGGTTACGGCGATGCCGCGATAGCCGCTATGTCCATTGTTTCAAAAATAATGAATTTTTTCGGAGCCGCCGTAATAGGCTTCGGTCAAGGCTTCCAGCCCGTATGCGGCTTTAATTACGGTGCGAAGAAATACGACAGAGTAAAAAAGGCGTTTTGGTTCTCCGTCAAGGTGACCACCGTATTTATGACCGTGGTTGCCGTTTTCGGCTTTATTCTGTCACCGTATGTTATAGCTTTATTCAGACGCGATGACACCGATGTAATTGCAATCGGTTCGTTTGCATTCAGGGCACAGTGCATATCTCTTCCGCTTTCGGGATTTATAGTTACGGCGAATATGTATCTTCAGACCATAGGCAGGGCAAAGGCAGCCACCTTAACGGCTATGTCGAGGCAGTTTTTGTTTTTTGTTCCGGCGCTGTTATTGCTTGTGCACTTTTTCGGCCTTACGGGAGTCGAGATAAGTCAAGCAGCAGCAGACGTGGCTGCATTCCTGTTTTCAATGCCGATTTGTCTCAAGGTTTTAAATATAATGATGACCGAGGAAAATAAAATACAATAGCTAGTGTTGCCGAATGGCATATTGACTTTATCCGCGTAATATGTAATAATCACATATTACGGAGTCGATGACTTATGAGTGAAACCCTTCCGACCGATGCTTTGCCGAAGCTCGGAAATGATGTCTTTTATGATATACGTGTGTTATCCGCAAAAGTGAATTCCTTGGTTATAACCGCGAAAGACTCGCCCGAAAAAGCCGAAGAACTTTACTTGCCTATGCTTACAACGGTGTGCGTCTACGTCGAAAATTATCTTACAAGCCACTTTTCCGGGCTGAATTCGGAATATTTTGAACGCTTCTGCTATTCTAATATCTACGGAGCGGAACACAGATTTACCTCTTTAAAAAAGCTTGCGGAATTGTCGGCGTATACATTAAACTCCGTGCCGCAAAATATGTGTGTTAAAAATGCCGATATAGCTTCGGCGGCAAACAGACTTTTTAATGTTTGCCGTGCTTCGGTAAAGGCAGCGTCTGCTCCGGTAAAATATCGAAACGGTAAAAAATACAGAGTTTTTAAGCCGTCAAAGCGCGAACGACTGCTGCTTTGGGAGCTCTGCGGAGGAAATCCGGAAGAAACGGCTGAAAAGGAATTAAGCATTACATATATTGCAAGAAAAAACCAATCCGCCGCGTCGCCGAAAAAATATATACGCCTTTCGGCTTGGTCGTTTTATACTTCGATTTTTTCATTGCTGCTTATAAATTTAAGCGGAGCATTCATATTGCTTACGGTATTTTCTTTTCTTATGAGCATTATGCTTGCCGCTTTGTATGCGGTAAAGTCGCTCTCCTCTCATCGTAAGGAGCGCAATTACCGCGAAAAAAATATACGTTGAAAAAACATATTTTTGTCTTGTCTCGGATTGCTTTCCAATGCGGGACGGGACTGTTTATATAGGACAGAAAGGATACGGAAAATGAAAAAAAGAATTATTGCGAGATTAAGTGCCGTTTTGGCGGTGATATTATTGCTTTTCACTTCGGCATTTGCCTCATCTGCGGCGGACGACGGGCTTAAAAATGTTGACGGCAAATGGATTTATGTAAAAGACGGTGTAAAGGATACCTCGTTTACAAGTCTTGTGAAGTACTATGACACATGGTACTATGTCGAAAACGGTGAGCTTAACTGGAGCTTTACCGGACTTACCGATTATTACGGCACGAAGTATTATGTGGAAAACGGCGTTCTCAATTGGGATTATACGGGACTTGCACTATTAGGCAGCGACGAGTGGTATTATGCCGAAAACGGAGCGGTTAAAAACGATTATACGGGGCTTACATATTTTTGCGGCAGATGGTTTTACGTCGAAAAAAGTGCCCTTAACTGGGATTATACGGGGCTCACAAATTATTACGGCACATGGTATTATGTCGAAAACAGTATCCTGAATTGGAGCTTTACGGGACTTACCGATTATTACGGCACGAAGTATTATGTGGAAAACGGTGTGCTCAATTGGAATTATACGGGTCTTGCACTATTAGGCAGCGACGAGTGGTATTATGCCGAAAACGGAGCGGTTAAAAACGACTATACGGGACTTACATATTTTTGCGGCAGATGGTTTTACGTCGAGAAAAGCGCCCTTAATTGGAATTATACAGGGCTCACAAATTATTACGGCACATGGTACTATGTCGAAAACGGTGAGCTTAACTGGAACTTTACCGGTCTTACCGATTATTACGGCACGAAGTATTATGTGGAAAACGGTGTGCTCAATTGGGATTATACGGGACTTGCACTATTAGGCAGCGACGAGTGGTATTATGTCGAAAACGGAGCGGTTAAAAACGACTATACGGGGCTTACATATTTTTGCGGCAGATGGTTTTATGTCGAAAAAAGCGCCCTTAACTGGAATTATACGGGGCTTACAAAATACTATGATACTTGGTATTACGTAGAAAACGGCGTTTTGAATTGGGATTTCAGCGGAGCGGTTTTATATGGCAAAACACTCTACTATGTAAACGGCGGCAGGATAACATGGGATTATAACGGTACGGCGGATTACAACGGCGTCAAATATATTTTTGTCGGGAGCATTGCTCAAACCGGAATATATAAGTCTAAGTACACCGACTATAATCTCGTTTACGCCGACGGTAAAACGGGCTGGTATGATTACGGTGACAATACATATTATATAGGAAGTGACGGCAGACCGTTGTGCGGAAACCAATATATAGACGGCAAAAGATATTTCTTTAATGCAAACGGTGCAAAGGCATCGCTTTTCGGAGCGGATTTTTCAAAGCATCAGGGAACAATAGATTGGGCAAGTGTTAAGCAGTCGGGTGTGGAATTTGTAATTCTCAGAGCAGCGGTGCGCGGCTATGGTTCTTCGGGCAATTTAGTGACGGATTCTCAAATAGCGGCAAACATTGAAGGAGCATTGTCTCAGAATATCGACGTCGGAATTTATGTGTTCAGCCAGGCTGTTACGACCGAAGAAGCTGTGGAGGAAGCGGAAAGAGCGCTTGATATAATTAAGGGTTACGATATTAAATTGCCCATATATTTCGATTCCGAGTATTCGGGAGCTCCAAACCGCACGGGCAGAGCGGACGGACTTACAAAAGCGGAGCGTACTTCTTTGGCGATAGCTTTTTGCGAAACAGTCAGAAATGCAGGCTATAAGCCAGGCGTATATGCGAGCAAATCATTCTTCTATAATAATCTTGGTTATGCCGCTTTTCAAAGCAGAGGATACGAAATTTGGCTTGCGCATTATATTTCGTCCGTGACGGATTTCAAATATCCTTATAATATATGGCAGTATACAAGCAAGGGAAGCATAGGCGGCGTCCAAAGCGAATATGCCGACCTCGACATAGCTTACTACGATTACGCGAATGACAGCGATATGTCGGAGAGAGGAAAAAATGTTATGGTAACGGCATCGTCCGACGATTTCCTGTCGTTTGTTAACACCGAGGAAAAGATAACACGTTACATAAAAACGGGGCTTGCCTCGGATAAGGAGGAGGCGTTAAGAGCCGCTTCGTTAATAACAAATCAAAACGCTTCAAAAGCCCTTATTGACGCAATAAATAAATTGAACTGAATAAAACATAATTAAATACCGACGCGGCATAGATTTTAATGTTTTTTATCTGTGCCGCGTCATATCTTTTACTAAACAATTATTTTGCCGATTGTCAATTAGCAAAAGTGAATTTCGGTTCACTTTTAAACACAAAATTCATTTTGCACCAAAACAGGTGTTTTTTACGCCGGTTTTAGCTGTTTTTTGAATTTTACACTTGCATTTATTGCATAAATGCAATATATTTATTTATGTATTTTATTTGGGAGGTTTATTATATGAAAGAAGAAAACAGAAGGTATGCCGAGGAAGCGTTCGAAATAGTCGAGCACGCTGCCAAAAAAATCGGCTCACGTCTGCCCGGCTCCGATGGCGAAAAAGAGTACGCGGCTTATATGGGAGATAAGCTCAGAAGTATCGGTATTGAGCCTGTACGTGAGGAATTTGCCGTATCTCCGAGAGCGTCGATAGGCGGCATTCCGTATGCAGGTTATCTCGGACTTATTATGAGCGCTCTTGTTTATGTGGCTCTGCATTTGAGCGCGGTTTGGTACGGTATGGCGCTTGCTTCGGTTGTATGCTGGGTTTGGCTTATTTTAAGCGTTTTTCTTTATAAGACATGGTTCGATATGTTCTTTAAGCAGGAAATATCACAGAACACTTACGGTGAGCTTTTACCGCCCGACGGAAAATACGACTACACCATAATTCTTTCGGGACACACGGATACAAGCTGGTGCTGGAGACATTCCGCTCACGCTTCAAAGTTTAAAAAGACAAAGCCTGCCCTGGGTCTTGTTGCAACCTTCGCCAAGGTTGGCTTCGGCGTTATATGCTTCCTTTTCCTCACTGCCGTTTCAATAGCCATGACCGTTATTTCAAGCGGTGTGTATTTCGGTGAGGTTTGGGCTTTAAAGATTGCCAATTCCGCCTCCTTTGCCAACTTCCTTTTTGCTATGCACTTCCTTCCTGTTGTTACGGCAATAGGCTGTATGTTTGTAGTTATGTGGGCTGATCCGAATCCGCGCAACGCTTCAAGAGGTGCTATGGATAACGCCACCGGTTGTGCCCTCAGCTTTGCCGTTACAAAATACTTCCATGATCATCCCGAAAAGATGCCGAAGAACTGCCGTATAATCGACTTCAACTGCGGCTCCGAGGAAGCGGGACTTCGCGGTTCTATCGCATTTACCCGTGAGCATAAGGGAGAGCCGATACTTGAAAACACATGGAACATCAATATCGACTCCGTTGCCGATAAAGATTTCTTTGAAGTTGTTATTAAGGATGATTGGCAGTTCTGCCGCTTTGATACCGACCTTGAAAAAATGTTTAAGGATACCTTTAACGAGCTCGGTATAGTCAGCAAGACAAACGGCTGCATACATAACCCCGTAGGCGGATGCGACAGCACTCCTATGACAAAGGCAGGTATGAAATCGGTTACCTTTGCGGCTCAGGACCCCACTCTTACCTATTATTATCATACCTGGCACGATGTGCCCGAACGTTTTGAGCTCGAAACCGTCGGTGACGGCTTTGATGTTATTCTCGGAGTTATCGATAAAATAGATAAGTTCCAGCAGGCAAACGGTTTTAACGGACCTCAGAAATAATTAAGCTTTTTATGTCCCCGAAGCATTGGCTCAGCCTTGTCTTCGGGGATTATTTTTTGCCGGAGCGTCAAAACCTTTTTATTGATTTTTGACCGTAACGTGATATACTAATATATACTATTTTTTGAAAGAAGAGATAAAGATGTTAACACTCGACAAAGTCTATCACGCTTCATTTGTTTTAAAAAACATAATTCGTAAAACGGATATGATTTTGGCGCCGAACATAAATCCCGAAAGTGAAATACATCTCAAGACCGAAAATTTACAGGTTACAGGTTCGTTTAAGGTCAGAGGTGCCGCATATAAAATATCACAGCTCTCTGAAGAGGAAAAGGCACGCGGCGTAATTGCCTGCTCGGCAGGTAACCACGCGCAGGGCGTTGCTTTGGCAGCTACCAAAAACGGTATTAAATCACTTATCTGCCTGCCGGACGGTGCTCCCATATCAAAGGTTGAGGCGACCAGAAAATACGGCGCGGATATTTGTCTTGTAGAGGGCGTTTATGACGACGCATATAATAAAGCTCTTGAGCTTAAAGATGAAAAGGGTTATACGTTTATTCATCCGTTTAACGATGAGGACGTTATAGCGGGTCAGGGTACCATAGGACTTGAAATACTCGATCAGATACCCGACGTTGACGTTGTTATTGTTCCCATAGGCGGCGGCGGACTTATTTCCGGCGTTGCTTTTGCGATAAAAGAGCTCAATCCGAATGTTAAGGTATACGGCGTTCAGGCTTCCGGTGCTCCGAGTATGCTGAAATCGATTGATGACGGTAAAATCGAAAAGCTTGATTCCGTTTCAACCATAGCCGACGGTATAGCCGTTAAAGAGCCGGGTGACATCACCTTCGCTATGTGTCAAAAATATGTTGACGGTATTGTAACAGTTTCCGATGACGAAATAGCCGCGGCAATACTTGCACTTATCGAGCAGCAAAGCTCATTACCGAGGGCGCAGGTGCCGTTTCGGTTGCAGCGGCTATGTTTAACAAAGTAGATGTCAAGGGCAAAAAGGTTTGCTGCCTCCTTTCGGGCGGTAATATCGACGTTACCATTTTGTCAAGAGTTATTAAGCGCGGACTTTTGAAATCGGGCAGAACATATTCTCTTACAATCGAGCTTCTTGACAAGCCCGGTCAGTTAAAGGGTGTTGCCGACATCATTGCAAAAGAGGGCGGCAATGTTATTTCAATTCATCATGAGCGTGCGTCCGAGGGCTCCGATATTAACGGCTGTTATCTTCGCATTGTTCTCGAAACCAAAAACTTTGACCATATAGCTCAGATAAAGAAGGCACTGACCGACGCCGGATTTATCATTAAGTCATATTAAGGAGGAAAAACAAATGATAAAAACACTTCACACTTCATCGGCACCTGCCGCAATAGGACCGTATTCACAGGGCAAAATCGTTGACGGATTTCTCTTTGCTTCGGGGCAGATAGCAATAAACCCTGCAAACGGCAACATAGAAGAAGATACAATTGAGGGTCAGACCAAAAGAGTTTGCGAAAATATCGCTGCGATTTTGAAAGAGGCGGGAGCTGATTTTGACAGCGTAATTAAGACAACCTGCTTCCTTAAAAACATATCCGATTTCGGTGCGTTTAACGAAATTTACGGTGAGTATTTTTCATCAAAACCGGCACGTTCCTGCGTCGGTGTCGGTGACCTTCCGAAAAACGCTCTTGTGGAAGTTGAGATTATAGCAAAGGTATAATCAGGCTTTGTAAAATCTCATTTTTATTATTTTCGTTTTAAAAGACAGGCCGTAATTCGACTGAGTGTTTATATGGCACTTGCCTGAAAATAACATTTGCACAGCAGTGCGCCAGGCCCCCTCGGAGATGCGTCGGCATTATCCGAGGGGGTTCGTTTTTTTCGCCTTAAATTCACGGCAACTGCCCGTTTTTGTTGAAACAGCGTGCCCGCAACCGATTTTTTCCCCCTTGTAAACCGAATTGAAAACTAAAATGTATAGCGCAACCGCACTCCTTTTATGTATTATTTTGGCAACGGAAGCGAAAACCAACGCATCTAAAAAACCAAAAACCGATTAACATAAAAGGAGCGCACGACCATGAAAAACAAATACAATCCACTTCGGAATACAGAGAAAGATAGTTTCAAATATGACCACGGAAAGCTGGGAGACAATTCCTCACGTAACATATATGTATGAGCCCGACGTTACAAAGCTTATGCACGAGTATAAAAAATTAAATCTCGATCGTAACCGCGACAGCAAAATAACGCTCAATACCGTAATAATGAAAATCATTACCGAAGGACTTAAAGCAGCACCCGTTATGAATTCTCATATCGAGTTTAACCGCAAGCTTGTACGCGGCAGAGTCGACACATTTGAAGATATAAATATCTCTATGCCGATGATTCTTCCGAGCGGTGAAATGATGACCGTAAATCTTCGCGGCTTTGAAAGTAAAAATCTCGACGAAATGACCGACGCCGTAAATGACGTTGCAAGAAGAGCCGAGAATACCGACCTTAATGAGGCTATGTTTGACGTTTCATTGGATAACACCCTTACTGCTCTTAAAAAAGGAAAATTTATGCAGGCTGTATATCGTCTTATCGGGTCTAAAACAGGTAAGCACAAGGTCAAGACCTTAAAGGGCGATGCAAAAAAAGAGTATGAGGCAATTCCCGAAACAGAACGCCTTACAAAGCGTGACATAGAGCAGGGAACCACCACCATTTCAAATCTCGGCTCGCTTTACCGCGAACAGTCCGGCGCCGCCGCCTTACTTGAAATAATACCGCCGCAGGTTACGGCGTTCGGCGTAGGTGCCGTTCAGGATAAGCCTATGGTTATAACAGACAGCTTCGGCAATAAGAGCATTGAAGCGCGCAAGGTGCTCCCTATATGTATAGCATTTGACCACCGCGCACTTGATTTCGGCGATATTGTTCCGTTCCTTAAGAGACTTGACGATATATTCGAAAATCCGAAGGTTATACATACTTGGAAAAGCAGCGATAAAAACAATAAGGTCGTTCGCCTCGACGCCTGATTTTTAACTTTGCTCCCAAATAAACCGGTCCGAAACGGCTCAGCCGCGGAGGATCGGTTTTTTTGTCACTTTTGATGTCTCGTCCGAATAATATGATATCGAAAGGCTGCACAAATAAATTATAAGGAGTAATATCTGTTGAATGAATTTTTGGATTTCTGTGAAAAAGCTATCAAGGCCGAAAGCGCAGACAATTGTTGTCACGTGAAAACGGCAAGCGAGTATCTCGGCGTATCGCCTTTTCCGGAAAATACGGTAACTACAATGGCTTACGTTCCGTTTCAGACCGATACGACAATGTACGATGTCGAAACCGGGTATAAAAACGGCACTGTGTTTTCAAACCTTAACAAGCCGTTCTTAGGGGGAAGATGTATATGAATATGAGAAAGGCTATGCTGTTAAAGCTCGGCTCTCTTCAGTTCTCGCTTTGGGAGCTGCATCTTTATCTCGATACGCATCCCATGGATGCTGCGGCCGAAGCACGGTATATGGGATACAAAAAAGCCTACGATGAAGTCAGAGCTGAATTTACAAAGAAATACGGCCCGCTGAATCCCTCGGAGGGCAACGGTGAAAAATGGTTGAAATCGCCGTGGCCTTGGGAAAAACAAGAGGAGTGTGTTAAATAATGTTTTCGTATGAAAAAATGCTGCAATATCCGGTAAATATAAAAAATCCGAATCCCAAATACGCTCAGATAGTATTAGAGCAGTACGGCGGACCCGACGGTGAGCTCGGTGCTTCGCTTCGCTACCTCTCTCAGCGTTTTTCGATGCCGTATCCGGAGCTTAAAGGACTTCTCACCGACATCGGTACCGAGGAGCTCGGTCACCTCGAAATGATAGGTGCCATAGTTTATCAGCTTACTCGTAATCTTACGCAAGAGCAAATTAAGCAAGGCGGCTTTGACGCATACTTTGTAAATCATACAACGGGGGTGTACCCGGCAGGGGCGAACGGCGTGCCGTTCAATGCGGGTGCCATAGCTTCAAAGGGAGACGTCATAACAAATTTGCAGAATATGGCGGCCGAGCAAAAGGCAAGAACTACCTATGACAATATTTTGAGACTTGTTGACGATCCGGATGTGAGAGATGTTATAAAATTCCTGCGCGAGCGCGAGGTGGTTCATTATCAGCGCTTCGGCGAGGGTCTCAGAATTGCGACGGACAAAATGAACGAGAAAAATTTCTACGCCTTTAATCCGAGCTTTGATACGGTATGTAACAAAAAAACGCGCTGATTTTGCTTGTTAACGCTCTGCCTTGGAGCGGATTTTCTGCAAACGGTGCGGTCACGTTCGTAAAAAATATAAAGCAAAGACCGTTCCTAATCAGGGACGGTCTTTAATATGTACATAAATACGGACATTTGTTGCGTCTTGACACAATGTGCGGTTTACACCCGTTATTTTTTATGATAAAATGACAATAGTGCAGTCTTTAATTTGTGCGGCACTGTGGTGATGACATTTCAGACTTAATCCGGGAAAAATAAAAAGACCTGCAAAAGCAGGTCTCAACTCACACACTGTGATAGTTTGAGAGTAGTGTAATATCATAAGGTACTATGATACCAACGCTTTGAGTAACGGCATCTCAAAGCTGTTTATATCGAGTAAAAATGCGAAATTGGGGGTAATGAATTGAATACAGACAATTTACATAAACTGATAAACAGATATACGGATAATTACTATACGGTAAACATTTCAAAGCATGACGAAGTGTTTAAATGGGCTGCGATTAAGCAATTTCGCGATGTCTGGTTCTCTGATAAGTATAAGAATATACCGTTTGCCCGAAAGTTTAACGATGCTAAAAAGAAATGCTCAATATTGATAGATAACAAGCAGGTTTCTCCGACAAACGGGATTGTAAAAATGGCTGAGGCAGCACCGAATGAAGTTGAAAGCCTTTTTGAAAACGTGTTATTTTCAAATTCTACAGACCCGAAAACAATTCAAAACAATATGGACAAGTTCCTTGAGGAAATCGAAATAATAAGACAAAGGTATTTTCCGCAATGCTGGAAATACAAGCAAGACCGACACGCGGTATCGTGTTATCTGTATTTTTATGCTCCGGAAATCAATTACATCTATCGTTACAGAGAAGCTGAAGAGTTTGCCAAATACACAGAATTCGGATTTGATTTGGGCAGCGGTGAGAGCTTTTCTTTGCCGAACTACTATAAGCTGTGCGATATAATCGTCGATGCATTAAAAGAGCATGAGGATTTAATATCCAAATACAAAAAGCTGATTAAGGATAACGATAAATACTATTATGACAAGAGCTTACATTTGCTTGCTTTTGATTTGATTTACTGTTGCAAAACATATTATTTTTATTCAGGCTTAGAACATAAGCCTAAAAAAGACAGTATTAAAGAGTATAAGCTTGAGCAGCTTCGCGAAAGGGAGAAGAGGGATTACGAAGAAAAAATTGATAACTTGCGCAATCAAATTTATAAAATTGAATCACAAATGGAAGAATACGGAGATATTTCAATTCTCAATGTTGAAGTAAATCATAAAATCTACGGTGTGGGAACGGTTGTTTCTCAAAATGCGAATAAAATTACAGTCGTTTTTCCCGACGCCGAAAAGAAATTGAATTTTGTAATAAACAAAAAATACAGTATGCGTCCGACTTTTCTTGATGACGATGAAATCGTTGAGGCGTTTACACAATATGATTTGTTAAACGAGAAAAAGAAGTCCTTGCTACGGGAATTATCACATTTGGAAAAGAAACTATGATTTTAAGTCAACGCTGTCAAAAGCAACGCGATTGTATAATATCATACGGTACTTGCCGATTGTGAGATTGTGAATACAGATATGAAGAAGAAAGACATTGCAATGACCGGGAATTTTATAGTGATGGTATTGCTGATTCTCGGAGTGGCCGCATATTACATATTAAAATGGGCTTTTAAGCTGTTGTGTCTGATAACGGCGGTGATCGTAAAGGCTGTGAGGAATGCTGTCAAAAAGCACAGGAGAAAGAAAGCCAAAAAGGACATTACCGACATCCCGTTTGTCGATACCGAATTAAATATCGAAGAGACTTCAACAGCTCCGGCGGAAGTGAGCAGGGAGAAATTAGGCTTATTTGATAAGAGAATTTATGACGGCTTATTCCGCCCATTGATACGAGAACGCGGAGAAGCATATTGCTCCGACGGCAAAATCAGAGACCTTAAAAAAACGGGGACTCATTATTCCTGCATTGCAAAAGGTACCGCCGACTATAACGTTGAGCTTTTATTCGGAGACAACGACAAAATAGTAAGTATGAGCTGCACATGCCCCTATTATACGGAGAGAAAGCAAAACTGTAAGCACATATATGCACTTTTGTATAAGGCGAAATGCGGCGAAAACAAGCAAAAAATTATTGCGGAGATAAACCGGCAGATAAAAGGCTGTAAAACAATGATTAAAAATGCGGAATGTTATTTAGAAAAAAATAAGCAGCATTTTCCGTCTTCGACTGTTAAGGAATTTAAACGCTATTCAAGGCTGTATAGCCTAAACGTGCAAGATTACGAAAAAATCCGCTCTGGGAATTTATCGGAGGAAATACTGCTGCGCCGTCTTAGTAGCTTATTTGCCGTTTCCTTTGAATTAAGGCAAAAAATTAAGAGCACATTAAGCGAAAAAATCTCCGAATCCGATACGGTTGCTCCCGAAGCCTGCGAATTAAGCGAGAACAGAGACGGGCTTATGACCGGGATGGCGAGCCTTATGGTTTTTGATGAGCTGATGACGGATTGTTCCGATGAAAAAGATAACTCCTACGATGAAAAGCTTGAAGCGGAAATGAATTCTTATTGCTTGGAGGATTGGCAAAAGGATTTGGTCAGAAACGGCAGCTATGATGTCTGGAACTTTGATGAGGAGGAATTGGAGGAGGACGATTACTATTTTGAGGATGACGATTACTATTCGGAGGATGACGAATAAAAGCCCTTGAGCAGAGTATCATTCTCTCTCGGCATATATATTATGTTTCAGCCGTTATTGACTTAGCGGCGAAAGTGTGTTATATTACATACCGATAAAACAACGTATGGATTTTTCCGGTCTTAAAAAGATGTGTTTTCGCCATGCAATTATTCGATTTTTGAGTAATTGCGTGGCGTTTTTAATTGAGAAAATACGCTCGGATTCGAAAGGCAGATGTATTTGTATGAACGAAAAATTTATGAAGGAAAAGCCTGTTTTTCCGCTTATTATGTCTATGGCCACTCCCATGGTAATATCAATGCTCGTCAATTCGCTTTATAATATAGTGGACAGCTTTTTTGTCGCCAAAATAGGCGAGGACGCAATAACCGCTCTGTCGCTTGTCTATCCGGTGCAAAACCTCGTCAATGCGCTTGCAATAGGCTTCGGCGTGGGACTTAATGCCGTTATCGCATTTCACCTCGGCGCAGGTGAAAAAGAGGCGGCCGATACCGCCGCCACACACGGATTTTTGTTCTCAATACTCCACGGCATTATCGCCGCCGCAGTCAGCATTCCGATTATGCGCCCATTCCTTAAAATGTTCACACAGTCCGAAAATGTAATTTCGCTCGGAGTGCGCTATTCAACAATAGTTTTTTCGTTTTCGATTGTAATTATGATAAGCCTTGCATACGAAAAAATCTTCCAGGCTGTCGGCAGAATGAATGCCTCCATGGCAGGACTTATGACGGGCTGTATTGTAAATATCATATTAGACCCGCTTTTGATATTCGGTATAGGCCCATTTCCGAAAATGGGAATTGACGGTGCCGCCCTCGCAACAGGCATAGGGCAGGTTAGCACGCTTTTGCTGTATGTAGTTTTGTACGCCGTGAAAAAGCCGAGCGTAACCATAAACCGCAGGTATTTAAAACGTAATAAGGTTATAGACCGTAAACTGTACTTTGTGGGTATCCCGGCGGCAATAAATCTTGCGCTGCCGTCATTGCTTGTGTCAAGCCTTAATGCAATGCTTGCTTCGTTTTCACAGATATATGTTGTTGTGCTCGGTGTCTACTATAAGCTTCAGACGTTCTTATACCTCCCCGCTAACGGTATAGTGCAGGGAATGCGACCGATAATCGGTTATAATTACGGTGCCGCCGAGCATAAAAGAGTAAAAAAAATTTACGATATAACTCTTGTGCTGACGGCAGGCATAATGTTATTCGGCACTGTGCTGTGTCTTGCGCTGCCGCATAAGCTGATAGGAATGTTCACCGATAATCCCGAAACGATAGACGCAGGCAAAAAGGCACTCAGAATAATCAGTGCCGGGTTTGTTGTTTCGTCAATTTCCGTAACGTCATCCGGAGCTCTTGAGGGACTCGGCAAGGGTGTTGAATCTCTCATAATATCACTTTGCAGGTATGCAGTAATAATAATCCCGACAGCTTTTGTATTAACACGGATATTCGGCGCTGACGGTGTTTGGAATGCCTTTTGGATAGCAGAAGCCGTGTCGGCCGTAATTTCCGCCGTTGTTTATAAAAAGGCGGTCGGTAATAAGCTGAATTCACGCAGAGCTGAAAACAACTTTTAATTTGTATATATTGTCTTAAAATAATTGACACCGCTCTCGTTGTGGCATATAATTTGCACATAATGATGTATGTAATGTTTTGGAAGTTTTCCGAGATTTTCATTACTGTGATTTATGCGATAACGTAAGGGGCGATAAAATGAATACGGTAAAATTAAAAACCGAGTGCGGAGATATCGTCGGGCTCGATAACGGCAGCTATGTTGAGTTTCGCGGCATAAAGTATGCCGACGCGGGCAGGTGGGAGTATCCGGTCGTTACCGATGGGTGGGACGGCGTATATGATGCGACCGCTTTCGGCGATTGTTGCTACCAGCACCGCGGTTTTGAGGACGACGCAAAGGTTAACCCGTTTTATCACAGGGAATTCAGGCGCGGTATGAGCTTTACATACAGCGAGGATTGTCAATATCTCAATATCAGCGCGCCCAAAAATGCAAAAAAATGTCCCGTTTTGCTGTATATACACGGCGGTTCTTTTACGGGCGGCAGCTCAAACGAGGGGCATATCAGCGGTAAGGCATATGCCGAAAATGACATTGTTTTTGTCTCTGTGAATTACCGTCTCGGGCCGTACGGCTTTTGTTCTCACCCCGATGTCGCCGATGAAAACGGAGTATGCGGCAATTTCGGCCTTTTTGACCAAGCAGCGGCACTTAAATGGATAAAAAACAATATTTCTTCCTTCGGCGGAGATCCCGACAGAATAACCCTTTTGGGGCAGAGCGCAGGAGCCATGAGCGTAGATGTGCTTCTGTCAAGTCCGCTTACAAGGGATATGGTTTCGGGTGCCGTTATGTTGAGCGGAGCCGCGCTTCAACGAGTTTTGTCACGCCCGCTGTCGCCGCAAAAAATGAAAAAATTCTGGGACGAAATAATCAAAAATGCCGGCAAAACAAGCCTTTCCGAGCTTAGAGATACGGACGCGAAAACCCTTTACTATGCATGGCTTAAGGCGTGCCGCGACGAGGGAATTAAAAGTACACTCTCTTACACGCTTCCGTGCGATGACGGAAAGCTTCTTACGAAAGATACGTTTAACATAAAAACAATAAGCGCAATGCCGAAAATACTCGGCGTTACAACGGCAGATATGATACCGATAGTTTTAAAGCTGCTTGTGAAAAAGTGGGTACGAAACGATAAGGGCAGTAAATGCTTTGTCTATCTTTTTGCGCGCAATTTGCCGGGCGATAACTGCGGCGCATGGCATTCGAGTGACTTGCCGTATGTGTTTGCAACTCTCAAAAACGGTTGGCGGCCGTTTACCGATATCGACTATCTCATATCGGAGCAAATGGTGGCGGCAATCAGTGCTTTTGTAAAGTGCGGAGACCCGAATTGCAGGGAAATCCCGACCTGGAAGCCCGGAACGCACAAGGTGATGAATTTTTGCGAAAAGACGCGCCTTGCAGGCTGGAAGACCGCAACGCTTATAAAAAATACACTCTTCAATAAGGGGCCGGTGCTGTAATGAAGTTTTCATATGATTTTAAGCTGTCCGAGCATAGCGGCAGCAGCAGAGTTTACGTTTGCGGCGATATTACGGCGCGAATCGACTTCTTGAGCGGCAGTATGATGCGCGTCGCCTTATTCCGTGACGATTGTAAAATGCTGCCCACCTTTACCGTAGACCCGCAAAACGAATTTCTCACAGAGGGTAGGGATAAGCTGAGCCTTGACGGATTTTCGCTGTTTGCTCCGCAAGTAAATGAAACAGCCGATGGTGAGCGCTTCTCTTTGGGAAATGTCGAAGCAGAGCTTGATACGCACAACTTTGTACTGAGCTATAAAAAGGACGGCAAGCTTCTTTTTGCCGACAGAGCACCGCTTGCCTATAATTTTCAGAACGAATTCGGAAACGGTACATATCATTATTTAACGCGCGAAAAGGGCGAAAAAATATACGGCCTCGGCGATAAGGGCGGCAGCGTCAATAAGGCGGGGCGCACCTTTCGCATAGAGACGAGCGACAGTATGGGCTATGATGCGGAAACGTCGGACCCGCTTTATAAGCACGTGCCGTTTTATATGTGTGAAAATTCCGTCGGTTGCTACGGTATCTATTACGATACGTCCGACAGTGCCGTTATGGATTTCGGAAGGGAAATAAATAATTATTATCCCGCTTTCAAGTTCTTCAAAAGCGATGACGATTGTCTTGTTTATTATGTGTTCTTTGGCTCAAAGCTTGAAATTTTAAGGCAGTATTGCTCTCTTTGCGGAAAACAGACCCTGCCTCCGAAATGGAGCTTTGATTACTGTGCCAGCACCATGGCTTATACCGACGCGCCGAATTCCGAAGAACAGTTGTATGGATTTCTCAGAAAGCTTGATACCTTAAATATGAGCTGCGGCGGATTTTATCTGTCCTCGGGCTATACCTCTATCGGCGACTTGCGGTGTGTTTTTAATTGGAATTACGATAAATTCCCGAACCCCGCAAAGTTTATTGAGCGTTTTAACAGTGAGAAAATTCACATGATACCCAATATCAAGCCTGCCTTTTTGACGTCGCACCCGATGTACAACGAAATAGCCGAAAAAGGGCTTTTTGTAAAGAATGAAGACGGCACACCGTTTGTAACCGAGTTTTGGGACGGTATGGGCAGTTACATTGATTTTACTCTGCCCGAGGGCTTTAAGTTTTGGCGCGACAATGTTGCGGCAAAGCTTCTGGACTACGGAATAGACGCCACTTGGAACGATAACAACGAATTTGATATAAAAGATACCGACGCTGTGGCAAACGGCTTTAAAGACGGTAGTGTAAAGGCGAGCAGAATAAGACCGATACTCACGTATCTTATGGTCGCCTCCTCGTACTCTGCGCAAACAGAAAAATATCCGGGCAAAAGACCGTTTTTATCGACACGAAGCGGCAGCAGTGCCGTAAGACGTCTCGCAACCACCTGGTCGGGTGACAATTTTACATCATTTCATGACCTGCGTTATTGCCATTACATAGGTATGACGCTGTCTTTGTCGGGGTTTTTCTTCTACGGGCATGATCTCGGCGGTTTTTCGGGCGATATGCCGTCACGTGAGCTGCTTTTAAGATGGATGCAGCACGGCATTTTCGAGCCCAGATTTACAATACATTCGTGGAATTCGGACGGCTCCGCAACTATGCCGTGGAGCTATCCGGATGCCATTCCTGCCGCACGAAAAATAATGGCGGAAAGAAAAAAACTCATTCCGTATCTTTATAATTCCGCCTTTTTATCTGTCGAAAACGATGTGCCGATGACAGCTCCGCTGTTACTCTACTATGGTGACAAAGAGATAGACTGCGACAGTACATCGTTCCTCGTGGGAGATATTCTCGCCGCGTGTATTCTCGATGAAGGAGTGAACGAAACCGAGGTTTATCTCCCCAAAAACGAAATTTGGTATTTAAACGATAAAGTATATGACGGCGGTACGTCCGTAATGCTGAATATCCCGTCGGACGGTGAGGTACCGTATTTTGTGCGAGGCGGAAGCGTTATAGCTACCGATGAGGGGGAGTACGGGTTCAAATCCTCGGAAAAATTAAGGCTTACCGTGTATCCGTTAAGGAGCGGCAACTTTAAATCGGAATTCTTTACAGATGACGGCGAGAGCTTTGCGTATAAAACCGGCGATTGCGTTCACTTGCTGTTCACCGTGGATTGCGACAGCGAGTATGTCAGAGTCCGTATCGAGAATATCGGTGAAAAATCATTTACCCCGGATATTGTGCTTTGCGACGCCGACGACAGAATACTGACGGTAGAATAATACATTGTAAATTACAAAAAAATCCCCGGATATGCTTGTTTCGGCATATCCGGGGATTTTGTCATCAAGACCTGTTTACTTTGATTCGGCTTCCGCCTTTTCTCTTCTTTCGCGCAAAACATTGTGAAGCTCATCTAGCTGCTCCTTTGAAAGCTTATAGCCGAACGTCAATACAACGAATATAAGAGCAAGCAATATTGCAGGAACTATTGTTGCTATGTCATATAGCCTTGTCAGAACCTCGGGCGATTGAACGGCGAGCTTACCGTCATAGCCTATAACTCCGAGAACGCCTGCCGCACCTGCGCCGGCCACTGTTTGACCGAGCTTGCGTACAAACGAATAAAAGCTGTAAGATGTGCCCTCCTCTCGTCTGCCCGATATGTATTCGTGATAGTCCGTGACATCCGTAACAAGTGCCCAGATTTGCATAATAAGGAAGGTTTGACCGGCCCCGGAGAAGAACGAGAGAACGAGAAATACATACGGATTACTTACAGCCGGAGTGAATTTAATGACGAACATTGCTATGTTTACAATAAGAGCAAAGAGTATTCCTGCGGAGCATATCTCTTTTTTGCCGTATTTTCTTATAAGCTTGCCCATAAACGGCAAAAGCAGTACCATCGGCAAATATGTACATACGGTAACAAGTGCGTAAAGACCCGGCTTTTCATAGAAATTCTTAAAGAGATAGTTGTAAACGGTCTGAGTATACATCTGGAAGCAGATAAGAAGCATTGATACTATGCAAAGCGCGATAAACGGCTTGTTTTTTAAAAGAGCGCGCATCGCTTTGCCGAGATTATAATCCTTTTGATTCTGCGTCGGCGGTAAGGTTATTCTCTCTTTTGTCAATTTAAAGTGTAAGAAGAAAATTATTACAGTGAGAACCGAGAGAACGGCTACCGACAGCGAGAGCTTTGTGCCGTCGAGTACCTTTGCGGTTGTTCCGTTTTCATTTGTCACGGTAGTATAAACGATGAGCGGTAAAATAATAGAGGCGGGAAGACCGCCGATGCCTGCACCGATGCTTCGCCACATCGAAAGCGAAGACCGCTCTATTTCATCATCAGTTATTACCGAGGCGAGCGAGCCGTAGGGAATATTTACGCCGGTGTACATCATGCCGTAAAATATGTACGTGATATATGCGTAAATAAGATATCGGTTGTCGCTGAGACCCGGAATTTTAAAGAACATAAAGAAAGCACCTACCGCAAGCGGCAGAGATGCCCAAAGTATGTACGGTCTGAATCTTCCGTATTTAGTGGGCTTCCTTGAGTCGATAAAAGAACCCCACATAGGGTCGTTTACTGCGTCCCAAATTCTCGCAACTATCATCAGTACGGTTATGCGCGCCGCGGATATTCCGAGAACGTCCGTGTAAAACATATTCAAAAATGCGGAGACAAGTCCGAATGTCAGCAGTCCGCCCATATCGCCCATGGCGTAGCCTATTTTGTCTTTAAAGGTTATGCCGTGCATAGCTTCTTCTGATTTGCTCATACAATTCCTCCGTTTTTTGAGATTTATCCACTTTGCATTTGCTGTTTGTTTTCCGATACCTGATAGGATGACACCGGGCAGTGTAAAGCAAACTACATTTACACACAGACCTTTTGCTTTCGGAACTTGAAAGAAATCCGCTATATAGCGCCTTTATAAGCCGTATCAGCTCATCTTTCACGCATATAAAAAGCAAAAATCTGTAAAGCATTATACTTTACATAGCTGCTGATAAGTTGATTTCGTTTGCGAAAAATCCGCAGCAGAGCATAAATGACATAATGGAATTATAATACAAAAATATGCGGTAGTCAATCGTAAAACTAAGCAATATACCCAAAGAGGTAACAAGCCAACATTATTGCCTTTTAAGTCCGGGTTTAAACGAAAAACACTTTTTAACCTAATCTTAATAATTTCGACTCTTGTTTGTAATTTTGCGATGATATATATTGTATTGCAGTTGATAAGAGTACAATAAGATTTGACAGGAGATATTATATATGGATATACAATATAGCGTTAAACCCGCCGGTTCGGAAATTCGAAAAGAAAAAATCAAGAGCCGTCTTTTCGGACTTTTTATAACATTGTTTATAATGTCCGCTCTGTTTATAAAAATGTTTGTCTTTGTTCCCATGCTGAACGAGCATCCGACATTCGGTGACGACCGCAACGGTGTCGCTCGCGTTATAGCGACTGACAATATTCCGCAGAATATTATGTCGTAAAGCCATACTTCCGAAACCATTACTGTTGAGACCGCCGTGCCGAGTGCACGACGGTCGTTTTTTATACATTACATTATATGGCGTATGCTGCTTGTGTTGTGCAATCGCACTAAATTTACGACATCGAAACCGTCGTTTTGTACTAATATACAAAAGTTGTAGAAAGTGACAAAAAATTCAGCTCAACTATTGACAAAACGACAACACGGCTGTAAGATGTGTACAAATAAAGAAAGCAATACTTGTGCAATAGATACAAAGCGGGGAGCTAAAATGGCAGAAATCATCAGATCAATGAATTTGGTAAGTGTGTTTAAACAGGAAAAAGGCGTAAAACGCTTTTTTATGATGATATTCAGCATACTGCTTATGGGCTTCGGTATTTCGCTTTTCTCTTATTCCGATATGGGCGTTGACCCGTTCACATCAATGAATATGGCGATAAGCGGTAAAATCGGTATCAGCTTCGGCTTTTATCAGATGTGCATTAACTGCGTTATCCTTATTGCAATTGCTTTTCTCGGCAGACATCTTATCGGATTCGGTACAGTAGTTAATATGGTCGGTGTCGGTTATATTTGTGAGTTTTTCACTTCGCTGTACGACGCACATTTGCCTGTGGAAAAATCCCTTGCTTTACGCTTAGTCTTAATGCTCTTCGGCGTAATTTTCCTCTCTCTTGCGGCTTCGATGTATTTCACTTCGAATCTCGGAGTTGCTCCCTATGACGCCACGGGCTTTGTCCTTGATGACAGGACTAAGATTAAATATAAATGGTGCAGAGTCATAACAGACCTTATCTGCACGGCTGTCGGATTTGCTTTCGGCGGACCGGTCGGCATCGGCACTGTGGTTACCGCCTTTATGATGGGCCCGGTGGTTGCGTTCTTTAACAAGCATGTGTCGGAAAAACTGCTTGCCGCAAAAATGCCGAGACTTGTTGTCCGTGTCTATGATCTTCGCCGTTTCGGCGGTGGAGTAATATCTTCAAACGGCAAATTCGCAGCATAAACTTGCTTATTCCATTTCCTCTCTTTTTATACACTTTTCTACGGCAGATTGTCTGCCACGGCTGCTTTTTGTTCTCCACACTTAAAGCAGTAAAAAATACCACCGTCAGGTGGTATTTTTTTGCCTTTTTTCGTGTTGTGTTATATTCGGCACGGGTAATGTTTCTATACGGGTAAAGCCGGAATCAAGCGGCTCGGCTGAAAAAACGAACCGATTGCCTTATGTTCGTTTTCTTGACAAATGATGTGTAAGTTTGTTATCATATAAAAAGGTATTTATGCTATTTGGTTTTGGAGGAAAAAAGATGTTGACCGATAACTTATGTATGGGTTGTATGAGAGAGCTTGGGGAAGAAAAGGTTTGTCCCCATTGCGGATTGCATGCGGATTTCGTTCAGGAATCTCCGCTTTTGCCGCTTAGAACGGTTATCAACGACAGATATATTATAGGTAAAGCTATTTCAACCGGAGGAGACGGTGTAACATATATCGCATGGGACCGTGAACGCAATGTCGCGGTAGCCGTAAGAGAGTTCCTTCCGCTGGAGCATATAATCCGTGAATTCGGTGATAGGGCAATAACCGTTAAAAAGGACAGTTCTCTTGTGGTTCACGACGGTATAATGGCGTTTTTGGAGCTTTGGCGCAAAATCGCAAGACTTCGTGATCTCTCGGCGTTAAAGCCCGTTGTTGATATAGTTACCGAAAATAATACTGCGTACTCCGTTTCCGAATACATAGAGAGCATAACGCTACGCGATTTTCTTTTGAAGAGCCGCACGGGCTATCTCGGCTGGGATCAGGCAAAGACTCTTTTGATGCCTGTGCTTTCAACTCTTGCCACAATGCACGAGGCAGGAATTTATCACCTTGGTATTTCACCAAACACACTTCTTGGGACGTGACGGTAAGCTCAGACTCACGGGCTTTATGATATCCGACGCGCGACTTACAAATACCGACTTTAACGCCGAGCTTGTAAAGGGTTATGTTCCCTATGAGCAGTATGACCCGAACGGCAAGGTAGGTGCTTGGTCTGATGTATATGCGTTTACGGCAGTTGTTTACAGAACACTTATAGGAAGCACTCCCGACGATTCGAATGAGCGCGTGGTGAACGATAAGCTTTTAATTCCGGCAAAATTCGCCGAGGTTCTTCCTGCATATCTTGTCAGTGCCATACACAACGGTCTTCAGCTTCAGCCCGAGGACAGAATAAGAACCGTTGATGATCTCCGTGAGCAGCTTTCCGGAAGTCCGAGCACCATGGCGACAAATAAAATAAAATATGAAACTCCCATAGAGGATGCTCCCAAAAAACAGGATCAGCCTACAACAACCGCGGATGAGGAGGCGGAGCGTAAGCGCCGCGAAAAGCTGCGTCGTGAGCAGGAACGAAAACAGGAACAGACCAAAACTCTGCTCATAACCTTTGGAATTTGCGTTGCAATAGGGCTTGTGGTTCTCGGCGGCTGGCTTTTTGCTACCCGCGAAAAGGCGCAAAAGGACAATACAACTCCTACGGAGGAGGTTTCGCTTGTCTCCGTTCCCAATTTTGCGGGGCAGAGCTATACGAGAATTTCGACAGACGAGGTTCAAAATCAGCGCTTTAAGATTACGGCCAAATATGAATATAACAATAAGGTGAACGTAGGATATATTATTTCTCAGAGCATAGAAGAGGGCCAGCAGGTTCCCTACGGCACCGAGCTTGTGCTTACTGTCAGCAAGGGCACGGAGTATATTGATATACCGGATGTTTCCGGCAAGGATTACGCCGATGCGGAAAAAACTCTTACGGATGCCGGGTTTACTGTCAAAAAGGTTGAAAAATCAAATGACGGAACACATCAGGCAGGCAAAGTAATAGCCTCCACTCCGAGTGCCGGCACATCGGCAGAGAGCGGCAGCGAAGTGTATCTTCAGGTTTGGGGTGCGGCTCCGACAACAACCTCGGCGTCAACTACAAAATCCTCAAACGGATTCGGTATAGATTTTCCGAAAATCTTTTGATACAAATCTATATGAGGCTTAAATAAAACTAAAGGACTGCAAGGTATATTCCCTTGCAGTCCTTTTTTATGCTTTAATCTTTTTTTACTTTTTTATTTCGGCGACAAGACGGTTGATTTTCTCGGCCAGAGCCTTGATTTTCGGGTCGTCCTTACTTACGGGAAGCATCGGAAGTCTCGGAATACCGCAGTCTATGCCGTACCTGAGAGTCATAACCGCTTTGCACGCTCCGTACAGAGAGCCGAATGACAAAAGCTCGTAAATGCAGTCGTTTATTTTTCTCTGCATTTTTCTTGCATTTTCGATATCGCCGGTTTCTATAAGCCTTGTGAGCTCAAGATAAAGCTCCGGCATGGTGCCGTATGTACCGCCTATGCCTGCCGTTGCGCCCATAAGCCTGCCGGCAAGCAGCTGCTCGTCCGGACCGTTGAATATAACAAAATCGGGTCCTGCGATTTTCTGAATCTCTCCGTCTGGCAGGTGCTTTCCGAGGAGTTTTTTATGCCTATAACCTTTTCTTTCTTTGCCATTTTTTCAAAAAGCTCAAAAGACAAATCATATCCGGTAAGCTGTGGGATATTGTATATGAAGAACGGAAGCTCCGTGGAGTCCATTATTGTATCCCAATGCTTTTCGATTGAAGCCTCCGAAAGTCTGTAATATACGCTCGGAACAGCCGAGACGGCAGAAACGCCTATTTTTTCGGCATGGCGTGCCAAAATGCACGCTTCCTTTGTGGACGCGGCTCCGACGTGTACAATAACGGCCATATCGTCTCCGGCAGCCTCTTTAACAGCCTCTGCTACCTGCATTCTCTCCTCGGTGCTCAGTAAAAAGCCTTCTCCGGTGGAGCCGCAGGCATATATTCCGTTTACCCCCAGCTGTTTGTATTTTGTCACAAGGGCTTTTATCGCGTCTGTGTTTATGTTGTCATTTTCGTCGTATATTGCGTTTAAAGCGCAAAAAACCCCTCTGTAAATCGAAGTATCGTATTTCATGGTTATAATCACTCCCAAAAAGCATTTTCATATATTATATTACCGTATCGCAACTAAAACAATGCTTTTTTGTTTTTGTATTGTATTTTTTGTGAATCGGAAATATAATATAGTAAATTTGATATTTTACAAAGGATGAAAGACTTGACTAACGAGGAAGTTTTGAAGAGAATAAAAGGCGGTCTTATAGTGTCGTGTCAGGCGCTTAGCACCGAACCGCTCTGCGACCCGTACATAATGTCCATGATGGCGTATGCGGCTAAAGAAGGCGGAGCCGTAGGAATACGTGCCAACACTACGGTTGATATAGAGGCAATTAAGAAAAAGGTGGATTTGCCTATTATCGGAATAATAAAAAAAGACTATGAGGGCAGCGACGTCTATATAACTCCGACCGAAAAAGAGGTTGAGGAATTGGTGCGAACGGGCGTTGATATAATTGCCGTTGACGCCACAAAGCGTATGCGTCCGGGTAATATAACATTTGAAGAATTCTTTAAAAATATACGCAGTAAATATCCGAATCAGCTTTTTATGGCCGATACCTCATGCTTTGAAGAGGGGAAAAAAGCTTTGGAGCTCGGCTGCGATCTTTTGGGCACAACTATGTGCGGCTATACCGAGTATACAAAGGGGCATTCGCTTCCGGCACTTGATTTAATAGAGCGATACAGCAAGGAGCTTCGGGCAAGAGTGGTTGCCGAGGGCGGAATTTGGGTACCGGAGCAGCTTGAGGCCGCATATAAGAGCGGAGCTTATACGGCAGTTGTCGGTACCGCCATAACAAGGCCGAGAGATATTACAAGACGTTTTGTAAATGCCCTCAAGACATTAGATGAATAAAATGCGAAAGGGTTAAAATGAAAATCTTAGCTATTGATATAGGCGGAACAGCCATTAAATACGGTATTACAGACGAAAATTTTAATGTCTGTGAATTCTATGAAATACCGTCCGAGGCAAAACTCGGCGGAGATCATCTTATGCTGAAGGTGCTCAGCATCGTAGGTACATATTACGGCGGTGTCGATTGTGTGGGAATCAGCACCGCGGGTCAGGTGAATTCCGAGGAGGGCAGGATAATCTTCGCGAACGAGAGTATCCCACACTATACGGGCACCGAAATCAAAAAGATGATAACGGAAAAATATGATATACCGGTTGTTGTTGAGAATGATGTAAATTCCGCCGCGACGGCTGAAGCTATGTTCGGCAGCGGCAAAGGCTCAAACGACTTTCTTTGCCTGACTTACGGAACGGGAGTCGGCGGAGCGGTTTGGCTCGGCGGTAAGCTTTACACGGGCCATGATTTTTCAGCGGGCGAATTCGGGCACATCGTCACACATACGGGCGGCTTGCGCTGTAATTGCGGTAATAACGGGTGCTATGAGATGTACGCTTCTACATCGGCACTTATCAGAATGGTCAGGGAGGGCACCGGAAAAGAGCTTACGGGGCGTGAAATTTTCGAGCCGCAAAATTTTCATAATACTGCAATAAGAGCGATAATAGATAATTGGATAGACGAAATAGTGGGCGGTTTGTCTACGCTCATTTTCATATTTAATCCGGCTGTCATAATCCTCGGCGGCGGTATTATGAATGAGGATTATATAATCTCCGAGATTGATAAGCGTATTCATTCAAAGGATATAAGAAGCTTTAAAACCGTGCAAATCAAAAAAGCCATGCTCAAAAATCGCGCAGGAATGCTCGGAGCGGCATATCTTGCAAAGAAAAATTTCGATAAGCTGCCGAAAAACTAAAAAACATTTCCGAACGAGGGCGTTTCCGTTTCTGCTATGTGCTCGAAACGGTAGATGCTCTCTCGCGGCATTTTTCAATAAGCTCATCGTAATCTTTATCTGTACTGAGCTGTCGTATCTGTTTCATAAGCATCATAAGTTCATCCATTTCGCTGTGATTGGTGTAAACGCCGAGCAGCGGACTTTTTTTATCCCACATTTTTTCCGTATCGTCGCATTTTCTTTTCGTTTCATCGGCGTCACCGTTTTCCGCCGCTCTTATGACCTCGTTTACCGAGTAGCTCATATTGCGGCAAATGCTCTTCAGATTTACATACCCGCCTATCGAAATCGCTATTCCCGTAATGAGCATACATACGGCAATTATCAGTCTTTTCATTTTTCCTTGTCCTTTTTTAATATATTTATGTTGCCGTCCTTGTCAAGTGTCATAAGCATTACATCTTCTTCGTTTAGATGCTTGTCCTTTAGGATAGCTTTTATTTTGTCGCTGTCGGTATTACATTCGGCAAAATCGGTTTTGATTATTCTTCCGTCGCTTATGACTATACACGGAAGAGAGCTTTTCGGAGTATTTATTTTCAGCTCGCTCTTTGTGGCGGGCTGATTTTCTTTTTTGAGCAGAACGCTTAACGTGCCGTCCGTCTCAACTATGGCATATTGCACCTCCGATATATCAAAAATATCTTTTTTGCGCAGAGCCTCCGCAAGGTCGTCTGTTGTAAACCTAAGCTCCTTGAGCTTCTTGGCGTTGAGCTTACCGTCGCGAATGACAATAACCGGATTGCCCTGCATTACCGAGCGGAATTTAATGCTTTTCATACCTATGAAGGATACGAGCATTTCAAATCCGGAGAGTACAAAAACAGGTATAAGAGTGTTGACGAGAGGAATTTCCGTGTCCTGCATCGGTATTACTATTATCTCAGACAAAAAGTATGGTAATTACAAGCTCGGCAGGTTGCAATTCTCCTATTTGACGTTTTCCGAGAACACGCATTGTAAAAATTATCAGAATGTAAAGTATCAAAGTGCGAAACAGAGTTATCAGCATAATTTCACCCACACTTATGTTGTCCCATATTTGCCGAATATAAACTTTTCTTTCGGAAATAACATAAACGGTGATAAAAATGAGCAAGTGGTTTAAAAAGGAAGTAAAAAAAATAACCGACCCCGTCGCTACGGAGCCGGCCGAAAAAATTCGCGTGTCGAGCATCACCGAGAATACAATCTGTTTAAAGAGTCGGTTCGGAAACAGCTTTGATATATTGTATAAGGAAATATCGCTTAAGGGCAACAAGGCACTTTTTGTTATGGCGGACGGTATGTGCAATAATATGCAGGTGATATGGCAGGTTATAGGCCCTGTTTTGTTTGCGCCGAATATGCCGAAAGAGCCGTCAAGGCAGGCTGATTATATCCGTGACCGGATAACCACGGGAGCCGACCAGTCGCAGACATACGATTTGGACGAAGCGATAACCGATGTATTGTCGGGACTTATAGTTCTTTTTATCGACGGAGTTGATTTTTGCCTTGAATTCGGCGTGCAGGGCTTTCCGAAAAGAAGCGTTGATGATGCAAAGACCGAGGTGCAGGAGAGAGGCTCGCATGAGGGGTTTACGGAGAGCTTCAAGGATAATGCGGCACTTTTACGCCGCAGAGTCCGTTCGCCGATAATGAAATGCGAAACGCTGACTGTCGGTACAACAAGCAAAACGAGAATTTGTGTCTGCTATATGTCGGACAGAGCGTCACAAGAGACAGTGGACAATATTAAGGCGCGTCTTAAAAAGGCAAAGCTCGATATGGTACTCGGCAGCGGTTACATTGCACCGTTTCTCGATACACAAAGCACCTCGTTTTTTTCGGGCGTCGGCACCACCGAACGCCCGGATGTTGCCTGTGCTGAAATGGCGGAGGGGAGAGTTGTACTGCTTGTTGACGGTACGCCGTTTGCGCTGATTGTACCGTATTTGTTTGTCGAAAACTTCCAGTCCATGGATGACTATAACTACCGTCCGTATTATGCCGTGTTTATAAGGACGCTGAAATTTATATCTTTTTTGATAAGTGTGTTTTTTCCCGGTATTTATGTTGCGGTATGTACCTTCCATCAGGAGGTTTTGCCGTCGTCAATGCTGTATGATATGGCGGTGCAGGAGAGTATGACGCCGTTTCCCGTTATGGTAGAGGCTATCTTCATTCACTTTTTATACGAGGTTATGCGTGAAGCGGGGCTTCGTATGCCAAAGGCCGTCGGCCACGCCGTTAGTATAGTGGGAGCACTTGTAATCGGCGATGCCGCGGTGACGGCGGGGCTCATAGCCGCACCGATGCTGATAGTTGTGGCCATGACCGCAATCAGCTCGTTTGTTGTATCACAGCTGTATCAGCCCGTTTCGGTGTTGAGATTTTTGTTTATGATAATAGGCGGTATAACCGGCTTTTACGGCATAGTTCTCGGCTTCGGTGTTTTGCTTGTGAATATCTGCGCGATAAATCCATATAAGGTACCGTATACCTCGTCGATTTCTCCGTTTACGCCGGGCTCCGTAAGAGACACGATATTGAGGTTCGGGTGGCGCAGACTCGGCAGGCGTGAGCTCAATATCGATAAGATGAAGAGGTAGTATATGAATTTGAAAGCCAAAATAAGCTCCGGGCAGTTTTTCTCTCTGCTGCTCTTATCAAGGTTTATATCCGTGCTCACATATTCGCCGATTTATAACGCGGGGCTCAATTCCTCCGATTATCTTATCGCCGGCGTCATAGGGATGATAATGGTGCTTTTTTCATGTTTGCCGCTGGCACTTGTATATAAGAGCAACGATAATCGCAGTGTGCTTGATATGGCGTATGAGATTTCACCGCTTTATTCAAAGATAATATCGGTTTTATATATATTGCTTTTCTTATTTTACGCTTTTTCAACGCTTTCAAGGCTTGACCTTTTTTCGGGTACGGTAATTTTTCGAGAGTCTGATACAAAGGTGTTTGTGGTTCTTTCGGTACTTCTTGCCTGCTATTCCGCGTACTTGGGGCTTGAGGCTCTCGGAAGAGCCGGGGCCATATCGCTTTTTGTATTTTCCGTATCATTTGTGTTTATAATTGTGACAATGCTGTCAAAGCTTGATTTGAACAATTTTTCTCCCGTTTTTTACGACGGAGCGGGACGTGTGATATCCGCCGGACAAACCATGGCGGTGAGAACGATAGAGCCTGCCGCAATGGCGGTACTCTTTCCGAGGGTCAGCGGAAACAAAAAAAGAGGCTTTTTTATATGGATATCGGTACTTGCGGCGTTTTTGGAAATTGTGTTTTTCTTCACTTTTTCGGGACTCGGAGATTATGCCATGACCCAGCTTTTCCCGATACATTCAATAGCCGTGCTGTCCGAATTCAGCGTTTTTCAGCGTATTGACGTAATACTCACGGGGGTGTGGATACTCTCTGCTTTTATCAAAATCAGCTTTATGCTCTATTTGTCGTCATATATAGCAAGCCGTTCATTCTCGGCGAAATATAAAAAAATATATATATTTGCTTTCGGAGCGGCTGCCGTAATATTGCAGTTTGTTGTTTCAAAAAATGTTACAGGCTTTTTGATTTCGACAAGCAACGATATAAGGAGCGTACTGTTTTATGTTGTTGTGATATTTATTCCGCTTTTGACGTTTGCTCTCGGGAAATTTAGAAGAAAGGAACAACGCAATATATGAAAAAAATCGCCGCACTTTATTAACGGCTGTTATGATGCTGACATTTTCTTCATGCGCATCGACAGAGCTTGAGCTTAAAAACCGCATAATCGTGGAGGCGATAGGAATAGACTATTGCGATATCGGAGTGCGTGTGACCGTACAGTTTTTAAACGCCGACCAGTCAAGCAATCCGAATAACGGCGGCACTCCGGACGATATAGTGAAGAATATGACCATAGACTCACAAAATATATCCTCCGCAATTCAGAGTATTTCAAAGACGCTCGGCAAGCTCCCCATGATGTCTCAGAACCGTGTTATTATTTTCGGAAATGAAGCGGCAAAAGCCGGCGTTGGCAAAGCTCTTGATTATTTCGTGCGAAATTCCGATAACCGTGCTACCGTCTATGCGGCTGTCGCCGAAGATACCGCGGGACAGATTTTGCGTGCCGAAATGGGGCAGCGCGTCATTCCCGCAAAGGAGCTGTCTAATGTACTTTCCTCGTCAAAGTATAATTCCGTAACCGCCGAGAGAGCTTTTTATCAGTTCGTAAACGGCGTTACCGGCAAGACCTCATCGGCATTTCTTCCGTTAATCGCGATAGAACAAAATGAAAAAGACGACGATGGCGGCGAGGACGGCCTAAAGGATTCTGCAAGGCCCGTGGTCAGGGGAGCTGCGCTGTTTAACGGCGATAAGATGGAAAACGTTCTGCCGCAGGAAAATGTTCCGGCACTTTTGATGCTGTGTAATGACTTTAACAACGGCTCTCTTACGGCTGTGCTTGACGACGGGACACGCGTCGGCGTTTTGCTGACTAAGTCAAAAACCAAGATAAAAACATCTGTGAAAAACGGATGCCCGAGCTTTGATATTTCTGTCGATTGCGTTGCAGATTGTACCGAGACGTCAAAAATTATGAATGAAGCATTCACTCCGGAGGTGGCGGAAAATATAAAAACGGCCTTAGAAAAAGCCGTCCGAAGAAATATTGACGATACCGTAAAAAAGTGCTTTACCGAATTTAATAAGGACCCGTTCGGATTTGACAAGAGGGTAAAAAGAGCCGACGCCGAATATTATAAGGCTGAATCGGATAACTGGAAAAGCGTTTTGCAAAAGGCCGGGTACAGCGTAACCGTAAATGTGAAGCTTCGCCGCGCCGGAGACGAAAATATGGTTCCGGGCAGTTGACATAAGGGGGATAACAACGGTAAAATTAAAATATGAATACTTTTGATAAAATATATGAGCAGGTAAAGAAAATACCGTACGGCAGGGTCGCAACCTACGGTCAGATTGCGCTTCTCGCCGGTAATCCGCGGTGGTCGCGCGTAGTCGGATACGCTCTTCACGTAAATCCCGATCCCGAAAATGTGCGCTGTTACCGCGTGGTAAACAGGTTCGGAGAGGTGTCAAAGGCGTTTGCGTTCGGCGGCGAAAACGAGCAGATACGGCTTCTTAAAAGCGAGGGCGTCGAGGTAGACGAAAACGGCAGAGTCGATTTGAAAAAATACGGTATGGTATGAAATTTAAAAATCCGCAGGCACTTTTTTCGGTGCAAGCGGATTTTTCTTTATGTATGATTGTTTTTTCTGAATTGTTTTGGGGTTTGAGATTTGTACTTCTTAAATGTTTTGACAAAATAGCTCAGGTCGTTGTATCCGCAGTTTAGAGCAATATCCGTAACGAGGTCGTCCGTGTACAAAAGCTGCTCCGCCGCACATTCTATTCTGTAATAATTGAGGTATTCGATAGGCGTTTTGCCGGTCATTTCGGAAAAGAAACGGCAAAAATATTTGGGCGACATATCGGCGGCTTCTGCGAGATTACCGAGAGTGAGCTGGTTCATATATTCCTCTCTGATAATTTTTAAGGAGCTTTTTAATTGCCGTATCCTTTTGAGACTTTTATACGTTTCGTCGTCGCTGACCTTATAACGGTGATTGCCGAGAATTTGCCCCATAAGCTCAAACAAAAGTCCCTGTATTATAAATTCATAACCCTTTTTCTCTTCTATAAAGGTGTCAAACAGCCTGTTTGCGGTTTTATATTCTTCGCTGTCAACGGCAAAAAAATCGTCGAGAATTATGCGGTGACTCTGCACATCGTCAATATCCTTTTTGCCTGCCGAGCAGCCGCGCAGGAATTCGTTTAAATCGAAGTCGAGACATTCGTAAACGCAGTCAACGGGCATGCCGCCGTGCAATACTCCGTCGCACACAAGCACAATACCGCTGTTCTCGGTAAGATTTAAAGTTTCTTCGTTGAGCGACAGTACAAGACTGCCCTTTAAAACTCTGATAAGCTCGTAATCCATGTGCCAATGAAACGGCATTTGATAACGCGGGTGCTCCTTTGTAACGTGGTGCAGCTCTATCGGAAAGTCGAAAGTGCCTCGTGATTTTTTCTCCTGAAATTCACCGAAATTCATAATTTACCTCAAAAGTGAAAATTGTTATATTTATTTATTATACTACAAGAATTTATATAAAGACAACAGTATAATTAAAAATATATGAAAAAAATATATTTAATTTTTATAAACAGGAGGAAATTATGAGTAAAACAAGACTTATAGGTGATTATCCGGTTATAGGAATCCGCCCGACAATCGACGGCAGACGCGGCCCTTTAAAGGTGCGTGAGTCACTTGAGGAGCAGACCATGAATATGGCTCTTTCGGCGGCAAAGCTTTTTACCGACAATCTTCGCTATACAAACGGCGAGCCGGTAAAGGTTGTAATTGCCGACACAACCATAGGCAGAGTTGCCGAGGCGGCGGCTTGTCAGGATAAATTTAAAAAAGCGGGCGTAGACATAACTCTTACAGTTACTCCGTGCTGGTGCTACGGTAGTGAGACTATGGATATGGACCCGAATACAATAAAAGGCGTTTGGGGCTTTAACGGAACGGAAAGACCGGGTGCGGTTTATTTAGCTTCGGTGCTCGCCTCACACGCTCAAAAAGGACTCCCTGCGTTCGGAATCTACGGCAGAGACGTACAGGAGGCTGACGCCACCGAAATTCCCGACGATGTAAAAGAAAAGCTCCTGCGTTTCGGCAGAGCGGCAGTTGCCGCGGCTACCATGCGCGGAAAATCATATCTTCAGATAGGCTCCATAACAATGGGTATAGCCGGCTCTATAATAAACCCCGATTTCTTTGAAGAGTATCTCGGTATGCGCGTTGAGTCGGTAGACGAGGTGGAAATAATCCGTCGAATGACCGAGGGCATATATGACGAGGCAGAGTTTAAAAAGGCTCTCAAATGGACAAAAGAAAACTGCAAAGAGGGCTTCGATAAGAACCCCGACTGGTTTAAAAAGTCCGATAAGGAAAAGGAAGAGGCTTGGGAATTTGTCGTTAAGATGATGTGCATAATAAAAGACCTCTATAACGGAAACGAAAATCTCCCCGACGGTGCCGAGGAGGAAAAAGTAGGTCACAACGCAATCTGCGGCGGCTTCCAGGGTCAGAGGCAGTGGACGGATTTTTACCCGAACTGTGATTTCCCCGAGGCGCTCTTAAATACCTCGTTTGATTGGAACGGTGCTCGCGAAACCTATGTTCTCGCTACCGAAAACGATACGTTGAACGGCGTTTCCATGCTTTTCGGTAAGCTGCTTACAAATACCGCGCAGCTCTTCTCCGATGTTCGTACATATTGGAGCCCCGAGGCAGTCAAAAAGGCTACGGGCTATGAGCTTGAGGGCGTGGCAAAGGAGTCAAAGGGATTTTTGCATCTGATAAATTCGGGCGCGTCCGCTCTCGATTTCTGCGGCGAAGTTAAAGACGAAAACGGCAACGGTATTGTAAAACCGTTCTGGGAAATGACCGATAAGGATATCAAAGCCTGCACCGACGCCACAACATGGAATGCGGCGGATCTCGGATACTTCCGCGGCGGCGGATTCTCTTCAAGATTTTTAACGAGAAGCGAAATGCCCGTAACCATGTGCCGCTTGAATCTTGTAAAGGGACTCGGACCTGTTATGCAGATATGCGAGGGCTACACCGTAAATCTTCCCGACGAGGTTTCCGACAAGCTTTGGAAGCGCACAGACTATACCTGGCCGTGCACTTGGTTTGCTCCGCGCCTTACCGGCAAGGGTGCGTTTAAATCGGCTTATGACGTTATGAATAATTGGGGAGCCAATCACGGAGCGTCATGCTACGGTCATATCGGAGCCGACCTCATAACGCTTTGCTCCATACTCAGAATCCCGGTTTGTATGCACAATGTACCCGAAGAAAAAATATTCCGTCCGGCGGCATGGAACGCTTTCGGAATGGATAAAGAGGGTCAGGATTACAGAGCCTGCAAGAACTTCGGCCCTATGTATAAATAAGGTGCAAAATGAGTAACGAAAAATATAACACACTCGCCTTTGACTTCGGCGCTTCAAGCGGCAGGGCAATAGTCGGCTCGTTTGACGGCGAAAAAATTGAACTTTCCGAAATACACCGCTTTCCCAACGACCCGGTGTTTGTCGGCGGAACTATGTATTGGGACGTGCTAAGGCTGTTCCACGAAATTAAGCAGGGGCTTTTAAAATCGCGTACCTATAATATAAAAAGTCTCGGCATAGATACTTGGGGCGTCGATTTCGGCCTGCTTGACAAGGACGGAAAACTGCTTGAAAATCCCGTGCATTACCGCGATAAGAAATATCGGTATGTTAAACAAAGCTTTTTCTTATATTTCACAGGAGGAGCTTTATAAGATAACGGGCAATCAGTTTATGGAGATAAACACGGCGTTTCAGCTTTTATCGTTAAAGCTCGCGCGCCCCGATTTGCTCTCACGGGCGGATAAAATGCTTCTGATGCCCGACCTTTTCCGCTATTTCCTTACCGGTGAAAAAACGACCGAGTATTCGATAGCTTCTACAACTCAGCTGCTTGATGCCGAAAAGCGTTGTTGGTCAAAGAGAGTAATTGACGCTCTTTCTCTTCCCGAGGGTATTTTCTGCGATATTGTACCCACCGGTTCCGCGGCGGGAACCTTGTCCGATGAAATATGTGAGGAACTGTCGATACAGCCGTGCGCCGTTACTGCGGTTGCAGGTCATGATACACAGTGCGCAATGGTAGCCGTTCCCACCGAAAAAGATGATTTCATCTTCCTTAGTTGCGGCACGTGGTCACTGCTCGGAACAGAGCTCTCAGAGCCTCTCATAAACGAAAAAACGCTCCGCTGCAATGTTACAAACGAGGGCGGATACGGCGGAAAAGCGTCTTTCCTTAAAAATATTATCGGTCTTTGGCTTATACAGGAGACTCGCCGACAGTGGCAGAAGGAGGGCGACAGCCTTTCGTTTGCCGAGATGGAAACTCTCGCACGAAACGCGAAGCCGTTTTCTTGCTTTATAGACCCCGACGCTCCCGATTTTGTTGCCGCCGGGAATATTCCGGAGCGGATAAGGGCATATTGTCGCAGAACAGGGCAGTATGTTCCCGAATCCAAAGGAGAAATTCTCCGCTGTATTTATGAGAGCCTTGCCATGAAATACCGTTATGCCGCAGAGCAGATTGAGTTCTGCACCGGCAGAGAATACGACACAATATATATTGTGGGCGGCGGCACAAAGGATAAGCTTCTCTCATCGTTTACCGCGTCGGCGTGCAATAAAAATGTTTCCGCCGGACCTACCGAGGCCACCGTTCTCGGCAATATTGCTCTTCAGCTTCTGGCGGAGGGCAAAATAAAAACGCTCCGTGACGCGCGCAGAATAATCAGTAATTCCGAAGAGGTCACAAGCTTTACACCAAGCGAACCCGAAGCGTGGAATAATATCAGACTTTTAAGGAGGTAGTTTCTCTTGCTTAAAGGAATACCGGAAATACTTTCTCCGGAGCTTTTAAAGGTGCTCTGTGAAATGGGTCACAGCGACTGTCTTGTTATCGCGGACGGCAATTTTCCCGTTATGAGTATGGGCAAAAACGCTCATATAATCCGTATGGACGGGCACGGCGTACCGGAAATACTTGATGCAATTCTAAGAGTGTTTCCGCTTGATACATATATCGAAAAGCCGGTAAATCTTATGGAGGTTATGCCGGGAGACGATGTGCAGACTCCCAATTTGGGACGTTTACAAAAAAACAGTCGAAAAATATGATGAGCGCGGGAAAAACGCCATAGGCGAAATCGAGCGATTCAAATTTTACGAAGAGACAAAGACGGCGTATGCTGTTATAGCTACAAGCGAAAAGGCTCTTTATGCCAATATAATGCTCCAAAGGGCGTTGTCTGATTAAATAACGAAAGGAACTTGAAAAATGGATTATATGGAAACAAGAGAAGTTATGTGCGATATTTGCCATAAGATGTGGCAGCTCGGCTGGGTTGCGGCAAATGACGGTAACCTCTCGGTAAAATTGCCCGACGGTAACTTCCTTGCCACACCCACAGGCATCAGCAAAAGCTTCATAACTCCCGAAAAACTCGTCATAATAAATCCCGAGGGCGAGGTGCTCCAGGCTATTGACGGTTACAGACCGTCGTCGGAAATAAAAATGCATCTTCGCTGCTATAAAGAACGCGACGACGTAGGAGCGGTGCTCCATGCTCATCCGCCTACAGCCACGGGATACGCCGTAGCGCACATTCCGCTTGACAGATACACGATGATAGAAACCGTTGCGGCGATAGGCTCAATCCCCGTAACACCGTACGGTACGCCGTCTACATACGAGGTGCCGGACGCCATTGCCCCGTATCTTCAAGAGCACGATGTATTGCTTCTTGCAAATCACGGCGCGCTTACGGTCGGTGCCGACGCAATAACCGCATATTACCGTATGGAAACACTTGAGCTATTTGCAAAAATCAGCCTTACGGCACATCTTCTCGGCGGCGAAAAGGAAATTTCGCGCGAAAATATCGACAAGCTGATAGAGCTTCGTAAGTATTACGGCATAACAGGCAGACACCCGGGATACAAGCATTACAGAGAAGACTGAGCCGGAGGATAACTCAAATTCCTCTTCTCAGGAACCGAATAAAACCGACAGCGGCAAAGAAGAAAAACCGATAACGTGTTTTACTCATTCTTGATTACAAAAGCGTTACGGACTTGAGTCCGTAACGCTTTTTGTATTTTTGACAGCGATTTTTTATTGTAAATATCGAAAAAGTGATATATAATTCATATGTAATCTAAATTGAATTGTGGCAGGTGGTTATATGAAGCCGTACGGACTTATACTTGCTGGCGGCGGTGCAAAGGGCGCATACCAGATAGGCGCTTGGAAAGCCATGCGCGAGCTTGACATTGAATTCGAGGCTATAGCGGGGGCCTCAATCGGCGCTATAAACGGAGCTATGATAGCTCAAGGGGATTTTGACGATGCGTATGAGCTTTGGAGCAACGTTGAGGTTTCGAGCGGCGTAAATATTCAGGGCGAGCTGAAGGACCCGAAAAATCTGTTCAGCTTCAGTAATTTCCCGAAAATCGCACACGAGATAATACGCAACGGCGGTGTTGACGTTACGCCGGCAAAGGAGCTTATATCCGCCCATATCGACGAGAAAAAAGTAAGAGCGTCAAACATTCCGCTCGCTATTGAAACTGTCGACCTTGATTCGCTGAAGCCTGTCGAGATGTTTGTCGATGAAATGCCGGAGGGCGAGCTTATCGATTACCTTATGGCTTCGGCAAGAGTTCCGGGGCTTAACAGACAAGGCCCAGGACGGCAAATTCCTCGACGGCGGCGTTTATGACAATACCCCGATAGGTATACTCAGAAAGCGCGGTATAAATCGCCTTATCGTAGTCGATATATCCGGCATAAAAGGAATAGGTCACAAGGAGGCCTTGAGCTGTGCCAATATAGTTTATATCCGTCCGTTTGACGCAAAGGAGCTCGGCGAGTCGTTTGAGTTTGATAAAGAAGCGACGGAGCGTCGAATCAAAATGGGCTATCTTGATACCAAAAAGGCGTTCGGCAGGCTTTTCGGCCAGTTTTATTATTTCTCCCAAAAGGAATATAAGGCAATGCAGGAGCATTACGGCTACGAAGCGGTAAATGAGCTTGAAACACTCGCTTTGGAATATGAGCTGCCGCGGCTTACCGTTTACACTGAGCGCAAATTTCTCCGCTCGTTAAAGGCTCTTATAAACGAAAAAGATGCGCTCCCCTCCGACGAAGAGGAGGACAAGGAGAAAATCAAAGCTCAAAAAGGCTGCTACGGTTATACAGGAAACGCCGCAGATTTTGCTTAAAAAGTTCTCGATATATACGAGAAATAAAAAATATGCAAACGCGGTTTCCGTGCTTGAAAAATTCGGCGACAAAAAATAAAAATATACGGCAGAGCATTTAATATGCCCTGCCGTTTGCTTTTTCGGTGTATGCGGTTATCACATATTTGTTGCAGAGCAGCGAAACATATCGCTCTTTTTCGCAGTAATAATCAATATCGCAAAATTTCAAATTGTCAAAGAATATACCGCTGTCGTTAATGGCTTTTTCCGCCTCCCTCGATGTTACTCCCATAAGCTCCGATGACAAGGCTATGTACGAGTCATAAAACTCCCGAAGCTCCTGTTCGTTGTAAGAGCCTTCTTCGCCGGTCACGGTTGCCGCGATTCCGGTTACCGTACCTTTTTCATCTGTGTCAAGCGTTAATAATGCAGTTTTGTCTCCTATTTTGTAAAAGCTGTAAAAGCAGCCGTCGCTTTTACATTCCTTGAAAAACTCCTCATACTTGATTTCGGGAGAATCGTATTCCGAATTGTAGCGGCGGCAAAATTCATATGCGTCAATGCTCTCTTGCCGTGAGCAGGCGGTTAGACAAACAGCTGACAGGCTTACCGATATGAAAAAGCAAAAAAACTGCCTGCATAGCATTTTGCACGTTTTGTGTTTATTAACTGTTTGTTCATACTTTTTTAACAAACATATGGCATTCTATCCTTTAATAGTATAAAATTATTAGGTATACTTAATTACTTTAAAATATTATATTCCAATCAAAATGCGAAAGTGGTGGTATTTTGTTTAAGAAATTCAAAAGATTATCCCGAAAAAGGCAGATTTTTACGGTTTTGATTTCGGTAATTATAGTTGCTCTTGTGGCAGCGCTTCTCTATCAGACCTTCAAGCCGGAGCCGAGACCCGAATATCAGGTGCAGGCAGCCTCTGTCGGCGATATACAGGCGACATTTGATACAAAGGGGACGGTTGAGTCCACAAGCACCGAAAAATTCACGGCGGCGGCAGGCGTCAAGGTAAGCTCCGTTAATGTCGCGGTGGGCGACAGAATCAAGGCGGGGGATGTTCTTGCTACCTTTGATGTATCTTCAATAGACGGTACGCTCGCAAATTATAAAAGTGCCTTTGGCAAAGCCAAGGCGGCATACGACAAAGCAAGCGGTACCGTGAGCTCCGCAAAAAGCGGTATAAAGGCAATCGACCTTCAGATTTCTCAGACGGAAAGCGATATTTCCGCGCTTAAAAGAGAAATAGCCGCAACACATAATGCCGATATAAAAAATGCCGAGAACGCAAAAAAATATACCGAAGAACAGCTTGAGGCTCTTCGCGAGCAACTTAAAAACGGCGGACTTACCGAGGAAGAGATACAGGATATAATCAATTCCCTTAAAAATTCCTCCGGCGATGTGGATATAGAAAAGGCTCTTTCAGACTCAGTTGCCGCAAAGCAGATGAAATTAGCCCAGGCGGAGGCACAGCTGACCTCGCTTAAAACTCAGCGCGCCGTTTATGAGGCTCAGACAGACGAAACCGTGTCCGATATTTATAAATCCGTTATGGAGCAAAAGCAAAAGGATTATGAGAGCTATAAAGCTATATATGATTCCCTTAAAAACGGTTGGGTCGCTTCGGCGGACGGAATAATCACCACGGTCAATATTGAGGCGGGCAAGGAGTTTACGCCCGCGGAAGCAGGTTCCTCCGGCGTTGATCTCTCTTCGATTATCGGCTCTATGACGAGCAATTCCGAGGTAGCCTCAACTCTTACCGACATTCTTTCGTCAACAGCAGGCTCCGCTTCGTCTGTCGGCGACGGTATAGTCCTTGAAAATTACGGTGAGTTTATAGCAAGCTTTACCGTCGGCAAATATGACCTTCTCGGACTTAAGGTCGGTCAAAGTGCGGTTGTATCGACTCTCGGCTCCGATTATGACGCGGTTGTGTCGTATGTCGGCGCCACGGCTTCCGAAAATAACGGGCTTAATATCAGTTCCATCGCATCAAGCCTAACGGGTTCATCGTCAAATTCGGCGAGCGCGGTTGCAAAGGTCAAGATATTAAATCCCGACGAAAAAATAGTTATCGGCTTTGATGTTGACATAAAAGTCAATACCGAGAAAATAACAAATGTCCTCAAAATACCGGTTGACGCCGTGGCAACTGATGACGCCGTCACTTATGTATATGTATATAATCCCGATAAAAAAACCGTTGAAAAAAGAACGGTTGAGCTCGGTGTGTTCTCCGATGACGATTATGAAGTGAAATCCGGTCTTTCCGAGGGCGAAATGGTTGTTATGAATCCGAAAGCGGCTCTCACGGACGGAACAAAAATAGCGGTTAAGGGTTAATTTAGGCTGAGGCAGGTGGCTCCGAATTGAATATAAAAGAAAACATAAGGATCGCCATTTTCAGCATTAAGTCGAACCTTATGCGCTCGCTTCTTACAATGCTCGGCATTATAATCGGCGTAGCTTCGGTAATAGCTGTAATAACTGTCGGCAACGGCGGCAGAGATTATATCGTGGGTATGATTCGTGATATGGGCTCAAGTGCCATAAGCATTACCGTCAATGCTGCAAATTCCGATATCTCAAATTCCGACTATATTACGGACGACGATATAAACGCCATTAAATCTCTCGATAATGTTCAGTACGTATCACCGATGGTAATGACCCTTGGCTCACTTTCGGTGGACGCCAACGACAAAAACGCCATAGGCTTTATAGTCGGAGGCAACAGCGATTTAAGATATGTTATGAACGGCGACTGCATATATGGCAGATACTTCAATAAAACCGAGGTTGAGGCCGGCAGAAGCGTGTGTATAATCGATTCAACAAGTGCTATGCAGCTTTTCGGCAAGAAAGATGTTGTCGGCGAATTTGTTTCCTTTAATTATAACGACGTATCCGTGAGCTTTAAGATTATCGGAGTTACCGATATGATGAGCTCGTTCGGCGGCGACAGCGAAAAGATGCTGGAAAATATGAATTCTCTTACCGGCGGTGCAACGGTGACGAGTGCCATGATAATGGTTCCGTCTACCGTAGCCACTCAAATAATGGGCGGCGAGGCTCGATACGATACCGTTTATATTATGGCAAAGGATGAAAACGATCTTGAAAGTGCCGGCAATGCGGCGGCAAACCGTATAAAGGCAAGACATAACAACATGGACCGCGATTGCTATACCGTAACCAATATGGCAACCTATATTGACCTTTTAGATACGGTCATAAACGTATTTACCATATTCATAGCGGCGGTCAGCGCAATATCTCTCGTAGTCGGCGGAATAGGCGTTATGAATATTATGCTCGTCTCCATAACGGAGCGAACGCGCGAAATAGGCATACGAAAGGCTCTCGGAGCCAAAACGTCCACGATATTGTTCCAGTTCCTCACGGAGTCCATAATTCTGTGCCTCATAGGCGGACTTATAGGGCTTTTGCTGGGTGTTTCGGGAGCGGCACTGGTTTCGAAAATTATGAACGTTCCGCTTGAGGTGAAATTCTCGACAATTGCGCTTGCCATAGGATTTTCAACGGCGATAGGTGTGATATTCGGCGTTTATCCCGCAAAGCGAGCCGCAAAAATGCCGCCTATCGAGGCACTTCGAAGAGACTGATTTTTTTTAACGGAGTTGTGGGCAGAGACGGCCCACAGCCCCGTTTTTTTGTTTGTACTTAAAAATTGTCTCTCGATGGGTCATATCCTGCAAAACGGTATTGTATATTTATTTTTGTCTAAAACTTCGCGACAAGATCGTTACTTTACATTTTTGAGAGCGTAAAATCCGCTTAAAACCAAAGTTTTTAACATTATGAACACGGTTTTGAACATTTTGATTGTCAAAAACTTCCGTGGCATAATATGTCAAAACTGTATAATTGTATTGTTCGAAATAAATTTATTGCATATTTTTTTGAATTACAAGGCTCGCTGTCCGTCATTTTTCGACAATTGCAGACCGATTTTTGAATAATGTTGTGTTTTGCGGCAGCTTTTGATATAATATAATAAGCAAATGAAAAAAGGAGTGTATTACCGTGGAACTTACCGTTACGGGGTTCACCGTTCTTTGGTCGGTGCTTCTTATACTGTTTATAATTGCAGAGGCGATAACCGTTCAGCTTGTTTCCATTTGGTTTGCTATAGGCTCTCTTGTCGCGCTTATTGCCAATTTTTGCGGTGCGAATGCACTTGTGCAGGCGGCACTTTTTGTCGGTGTATCGTTTGCGGCTCTTTTGCTGACAAGACCGCTCGTGAAAAAGTTCTCTACTCCTAAAATACAGCGTACAAATATAGACCGTATCATAGGCGAAAGGGCGATAGTCACGGAGGAGATAGACAATCTTCGTGCCATAGGCATCGTAAAAGCCGACGGAAAATCGTGGAGTGCTCGTTCCGCAGACGGAAGCATTATACCGGCGGGAAGCGTCGTCGAGGTGCAAAAAATCGACGGTGTTAAGCTGATAGTCGGTTTAATACAGAATAAATAAAAGGAAGAGGTATTTTATTATGGCATGGCTTTACGTTATTTTGGCGATAATTGTAATTGCATTGGTTATCGTTATAGCAAATCTTAAAATTGTTCCGCAGTCAAAAGCATATGTTATCGAGCGACTCGGTGCATATCTTACGACATGGCAGACCGGATTTCACGTTAAAATCCCGTTCTTTGAGAGAATAGCCAAGGTTGTCTCATTAAAAGAGCAGGTCGTTGATTTCGCACCGCAGCCCGTTATCACCAAGGATAACGTAACTATGCAGATAGATACGGTTGTGTTCTTTCAGATAACCGACCCCAAGCTTTACACATACGGTGTTGAACATCCGATTTCGGCTATTGAAAATCTCTCGGCAACCACACTTCGTAATATCATCGGCGAGATGGAGCTTGACGCAACGCTTACATCGCGTGATACCATAAATGCAAAAATACGTGTTATTCTTGACGAAGCAACCGACCCATGGGGCATTAAGGTTAACCGCGTCGAGCTTAAAAACATCATCCCGCCGCGTGAGATTCAGGATGCCATGGAAAAGCAGATGAAGGCAGAGCGTCATCGCCGTGAGGCAATTCTTACGGCAGAGGGTGAAAAGGCAAGTAAAATACTTGTGGCAGAGGGTCATAAGGAGTCTCAGATACTCAACGCCGAGGCAGAAAAACAGGCAGCAATTCTTCACGCCGAAGCCGTTAAAGAAGCTAAAATACGTGAGGCGGAGGGCGAAGCCGAGGCTATACTCGCCGTCCAAAAGGCAAATGCGAAGGCCATTGAGCTTATAAACGAGGCTGCTCCGAGCGACGCCGTTATAGCCATAAAGAGCCTTGAGGCTTTCTCAAAGGCAGCCGACGGTAAGGCTACTAAGATTATTATCCCGTCCGAGATTCAAAGCCTTGCAGGTCTTGCCGCGAGCCTTAAAGAGCTTGTTACGGAGCCTGTCGCAGAGGAAAAAAACGACTCCTTCGAAGATAAGACCGAGTAAAAAGACAGTTTGATTTTAACTCCGCCGCAGAGCTTTTCCTTTAAAAAGCTTTTGCGGCGGCTTTTTGCAAATTCTCTAAAGTTTTGTATAAGCCCTTGCAATATTGAAAAGATTATATTATAATAATATCACCTTAATTTGGTCGTGTGCCGTGCGGGTCCTGTGCGACAGAGCTCCACGAACCATGTCAGGCGGGGAACCGAGCAGCATTAAGTGGTCAGCCTGTGCGCCACAGTCCGCCTGCACGGTGCATGACCAAGTTAAGGTCTTTATTTTTGTTATAATGAAGCCGAAAAGTGCCGCTGTATTTTGTTTGGCACAAAAGCAGGAGGTGTGAAAATGTATCAGGCGCTGTATCGCAAATATCGTCCGCAGACCTTTTCCGACGTCGTCGGGCAGGAGCACGTTACCGAGACTCTCAGAAACGCGGTAAAATCAGGCAGACTTTCACACGCCTATCTTTTCACCGGTTCTCGCGGAACGGGCAAAACCTCATGTGCCAAAATTCTCGCAAAAGCGGTCAACTGTGAAAATCCCCGTGGACGGCAATCCGTGCGGAAAATGTGCCGCCTGCCGCGGTATAGACGACGGCTCGATTTTGGACGTCATCGAAATAGACGCCGCGTCAAATAACGGTGTTGACAATATCAGAGATCTCCGCGAGGAGGCTAATTATACGCCGTCCGCCGTAAAGTACCGCGTGTATATCATAGACGAAGTGCATATGCTCTCCGTCGGCGCGTTTAATGCTCTTTTAAAAACGCTTGAAGAGCCGCCCGAGCACGTCAAATTCATTTTGGCGACTACCGAGGTACATAAGCTCCCGTCTACGATTGTCTCGTTGTCAGCGTTTTGATTTTAAACGCATTTCACCCGAGGATATAGCAAAGAGGCTTTCGTTTGTAGCCGATAAAGAGAATATTGATTTAACCCCCGAGGCGGCAATGCTTATATCGCGTATTGCCGACGGTGCACTCCGTGACGCCTTGTCGCTGCTTGACAGATGCGCGTCTTACGGAACTGAAATAACCGAAAAGGTGGCAAGCGACGCCGCAGGCATAGCCGGCAGAGAGCATCTGTTTGAGCTTGTTGACGCCGTAATCTCTCACGATAGTCCAAGGGCACTCACGATAATAGATGAGCTTTACAATAATTCCTGCGATATGGAACGTCTTTTAAGTGAATTACTCTCTCATTTCCGCAATATGATGGTTGCTCTGACGGTGCCTAATTTCAGAGAGCTCGTTATTTGCCCCGATTCCGAAATAGAGATAATACGCCGCCAGGCAAAGAGCTTAACTCTTGAGAGTGTTCTCTCGTGTATGGACAGAATCGGTGACGCCATAGTCGAAATCAAAAGGGGAGCCGACAGGCGCACAAGTGCCGAAATGGCTGTTATCAGACTGACAAGTCCGAAGCTTGATACGGATACGGCGGCTGTTTTACGCAGAATTTCGGATATTGAAGTAAAGCTTAAAAACGGCGTGTTTAAGCCCTCTCCCGAATCTTTGGAGTCGGATTTTGCCGCGAACGCATCTCCGGTGAAGCAAAGCGAGCCGAACGAAGCGCAAACACAGCAGGTTAAAAACGAAAAGCCCGAAAGCAAAGAGGCTGTTTCCGATAAAACACCTGCCGCTTATGATGAGCCAAACAATGCGGAGCCGAAAGTAAATGAGACGTCGCAAGATAAAAACCGAGAAATAAAATCGGACGAAGTGTTTGAAAATTGGGCTGAGGTTGTCGATATATTGTCGCGTACTTCACCGGCTCTTACGGGCTTTTTAAACGGCTCTACGGCATTTGTTCATCCGGGCGGATTTTTACTTATAAATCGTCAAATTCAATACTCGGCCAAATGCTGATGACAGGTAACTTTTCAAACGACATTGTAAAGGCCGTGTATGAGGTCAGCGGCAAAAAATATCGTATAGGAATATACAATGACGAGCATTCCGAGGCAAAGCCGAAAAAAGACCCGTTAGATGGGCTTTTGAGCAGGGCAAAGGAGCTCGGCATCAATGTTATAGACCAGTAAATAAGATTAAATTGGAAGGAAATGGTAATAATATGAAAGCAAGAATTCCGAACCAAGGTCCTACCGGAGCCAATATGATGAAAAAGCTCCAGGAGGTTCAAAGTAATATGAGCGCGCTTCAGGATGAGCTTGCCGCAGCGGAGTACAATGCGTCGGCAGGCGGCGGAGCGGTTGAGGTTACGGTAAACGGCTCGCATGAAATTAAGGCTATCAAAATCAAACCCGAGGTTATCGACCCCGAAGAGCCCGAAATGCTTGAGGATCTTCTTATGGCTTCTCTCAACGAGGCTATGCGTAAAGCCGACGAAACCGCAGAGCGTGAAATGAATAAGCTTACCGGCGGACTTAATATCCCCGGAATGGGCGGTATGTTTTAATGGGATACAATATCCCTGCGCTTGAAAAGCTGATAGACGAATTTCGCAAAATGCCGTCAGTAGGCACAAAATCGGCGGAAAGAATGGCGTTTTATGTGCTCGGGCTTGACGATAACGGGACCGCAGAGCTTGCAAATGCCATAGTGACGGCTCACGAAAAAATACATCAGTGCAAAATTTGCCGCAATCTTACCGAAGATGAAATCTGCCCGATTTGCAGTAATGAAAAGCGCGACAGATCTACAATTTGCGTGGTTGAAAGTCCGCGTGATGTCATAGCGTTTGAGCGTACCCACGAATACCGCGGTCTGTATCACGTGCTGCACGGCGTTATTTCGCCGATGAACGGTATAGGCCCCGACGACCTCACCGTTAAAGAGCTCCTTTTGCGTATGAATGACAGCGTAAACGAAGTCATTATGGCTACAAACCCAACGGTAGAGGGCGAGGCAACGGCTATGTATATCAGCAAGCTTTTAAAGCCCATCGGCATAAAAGTAACAAGGCTTGCTTACGGTGTTCCCGTAGGTGCCGACCTTGAGTATGCCGACGAAGTAACTTTGATGCGCGCACTTGAGGGCAGAAATCTTATATGATTAAAAGGTTCGGCAGTTAGCTGCCGATAATGTTGACGAAAGGTAAAACTTATGGCTGCCGAGCAAATCAAAAAAATTGCACAGAATAAAAAAGCCTACCACGATTATTTCATTCTCGAAACCTACGAGGCGGGTATAGAGCTTTTCGGCACGGAAGTCAAGAGTATACGCGAGGGCAGGATAAACTTAAAGGATTCCTGGTGCAGTATCGACGGCGGCGAAATATTTGCAAATTCGGTTCATATAAGCCCGTATGATCACGGCAATATTTTTAACCGCGACCCTCTGCGCGTAAAACGCCTTTTAATGCATAAAAAAGAAATACACAGGCTTTACGGCACAATAAAACAGCAGGGGCTGACTCTCATACCGCTGTCGGTCTATTTTAAAAACGGCAGGGCAAAAATGGAAGTCGGTCTTTGTAAGGGCAAAAAGAATTACGATAAGCGCGACGTTGCCGCCAAAAAGGAAGCAACGCGCACTATCGACAGAGAGCTGAAAGAGCGAATGAGATAATATATAAGGGGATGAAAGGATTTCGACGGGGTCTTTGAACCACGATAAGCGAGCAGCGGTGTGGTGCCGCTTTAAACAGCCACAGTTTATTAAAAATAAACGACAAAGATTCTAAAGTTTTACTCGCTGCTTAAGTCAGCGGGTCGTTCCCTCCGAAGTACCGCGATCGGATAAGGAGCGTCATCAGCGGTAAATGTGAACGGGTAACCGCCTTGTAACCCGTCACACACAGCAGGGCTACCAAAGCGCATAGACCGCCGTCGGGCGATGTGCCGAGGGAATTTTAAATAGACGGATACGCTCGTAGAAATTTGTGAGGATGAGCTTTCGGACGCGGTTTCGATTACCGCCATCTCCACCATAAAAGGCAGCCGAAAGGCTGCCTTTTTTATAAATCCCAAAGCGGTTTAAAAATAAATGTAATTTGTCTTTTGACTTGGCTTTTGACTTTGACTTCTGCTTTTACTTTTACTTACTTTTGTCTATGTCTGTGCCTATGCCTGTGTCTGTCCTGTACCTTTGCCTATGCCCGGGCCTGTGCGGCTTTAAAGACGGTTTTGCTTGTTACGTATCGACACACTTTAGATATATATTAACTACACTTGTGCTGATACGTAACACTTTTTACTTTACTACACTGAAAATCAACGCATATTTGTTTTTTTGGCGCGGTTATGGTAAACTAATAGTATAATTTTTCGGAAAGCTGCGGTGATAAGCTGTGATAGATAAAAAATATGCAGATTACTCATGGGAAAAGGCGAGCGCGCTGTTAAATATTGATTCTCCGACGGGGTTTACCAAAAGCCGCCGAATTTGTTAAAAAGGAATTTTCGGCTCTCGGATTTCCCGCCGAATACACGGTAAAGGGCGGCGTTCTTGCCGACCTCGGCGGAAAAGATGATAACAATGCTTTGCTTTTGGAGGCGCACACAGATACCCTCGGCGGAATGGTCGCCGAAGTCAAGAGCAACGGCAGACTGAGAATAACGCCCCTCGGCGGTATGAATGCCTGCAACGCCGAAACGGAGAATGTCAGAATATATACCCGTTCGGGCAAAATATATGAGGGCGCGCTTCAGCTTTGTAACGCTTCAATTCACGTTAATGGCGATTTTTCGACTGTTTCGCGTACTTGGGACAGCGTCGAAATCGTCATAGACGAGGACGTAAAAACCGATGAGGATACAAGAAAACTCGGTATAGAAACGGGCGATATAGTTTGCTTTGAACCGCGTACACGCCGTACCGAATCAGGATATTTAAAAAGCAGATTCCTTGATGATAAGCTCTCTGTGGGCATATTGCTCGGTTTTGCAAAATATCTTAAAGACAACGGTACAGTTTTACCGCGGCGCGTGTATGTGCACGTTACCGTTTATGAAGAGGTCGGCCACGGCGGTTCCTCGACTGTGCCGGGCGGAGTTACAGAGGCAATATCGGTCGATATGGGGTGCGTCGGCGACGGATTGAAATGTACGGAAAAGCAGGTGTCCGTCTGCGCTAAGGATTCCGGCGGACCTTACAGCTATGATACCGTAGGCAAACTGATTGAAGCCGCAAAGGCGATGGGTGCCGATTATGCCGTTGATGTATATCCGCATTACGGCTCGGATGTTGAAGCCACATTGCGTTCGGGCGCAGATATACGACACGGGCTGATAGGAGCCGGAGTTTATGCGAGCCACGGCTATGAACGTAGCCATATAGACGGCGTTTACAATACGCTGAAGCTGTTGTGCGGTTATTTAAATGTATAAATATTAACGGAGCTGTAAAAATTTACAGCTCCGTTTTTCTATCCGATAACTTCAATATCCTTTATCCGCATCTCGTCGCCGGTGACAAGATATGTATTGTCACTGCCGCAGTGCGGACATTTTTTTGCGTATTCGGTGGTCTTATATGTTTTTTTACAGTCGCGACAGTAGGAGAGACCCTCAAGGATTATCATTTCAAGCTCGGTGTCTTCCATATAATCCGTTTTTTTCTTTGCCCACTCAAAGCAGTCCGAAAAATATGACGGAACAATCGATGAAACCTCGCCTATTTCAAGAGTCAGCTTGGTGACCTCTTTTACTTTGTTTTCCTTGGCAATCTCTTCTACTCTGTCTATGACATTCAGAACTATACCGAGCTCGTGCATGGCTTAGCCCTTGTCGCTGTGCGCTTTTTTGTAGGCTATGCGCTTCTTTTTAAGCTCTTTCGCCTCATCCGAGCCAAGATGCCCGAGTATTTTAAACGCACGTTTTGCGGAGTAGCCCATAAGTCCGCCGACCTTCTTTTCGGCAACTCTCATATCGGTGCATTTCGGATTATCGCGTACAAGATGTATTGCGTCAAATTCACACTTCGTGGTGCAAAGACCGCAGCCTATACACTTGTGCGGGTCAACATACGATGCGCCGCATCCGAGACAACGCCCGGTTTCGGTTTTAACCTGCTCCTCTGTCAAATCGAGATGTGCGTCTTTATAGGACATCTTGTAGTCGATGCTTTCATCCATACCGGCTTCCTGACGTCCTGCCGTATCATAAGACGGATATGTAAGGTCGTCCTTGTTGAGCGGTGTGAAATTGCGACGGTCACGGCCTATGGTCATTGAAGCGTCGGGGCGTACATGGCGATGTAAACTCTCTGCCGCCTCGTGACCGGCTGCAATGGCGTCTATTACAAAACGCGGACCCGTAAATACGTCGCCGCCGACAAATATGTCGGGATCGTCCGTCTCGTATGTGAATTTGTCTGCAACCGGGTAATTGCCGTGCCAGAATTTCACCTTTGAGCCCTCAAGTAGGTTGCCCCATTCAATTGCCTGACCTATGGCAAAAACGATTTTGTCTGCCTTTATTTCAACAGTCTCGTTTTCGTCATATACGGGAGAGAATTTGCCTGTTTCTGGGTCTATCGTGCGAAGGCACTTTTTAAAGATGATGCCGGTAACCTCTCCTTTGTCGTTTACGGTGACTTCCTTCGGGCCCCAAGAGGGATTTATGCCGACATTTTCTTCTTCGGCCTCAAGTATTTCCTCGTTGCTCGCAGGCATGGTGTCGCGCGATTCAAGGCAGAACATCTTAACGTCCGTTGCGCCGAGACGGTGAGCATTGCGCGCGCAGTCTATCGCAACGTTACCGCCGCCGACTACCACAACATTACCGGAGAATGAATCCTCGCGGTGTTCAAAGCAATGGCGGAGATATTCTACGGCAATAGCGGTGCCCTTTGCGTCATCGTTTTTAACGCCGGGACGTTTGCCGCCCTGACAGCCTATGGCGATGTAAAATGCCTTGTAGCCCTGTTTTTTGAGCTCATCTATGGTGACGTCCTTGCCGACTTCAACGCCGCACTTGATTTCTGCACCGAGAGCTTTGATTATGTCGATTTCGGCAGCGATAACATCCTTTTCAAGCTTGTAGCTCGGAATACCGTATGTCATCATACCGCCGGGAATGGGATTTTTTTCAAATACCGTCGGCTTATAACCCATCTGGGCGAGATAATATGCGGCACTGAGTCCTGCGGGGCCGCCGCCGATGATGGCGATTTTCTCGTCAAATGAACCGTGAACCGACTGTACCGTTTTTTCGGGAACATATCTGTCCTCGGCTTTAAGGTCGAGATCGGCTACAAATTTCTTTACTGCGTCAATTGATACCGGGTCGTCAATTTTTCCGCGTGTGCATTCGCTCTCGCAGCGCTTGTTGCAAATTCTGCCGCATACTGCCGGGAACGGGTTTTCGGTTTTTATCATAGCGAGTGCTTCACGGTATTTGCCGTCTCTCGCAAGGCGAAGATAAGCCTGTACCGGAACGTGCGCCGGGCATGCAGCCTTACAGGGAGCGGAACCCGTGGGATATGTGTTAGACATACGCGCCGTATCGCGGTAGTTCTCATCCCATGCGTACGGACCCCAAATGTTGTTGTCCGGCAGGGGAGCGTGCTTATATTTGAAATCCGTGCCGTCCTTGTGGCAGAGCTTCTGACCGAGCTTTACGGCACCTGCAGGGCAAGTTTCAACGCACTTGCCGCACGCTACGCAGTTCTCTTTTGTAACCTTGGCGGTATAGGCGCTTCGCGAAAGATAAGGCGTATTAAACAGAAGCGATGTGCGAAGAGCGTTGCATATCTTAACATTGCAGTTGCATATATCAAATATCTTATTTTCACCGTCAATGTTGGTTATCTGGTGAACATAGCCGTTTTTTTCGGCAAGCTTGAGTATTTCAAGTGCACGTTCTTTTGTTATGTAGTGTGCTCTTCCGGTTTCAACGGTGTAATCCGCCATATCGCCGAGCTGTATGCACCAATCGTCAAAATCGTCTGTGCAGCCGTCACCCAAAACAGCGCGTGAAGCGCGGCAGGAGCAAATACCGGCAGAAATATGACCCTCATATTTCTGAAGCCAGTATGAAATATGCTCAAGATCCACCGATTCGCTCTTGGCGTCTATGGCTTTTTCAACGGGAATAACGTGCATACCTATGCCGTCGCCTCCGGGAGGCACCATCTGAGTGATACCTGCAAGCGGAACAAACGTCATTCTCTCAAAGAATGAGGCAACAGCCGGATTTTTGGCTATTCTGTCAACGGAAGAGTTGAAAAGCTCGGCCGAACCGGGTACGTAAAAGGGTACGCGGTAACGTCTGATTCTCGGACGGTCTTTAAGCTCGTGATTGTGGTCGTAATTATCGCCGTAGTCATATTCGAGAATGCCTATATACGACATCTCGTCAAGAAGCTTTTGCAGATCAATAGCCTCATACTCTTTGTTCATAGCGAGTAACTGCTCAAACGTGTAGTGCTTACGAAGCTTCATTTTGTTAGCAACGTCGCACATTTCGGGAGTAAGTACCTCGCGCAGACCCCAATATTCGGGATCGTCCGATGTCACTCCGCCTATCTTGTGTGCCACAACGTCGGTGATTTTTCTGCCGAGCTTCAAATAGCGCTTATCAGGGTTTTTGTCACCCTGATATTTGCTGATGATTTTTTTATTCTGATCGGGCATACTTTTATGTCTCCTATTTAAAGAATCTTCTTACTAAGTCGCGGCTGTACTCAACGGTTTCCTCCATATCGCCGAATGCCATAACTTCACCGGCATAGAAGGTGTTATCCTTGCCCTGCATAGCTTCAACCTTTTCATACCAACCGTCGGCATAATCCTTGCTGCCTACGTGCGGGAAATAATACCAGTCGTCTATGCGCTCAATCTTGTCAACCTTAAGACCGCACAGTTCCATATCTTTAAGAGTTGTTTCCTTGGCTTTGTCAAAGGGAACATCCTCCATACCCTCGTGGTTACGAAGAGTAAAGGTAACAAGCGGCTGATCTGTTACGCCGTCGGACCAACGGTGATAGAATACCATAAGATGACCGCGTGTCTCGTTAGTCATATTTTCAAAGAAGTAATATGAAATTTCGGGAGCGTTGCCTTCTTCGGGACGAACGGCCATTGTAAAGTATTCCTTATGTACGATTTTTGAGAAGAGATCCTTTTCTTCTTCACGCGGATCGCCGTAGCCGAGGAACAGCTCAAGCGGAGTGCAGATTATGAGCTTGTCAAATTCTTCGGTCTTACCGTTTACCGTTACAAATACCTTATCGTTTTCTCTCTTGATGTTTGTAACTTCCGAATTTAAGAGCGCCGGATGCTTAAGGTGATTGTTAACGCCCTCCCAAATGCTTTGTGTGCCGTCGTACCAAGTCCACAGTTTACCTGTCGAAAGGAATTGCTTAACAGTAAATGCGTCAAGATATTTTAAGACATAAGCGGCGGGGATTTCATCAAAATAACCATAGCCGAAAGAAGTGAACGGACCCTTCCAAACCGTGGTGGCGTCCTCGCAATGGTTGAGCTTTAAAAATTCGGAGAACGGCATTGAAAGGTCTTTAAGGTTGGGGTTAACGCCCTCAATATGAGCGAGCTTCATTTCGGGAGAGGGGCAGGGACCTTCATAGCGTCCCTCCGAAATTCCGCGGTGACCGTTTACATCATAGCCCTTGTATTTTGTTTCAAGAAGCTTTGACAGTTTTTTCATCTTGGATAGCTTTTTGAGCATAGCTATGGGCGACATTTTCTGAGGAGTGCCGTCCACTTTCATAAATTTGCGTCCCATAGGGGGGCCTCCGACGTGTGTTGTACCGCCGAATTCCTCGCACTCATGAACTGCAAAGTAAGTGTCGCAGCCCATTACCGCGCCCATCTCTATGGTGCGGTCCTCCCATTTGCCCTGGGCATTTTTAACCTTCATTTTCGGGGAAAATGCCTTACCTCCGACGCGATTGGATTTTTCATAGATTACATAGTTATCATACCCGTTTTTTTCAAGGTACATTGCCATGCTTGTGCCGGCAGGGCCTCCGCCGATTATACAGATGCGCTGATTCTTGTTTTCCATAAAAAGAATCTCCCTCTTTTAAAAATTCGGTACGGATTTTTTATCCACAACACCGTATCGGTTAAATCTTTAACAATTTAATTATAGTCTTGCTTATTTCAACGTCAATAGAATTTTCGACCTTTTTGACGTTAAAATTTACATAATTTTGTCTTAAAATAATTGTTCAGTCGGTATAATATACAATAAATTAAGATGTGTTTATAAAATATGTCGTTTCGTAAAACGGAAATATTTGAATTTTATAATTTGTGTGTTATATTATAGCTATTCTTATTTTGAAAACAAAACTCAATGAGAAACGGGTGAATTTTATGAATATAATTCCGAAACCGCAAAAAATTACGTTTTCCGGCAAATATGTCCCGAAAGGCAGCGTAAACGAGAGCGTTGACGCCGATATGGGAAAAGAGGAATACTCGCTTAATATAAACCGTGACGGCGTTTCTTAAAGGGCGGCAGTGAGCGCGCCTTACACTATGCCGATATTACGTATAAGCAAATTCTGCGAGAGGACGGGAATATGCTCCCCGAATGTGAAATAACGGACAAGCCCGTATTTTCTTATCGCGGCTTTATGGTGGACGTCTGTCGTCATTTCTTTACCGTGGAGGAAATAAAAAAAGATAATCGATGCGGCGGCAATGCTCAAATTCAATTATTTTCATTTCCATCTTTCCGACGATCAGGGCTTCAGAGCCGAAATAAAAAAGCACCCGGAGCTTTCCTTGGTAGGCGGTAGCCGCGAGGGCTCACATTTCGGTAAAAAAGAAAACGACGACAGCGTTTACAGTCATTTTTATACTCGGGCACAGCTGAAAGAAATAGCCGAATACTGTAAAGAGCGGTATATCGAGGTTATTCCCGAAATAGATATTCCCGGCCACGCAAGCGCCATACTTCAGGCGTATCCCGAGCTATCGTGCAATAAAGAGCAGGTTAAGGCAAAAACAAGCCAGGGTATATTCAAGGATTTGCTCTGCGCCGGAAATCCCGCGACATTAAAGCTGATTTATGACATTTTAGATGAGCTTTGCGATATTTTCCCCGGCAAGTACTTCCATCTCGGCGGCGATGAAGCCCCGAAGGATAAGTGGAAAAAGTGCCCCAAATGTCAGTCAAAAATACGCGAGCTCGGGCTTAAAAACGAAGAGGAGCTGCACTGCAGTCTTGTGAACAGAGCCGCAGAGTATCTCGAAAAAAAGGGCAGGCGTGTCATTTGCTGGAACGAAGCGGCAAACGGCGGTATCCTCGATAAAAACATAACACTTGCATATTGGCTTGATAAAACGGGCGTCTCGGTAAAGCGCGCAAATGAGGGCTGCCCCGTAATTATCGAAAAGTTTAAGCCGTATTATGCCGATTATCCGTACGGTATGTATCCTCTTAAAGATGTATATATGTTTGACCCGAAGAGCATAAAGGGATTAACGGAAACAGGCAAAAAATCAATAGTCGGAGTGGAAACGCCGATATGGACGGAGTACATCACGGATTTTGAACGGCTTTGCTATATGTGTTTTCCGAGGTGGTTCGCCGTCGCCGATACCGCGTGGAACGGCAGAGACGAAAAGAATTACCGCGAATTTCGTCTTGCGGCAAAGTCTTACTGCGACGCGCTTAGAAAAATGGGTGTTTCTTCCGCTCCCGAATGTGATTGGGACGAGAGTCCGCAAAAGCGGCTTCGTGAAACCCTGGCGTTTGCCGATAATCTTATGACAAAGAATATGCTGCGTCAGCTTTTAAATGTCGAAGAATAAACATAAACAAATATAAATAAGTATAAGCAAACCTAAACCCAAATCCAAACCAAACCAAACCTCAAACAGGTAAGAATAGCCGAAAGCAGGTAAAAAACACAATAAACAACCAAATACCGACAAGTAAAACAAATATCCGCCGAAGCAAAGGCAAAAAAACGCACCCCACTTTTGTGAGGTGCGTTTTGCTGCCTTGCGAAAATTGATAAAGAAAGTTCTTTATCAACGGCATTTTAGGTATATGCTTTACAGCTCCATAACCTTATATATCGTGTATCCGGCATCTTTGGCAAGCCGAACGAATTCACTAAACCTCTGCTCAGTCACACTTTTACTGGAGAATTCTTGAATTGGCAAACTGCTCTTCGACTTTGGGTGCTTTTGAATTTCTTCTACTACATTTTTCATATATGTTATTGTTTGGCTGAACGCTTCATTATTATACTTGAAAATATACTGATTGTTTTTTGAGTCCTCTGTTTCTGTAGGCATATTGCTTTCTCCTTTGATTTTAATAAATTATTTGTTGTTTGACTTTGTCTTATATGTAAGCTTTCCAATAAGAACAGATAACATAAATATGTTTATGTTTACACTCTCACAACTATTTTTTCTTGCCTTTCACACTTTTTTTTATTGTTTTAATCAATAAAGCACACGGTATTATGAACAACACTACCAAAACCAACCAAATTAAAAAATTTTCTAAATCATAAAAAGCGTCGCCACTTGATGCAAGTCCCACTACAATAATTCCTGCAAGAGCTGCCCACAATGTACTGCCAATCATAACGGGATAGAAGTTTTTATCACCATCCTTTGCCTTTGCTTTCTCAGATAAATTATCAACTAAAGGGGTGTAATTGGGATCTAAAGTCTTTATTTTTTCTTCTGCTTTTACCAAATCGTTTGAATAGCATCTTAATATTATATTGGTGTATGCTCTGCCTATAGTGTCAAGTAATAAATAATTTTCAATATATGATTTTAAATAGGCGATTACTACTTGTTTCGAGTTTTCAGCAAAATATTTTTCCAGAAGAATTGCCATAGTCTTTTGGAGTTGCGCAATAGCAAATGCTCGCTCCTCGATGTCATCAATAGAACCATTTACTTCTGAAAATTTTCTATAGTGAGACTTTGCCCAATAAATATAATCCTCACAAAGACTATCAATTTCCGTAATTATTTCTTTTGCAAAATTCCATTTTTCGTCTGATGATTTGTTGCTCTTATCAATCAAATCGAATACACTAAATAATGAATTAGCAAGGCGAATCACTGCATTTCCCATGTTTTGCAAATTGGTTTGTCTGGCTTTATAGTAATTGAAATAAAATAATGCTTCCCAGTCATTTGGATTTTCAAACGTAATCATTTCATAATATTTTGACGCCAATTCAGCATTAGCATCATCTTTTGCACGTCTCGCCATTACATATAGATTCTTAACTTTATCTGAAACATCTACCTTAACTGTGCCTTGAATATCAACCGTTCCCTCAATCATCATTTTCCTTGCTTCTTCAACGGAATATTGACAACCGCAAGATTGACAAACAAACACACCGTCCTGTTTAATAAGTTTCGTACTTCCGCACATTTCGCAAGTTAATTGTTTCATAAAATTACTCCTCCAAAATCATTTGCTTTTCTTTAATTTCAACATCTCTTAAATTGTTCTTTCAGATATATTTCAAAGGCTGCTTTCTGAGTCCTGTTCTTCATCTTTATTTTCCGCTCTCCGCACAATTTTGCAACCGTATCTTGTTTTAATCCCAATATTACAGCCGCTTCTTTGTCTCATAGCCGTTATAACACCACTCCTTTATTTCAACATTTTACACTTATTATTTTTTGCCTTTACAAGCGCCGTGATTTCATTTGAAATGCTTTCTGCCGAATCGTCATTGTCCGAAGTGACGGCAGATGACAGCTCTGCCATTTTATCCGCAATTTCCGCTTCTTCACGAGCCAATGCCTCGCTTGACATCGGGTCGGAATAACGCAGCGCTTCATATACCTTTTTGCAAGCGGATTTAACGCTTTCGCTTTTTGCGGAATCCATAAGATTTTGAGCGTCAACTGTCGCAAGCTTAATAAACTGCGTTTTCTCTTTAACCTTTTCGCCGACATCATTGACAATCTCCGCCGTCGCATTTGCTTTGAGAACGGAAATGCCCATAAACGCTAAAATCAAATACTCGATAACGATAATAGCAACAACGGAAACGCTCGGTATAACCATACAAACAACGCCGATTACCATTGAAATAATCATACCTGTAAAGGTAATCTTGATTACGGGAATATTCAAAAACAAACGGTCAAGTTTTCCGGGTTTGAAAGATATTTTTTTGCACAAATGAGTTGAAGCAACATAGCAATTGCACTTGCAATATATGCCGCCCAAAAGTTTGCTGTGTTCTTAAATCCGACGGCAAAAGCCAAAACATTGTAAACAGCAAATAACAATGCCCACGTAACCGCATAAAACTTAAAATTCTTTTTCTTTCATAATTTTTACCCCATTAAAGAATTGCCGAAAGCAACTGATTTTTAAGATTTTCAAATTCTTCGTCGGAAATCATTCCTGAATTTTTCATAATATTAAGTTTTTCAACCTTAGCCTTGAAAACAGCCATATCATCAGTCGGTTGCGATTGTGCAGGCTGCTCCGCTACGGTATTCATTGCTCCGTTTACGGCATTTCCGACAACCGAGCCTACCGCACCGCCAACGCCTGCCATTGTGCCGAGTCCTACGCCCATATTGGTAAACTGTCCGACAGCCTCGTTTTCGGCTACCTTTTCAGCAACCTCAAAGCCTCTTTCCTGTTGATATGTATAGCCCTCTTGTGCACGCTTTGTAGCCTGCGCTTTTGAGTCGATTACAACCTTTTGCGCTTCGGTTTCGGCATTGATGATTTCTGTCTGCTGACGAAGTTTTGCCTCGGCAATATCTGCATATTGTCTGAAGTGAAGTTCTTTGAATTTTTCATATTGTCTGTCGCCGTCGGGCTTTACAATCGTTGTTACGAAAAATCTTTCAAGGCTTATACCGTAATCTGCAAAATCGGGGACGAGGAGATTGCGGATGTTCTCTGAAAATGCGGTAAGATTTTCGTCAATTTCAAAAATGTTTATCGCATTAGTTTTCATAACCTGTGCAATGTAGGTTTTAACTCTCGTCATAAGGAAAGCTCTGAAGAACTGCACAAGCTTTTCACGACCTAAATATGTTTCTGTACCGACAAGCTTTAACAATAGCTTTCTGCTATCCTCTACACGCAAGCTCATTTCGCCGCTTGCACCGATTGAAATCGGGAAGCCGTATGTCGGCTCAACATATTGAACTTTTGAGTCAGTTCCCCATTTAATTGCCATCTGTTCGGTTTTGTTAATGAAATAAACCTCACAATGAAACGGAGTTTTACCGCCTGTGGGAATATTAAGAGCTTTTCCGATAAGCGGAATATTTTGTGTTTCAAGTGTGTATCTGCCCGGGCCGAACAAGTCAAGTGCCTGTCCGTTCATCATAAATATTGCTTCCTGCGACTCATGAACAATGAGTTGAGTAAGTGAGTTAAAATCTTCAAGCGGGTGCTTCCAAATGAATGTGCTGTTGTCACCCTCGTATTTTATTACTTCTGCTATTTTAGACATAGAAATTCTCCATGCATACAACATAATCCACATTATGTTGTACATAGAGCAATAAAAAAGCCTGCCACATAATTGACAGACTAAAAAAGAACATAGAAAATCAAGCCTTTTCAAATTTGCCGAAAAAGATAAGCAGAAAGGGCTTTATTGTCATGTTCAATTTTCGACAAATTTCAGTTTTTCATGCTTTTCGCAAGCAAAGTGCTTTACAATCTGCCTTTGTTATGATACAATTTAAAATGTATAATTAACTTTATTGTATCGGTTATGGAATTTAATACAACATAATGTGGATTATGTTATTCGCCGCCGATTTCGGTGGCTTTTTTCATAGTATCAGCCGCATATTTTCCATTCTTTTGCGGTGTTCGGTGCCGGGAGATGATATAGATCCGAGTCGTGTTTATACTGCTGTGACCGAGAATGTCAGCAAGTTTTGCGATGTCCTTCTCAATCCCGTAAAACACACGAGCGAACAGGTGGCGCAGGTTATGCGGAAATACTTTTTTCGGGTTAACATTTGCTTCCTCGCATAAGTCTTTCATTTCCCGCCAGATGTTTGTGCGGCTTATCGGCTTGCCCGTGCGAGTTACAAAAATCATACCGCTTTTTATATTTTGCTCTGCTGCGTAGCGGAGCAATTTTTGTTTCAGCTCTTTACGATAAATACCGCCCGTGTTTTTGCTTTGCAGTTTACAATCGCCTCACCGTTCTTTACCGCCTCGACAGTAATAAACTGCAGTTCGCTGACACGAATACCCGTTCCGCATATAGTCTGTAAAATAAGATTAAGCCTTTCATTGTGCTTACGCTCCGCCGTTTTGCAAAGCCGTGCGTATTCTGCTTTTGTCAACTCTTTTTCTTCTGGGCAGAATACCTGTTGTTGCAGTTTTAAGGATTTCACCCTTAAATCGTGCCAACCTAAAAATGAAAATAAACTGTTGATGCTTGCAAGCATTGAATTAACGCTCCGCACGGCGTAATTATTCCCCAAATATTTTTTATACGCTATCACTTTTTCTTTTGTTATTGCTGCGTTTTCGGCGTATACCGAAAACGCTTTCACATCGCGGATGTATTTTTCAATTGTTGACGTGCTTTTCTCTTGCAGCTCTAAATTTTTCCTAAAATTTTCAATAATATCTGCTGTTAAAATTCGTTCTTCCATTTTTTACCTCCGAATATTTTCTGATATTTTACCCGAAAAGTATATAACGGATATACGGTAAGGCACTTCATTAGGCACTTACAAAACCGGACTCGGCATAACAAAAAGAGCAGACAACCGTCTGCTCGGTACATAAAATTCAGATGAAAAACAAAAATCGAGTATTCATAAAGTTAAATTCCTTATGAATACTCGATTTGGTGCCGATGACCGGACTTGAACCGGTACGGTATTGCTACCGAGGGATTTTAAGTCCCTTGCGTCTGCCGATTTCGCCACATCGGCGCATTTCATGCTTTGATATTATATTAAATTAAAGCCTCATTGTCAATAATTTACTAAAATTTTTTCAAATTCAAACAGGTATTACGCACATATTTTGCGCCGTGTTATTGACGGCGCAATATTTATGTAGTAAAATATCAATAAGTTGTAAGATAAACCGCAAAATCGACGCTTTTTGTCGGTCCGTCTTTGCAGCTTGGGCTTATACAGTTTAATATTTGATAAAAAATACGGTTTCGCGGTTCTTGCCGCGAATTAAAAGGGAATCCGGTTAAAATCCGGAACAACCGCCATTACTGTGTTTGACGTAAGAGAGTCCGATCCATTGGAGCTTTCCGAGAAGGCGACTCTTCCCGTGATGTATGGGATCATAAGTCAGGAGACCTGCCGTATTTTTATGGTTAAACACAACTTTGGTGAGAAGAGTGCAGCCGATTTATCAGCTTTTGATTTGTGCTGTCGGTGCACTCTTTGCCCGATTGCACAAGATTTTTTCGTTGGTTAATTTGTTGCACTCTCCCTGCTTTTCGGCAGGGAGAGATTTTTTGTGTTCGGAGGATTTTATGTTTGGCGACGACAAAGAAAAATGGGTAGTAAATGAGCTTGTGCGTAAATCCGAGGAGCTGAAAAGGCTTCCGCGAAAAGACGATTTCGATGACGCCACACGCTCGCGAATTAAGGCATTTTTAGGCCCTTGGCCGCGCGCTCTCGAAAAAGCCGGTCTTAAAACTCCCGGTGGGAAGCGCAAAAAGTAAAGAGTTTTGAAAGGAGTAAGGTATGTTAAAACCTAAAAAGACAGTAAAGAAATGTCTGTCATGGCTTCTTGCTCTTGTGATGATATTGTCTGTGATACCCGTTGCGGTACTTGCCGCACCGGCTGATCTTTCAATATCGTCGGCAAAGGAGCTGCTCGCGTTCTCCGAAAAGGTGAACGGCGGTGAAGACTTTTCGGGAAAAACAGTAGAGCTTACAGCCGATATCGACCTCGGCGGAGAAGGCTCCGAATGGACGCCGATAGGCTCCTCGTCATCGGTTTTTGCCGGAACATTTGACGGAAACAACCACGTAATCAGCGGACTTTACATTTCTTCGGGTTCCAATGCGGGACTCTTCGGAAAGGTAAACGGCGGTACGGTTAAGAATGTTACGGTTAAGGGCAGCGTCAGCGGTTCTTCGTCGGTTGCAGGCGTTGTCGGTTACCTCAATGCAGGCAATATAATTGGCTGCGGAAATAATGCCGATGTCAGCGGCTCTTCGGGAGTCGGCGGCGTAGTGGGCTATGTCGGCGGCGCGTCTACCGTTTCGGGCTGCTACAATTCGGGTAATGTCAGCGGTACAACAGGCTACATAGGCGGCGTAAGCGGTCAGCATTGGCGCGCAGGCAAACTCGAAAACTGCTATAACACAGGTAAGGTATCGGGTCCTGCCTCTGTCGGCGGTGTAGCCGGCGGACACAAAGCGGCGTCTCCCGAGCTTGTAAATTGCTACAATGCAGGCACGGTTGAAGACTCGGCAGGTTACCAAAACAATATCGGCGCATTGATAGGCGCCACAAGAGGAACGGCGGAGAACTGCTATTATCTCTCAACCTCGTCTTTCGCGGCAACAGGCAATAAAGGCGATGTTGACGGCGTGGCAAAGGTTGACTCCGTAACCGAGACTATGCTCGGTTCGGCATTCATAAAGGATGAAGAGGGAATAAACGGCGGCAATCCCGTGCTTTCTTGGCAGGGCAAAACTCCCGACATTATAATAGCGTCGTACAGTCAGTTGAAGGCGTTTGCCGACAGCGTAAACGACGGCAACTCTTACGAGGGTAAGCTCATCCGCCTCAATGTGAATATCGAACTCGGCGGTGCCAATAACCCGTGGACGCCTATAGGCTCCTCGTCATCGGCTTTTGCCGGAACATTCGACGGAAACAACCACGTAATCAGCGGACTTTACATTTCTTCGGGCTCCAATGCGGGACTTTTCGGAAAGGTAAACGGCGGTACGGTTAAGAATGTTACGGTTAAGGGCAGCGTCAGCGGTTCTTCATCGGTTGCAGGCGTTGTCGGTTACCTCAATGCAGGCAATATAATTGGCTGCGGAAATAATGCCGATGTCAGCGGCTCTTCGGGAGTCGGCGGCGTAGTGGGCTATGTCGGCGGCGCATCTACCGTTTCGGGCTGCTACAATTCGGGTAATGTCAGCGGTACAACAGGCTACATAGGCGGCATAAGCGGTCAGCATTGGCGCGCAGGCAAACTCGAAAACTGCTATAACACAGGTAAGGTATCGGGTCCTGCCTCTGTCGGCGGTGTAGCCGGCGGACACAAAGCGGCGTCTCCCGAGCTTGTAAATTGCTACAATGCAGGCACGGTTGAAGACTCGGCAGGTTACCAAAACAATATCGGCGCATTGATAGGCGCCACAAGAGGAACGGCGGAGAACTGTTATTATCTCTCAACCTCGTCTTTCGCGGCAACAGGCAATAAAGGCGATGTTGACGGCGCGGCAAAGGTTGACTCCGTAACCGAGACTATGCTCGGTTCGGCATTTGTTTCGGGCGACACAAATCCGAAGCTTGCTTGGGAAAGCCTTGTTTCCGCAGATAAGCCCGTTCGTCCTTCGTTCAGCGAGGGAACCGAGCTTTCGGCAAAGCTTTCGGGTTACATTAAAGAGGCAGTCAAGAGCTCAAAAACCAAAGCGGGGCTCACTTCCGCCGACACTCTTTTGGGCAATGAAAGCTATATGTCAGGCGCCAGCTCTACGGCTACCGACTGGATGGCACTTGCTATGGGTCGTTACGGATATTTCGATTCCGTAGACGGAAAATATACTTATCTTATCGACGACGGCACAGGCTACACCGACTATCTCAATGCCATGAAGTCATATGTCGAAAAGACATACGCCGAAAACGGCGGTACACTTCACAGCGTAAAGGCTACCGAGTGGCACAGAGGCGTTGTTACAATAGCGGCTCTCGGCGGCGACCCCGCAAGCTTCGGAACGTATAACGGTCAGCCGATAAATCTTATCGCGGACGGCAGCTATAACTGCAAGGTAAAGGGCGGTCCCGGCAAACAGGGTATAAACGGCTGGATATGGGGTCTTATTGCTCTTGATACCGGTATGTATGAGGTTCCGAGCGACGCCGCATATCAGCGTGAGCTTTTCATAAAAGAAATACTTAATGCAGCTTACCGACGGCGTAGACGGCAATAAATACGGCGGCTGGGTTCTCGGCGGTTACGGTTCATCGTCGGATGTTGATATTACCGCTATGGCAATACAGGCGCTCGCTCCTTATTACAATGACGATACCGTGTATACATATAAAAATGAAATTTCGGGCGACGAAGTTTCAAAAACGGTTCGTCAATGCGTGGACGAAGCATTTGATCGCTTAGGCTCAATGATGAACGATAAAGCGGGCTTTACTTCCTGGAATACCGATAACTCCGAAAGTATAGCTCAGGTTATAGTTGCGCTGACTTCTGTCGGAATCGACCCCCAAAAGGACAGCAGATTTATAACCTCCGACGGCTTAACGCTCCTTGACGGACTTCTGAGATTCCGCGATACAAACGGCGGCTTCTGCCATGTTGTCGGCAACGGCTGGAACAGTATGGCAAACGATCAGGCAACTTACGCTCTCGTAGCTTATTGGAGATTTGAAAATAAGATGAGAGCACTTTATGATATGCGCGGCGACTGGAGCGCGGAAACCAAAGCGGCAATCACGGACGCAGTAAGCGCCATAGACGCTCTTCCTCTGCCGACGGACGCAAATTATAAGTCTGCGGCAAAGAGCGCACTCGCAAAATTCCGTGCGGTTCCCGAAAACGAACGCAGATACGTAAATAATTATTCGGCTCTTGTTTCGGCAATAGAGCTTGTCGGCGGCGAGGGAGAGCTTGACTCAAATACGCCGTACATCACTTCTATCGCGGTTACAAAAGCACCCGATAAGACCGAATATTATGACGGCGACTCTTTTGATGCTGCCGGCATGGAGGTTACCGCATATTACAGCGACGGAGCGCAAAAGCCCGTAACGGATTATGAGATAATTTCCGGTGATTCACTTGAAGTCGGAACTCAAAAGGTATGTATAAAGAGCGGTAAACTCAAGACCTTTGTAACAGTTACGGTAAAGGATAACCCCGTGGGAGGGCTTGGGCTCCGAGACTTCACCGTACCTTATAAGCACGGCAGAGGACCTTTACAATCTGTCATATTACGTAAATACCAAGCTTATGGCAACTACCGGTGTTTACTTTGAAATGACCGATAATATCGACCTCAGCGACTATGACAACTGGACCCCGATAGGCTCTGACAGAAATCAGTTTGACGGTGTATTTGACGGCGACGGATATGTCATAGACAATCTTACTTCTCTCCGCGGCGGACTTTTCGGAACTGTCTGCCAAAATGCCGTAATTAAGAATGTCGGTGTCGCAAGCGGCGAAATCGGCAAAGAAAATATATACACTTCGTTCCTCGGCGGTATCGCCAAATGGAGTAACGGCGCAGACTTTATAAACTGCTGGAACGGTGCCGATATTTACGGCAGCGGTTACATGGGCGGTATAGTCGGTACAGTGCGCGACGGCGGCAAGAGTAATATCACGGGATGCTACAACGTAGGCTCGCTTTATGCAAGCAGCGGCCATACAGGCGGTATTGTAGGACATCTCGATACTACAAGACGTGATACTTCGGTTGAGGTTACAATAGACAACTGCTACAACCTCGGAAGCATAAACGGTATTTATTCACTCGGCGGCATTGTAGGACAGGCTCAGGACGGCCATACCATAGTCAATTGCTATAACGCAGGTAAAATAACTTCCGCATCCGACGGTCAGGCAGGCGCAATAGCAGGCTCGCTCACAAATGATAACAGGGTCCAAGAATGCTATTATGACTCTTCTGTTACAGAGAACGGAATCGGAGACGGTGACGGAAGTACCACAGGCGAGACAACCGAGTTTATGAAATCTCCCGAATTCCTCGCGCTTCTCGGCGAAAAATTCAAACAAGACGAATATTCTCTTGTAAACGGCGGCTATCCGATCCTTTATTGGCAAAAGACTTTTGATGCCGACGATGTAAACGAGGTTGTCGAAAAAATCAACGACATCGGCGATGTAACGGCGGACAGCGGCGTTAAAATAAACGAGGCAAGAAACGCATATGACAATCTCGACGACGATTTAAAGCCGTACGTTTCAAATCTTGATGTGCTTTTGAACGCCGAAAAAGAGCTTTCCGAAATAATAAGCCTCAAAGAAGCCAAAAAGACAGCACTCGAGCAGCTCGAGAGCTACAAGGACGCTTCGGATTACACACTCAATCGTGAGGCATTTAACAAGGCTCTCGAAAAAGGTATGGCTGATATAAGTGCGGCGAAGAATAAGGACGAAGTGAATACCGCTTTGATAAAAGCCAAGGCGGCACTTGACGAAATTCCGACAGATTCGTCACTCGGTAGCAATGACAACGGAAATGTCAATGTACCGTCGGTACCGGGTACAGACGGGAATACGTCAAATTCCGGAAATACCGCCGATACGGATATTAAGGGCGTTTCAATTCCCAAAACAGGCAGAATCGGAAATGCGGCGGTTGCATTTTTAATGTTCTCTTCTTTTACTGCGGCAATGGCTGTTACCGCCAAACGCAAAAAGGACGAAGAATAAGACGGATTGATTACGTACCCGACGGGGCATTTTGTCTCCGGCGGGTACATCGCTTACACTAAACCGAAAAATGCCGATTATCGGCGGATTCATTTTGCAAGGGAGGTATATACCACGGATAAAAACAAAACCAAAAGAGCTCTTATTTGCTTTTTTATGTGTTTTTTGCTTATTCTGCCGTCGTCTCGGGCTTTTGCCGCGGCAGGCCCTACGCTCAGAACTACGCTTTCCGACAATACAACTCAGCGCGGAAGCAAAAGACATTTGACGTATGGGCGAGAAATGCGTCAGGCGAAAAAATAAAAGCGACGGTTACGTTTAACGGCGAAAAGCTTTCGCCCACATGGGACGATAACGAAAAATCAAGCTATACCCTTAACTTTACCTTTGAGGGCGATAACACGGTTGTCGTTTCGGCATCGTCCGACGGCGGGCGAAAAAAGCAGCTTACATATCACATTAACTACGAGAAAGCGCGGCAGGGCGAAAAAATCGGCACGGCTGTTTGGAGCATTGAAATGTTCACCATAGGCTGCGGATATCTCGTGTATCCCCAAAAAGTAAATATATACGAGGGCGAGACGTCCGCTCAGCAGCTTTTGCGCCTGCTTAACGAAAACGGATATGTGGGTTATTACGGCGGCAGCGTAAGCTCTTCGTTTTACCTCGCATATGTAGCCGACGGTACGGCGTCTGCGGCGAGATATAACAATTATCAGAGAAGCTCGTCCGCTTCGTCTCCGAAAGCACTCGGAATTTCACCGACAATACCGTCTGTTTTGGTGCCGCATCTTAAAAGCACAATGACGTTTTATGACCCCGGCGATTATGAGAAACTGGAAAGGCCATCTCGGTGAATTTGTAATAACAAACGGCTCGGGCTGGATGTATTCCGTCAACAACGTTTTCCCGAATGTCGGTTTTGCCGATACATACCTTTCCGACGGTGATATCGTCAGAGTACAGTTCACTCTCGGCTACGGAGCGGATATAGGCGGCTTCGGTGCTATGGGAACCTCAATTCCGAATGTCGAAAATCAGCCGAAATCCGGCTATTTTTCGGTGGCGAATAAGGACTCGCTTACAAAGGCAATAGAAAGAACCATTTATTCGGGTCTTATAACGCGCTCAAATGTAAAAAATGCATACGCCGCGGCATTATCCGTTGCCGAGACGCTTGACGCTTCGCAAAGCGCGGTCGATAACGCGGTTTCCGCTATCAATTCGGCACTTCAAAATCCGGGGTCGGAAACAAACTCCGCTCCTGCGGATGCTCCTTTGTCCGTCGGCGGCAGCGGCGCTCATGTGTCCTCCGGTGCGGCATTAGGCGGCAAGAATGCGTCGGGCGGCGCGGCAGCTTCCGCTTCCGGTGGGTCTGCCGACGCTGTCGCGGCTTCGGCTGCGGAGGAATCCGCTTTTTCCGAGACCGATGCGGGAACGGAGGAGATAACCGAAACTTCAGAGGCTCTTTCCGAGAGCGAAGAGAGCACGGAAAACGCCGTATCATTGTCGGAAAACAAAAAATCAAAAACGCTTGTCACGGTAATATGCTTGGTATCGGCATTTATCGTTTTGGCAGGCGGAGTATGCTTTATTGTGTTTTATGTGTAAAGAAACGCCGCAAAAACGGCGAAAAAGAAAAATCTGTTAAGGAGAGCTCTTCCCAAAAATGACAAAACGTGTTATTTCGGTGTTTTTATGCGTCCTGTGTGTTATATCCTCAATTTCTTTCATCGTATCGGCAAAAGAGAATAGGAGTATACGTCCGACAATTTCCTTAGCGTCGCGGACGGTATTATCGCATGGAAAAAAGCCGATAACGGCTCGGAACCCGACGGGTATTTGATTAACGATAAATATTTGGAAAATGCGGGTACTACTCCGGGGGATTGGTATCCCATAGCTCTCGGCAGACTCGGAATACAGGATAACAACGAGGGCTACCTTGCGGTCATAAAAGACAGGGTAGAGGAGCGTTATCGCGAAAGCGGAAGGCTCAGTGCCGCAAAGGCAACCGAGTGGCACAGAATAGCACTCGCCGTTCTCGCTATGGGCGGCGACCCGACAAATTTCGGAACCGACGAAAACGGCGCGCCGATAAATCTGATAGCGGACGGAACCTACGACCGCGGCAAGACAACGCCGCTCGGAAGACAGGGCATAAACGGCTGGATATGGGGGCTTATAACTCTTGACAGTATGCGCTATGCCGTGCCTGACGGAGCGTACAACACCCGCGACGATATAATCGTTGAAATAATTTCAAAGCAGCTTTCCGACGGCGGATTTGCCCTGAGCTCGGATGATGCAGACCCCGATATTACCGCTATGGCGATAACGGCACTCGCACCATATTATAATTCCGAAAAAATATATTCTTATCACAGAAAAGCGTTGTCCGCCGATGAGAGCAAAACGGTGCACGAGGTTGTTGATAAAGCGGTTTTGTGCCTTTCACGTCTGCAACTCGACACGGGCGACTACAAAAGCTGGGGAACTCAGAATGTAGAGAGTACCGATTGGGTGGCGGTGGCGCTGTGCAGTCTTAATATCGACCCTCTCTCGGACAGCCGTTTCATAAAAAACGGCAACACCCTTTTTGACGGTATAATGCGTTACAGAATGACGGACGGCGGATTTGTCCATTCGTTTACTTACGACCCCGACAATCCCACATCTTTGCCCGATAAATCAAATACCATGGCGTCGGAGCAGACCCTTTATACCATGGCATCTCTTTGGCGGCAAAAAAAACGGTATGAGAACTCTTTTCGATTTCAGAAAAGAGCAGAGCTCCGCGCTTAAATCGCGAATAAACGACCTTACTTCCGACATTTCAAATCGGCAATAAGACCGATAAACAAACGCTTCGCGAGCTTCTTGCGGTTTTTTATTCGTTGCCCGAAACAGAGCGGTGCTACGTGAGCAATTATTGGACTTTGTCCGATGAAGCCAAAAAACGCGGAATAGACGTTTCGGAAATAGCGGGTGAAACCGCGGTGATTGTGTTTTCGGATGATGACGCAAACGACGACGCCATTTTGTATTTTACCGATTCCGACCGTGCAATGGTTGACTCTCTGCCAGAAAAACTCACTACGGAGCAGTATGTTTTGGTTGTGACATTGCTTGATAAGCTCGAAAGGAGTGAAGATTTTGACGGTAAAGACGCATATCTCCGAAAGCTTGTTTCGGCAAAGGAGCAAATTGCCGCGGTTCAGGCGGAAATAGATTCGCTGAACGACGACATTAAAGCCGAGCTTTATCCGTTTGATAAAATCACGCTCAAGGATAGGGGCAAGGTGAATAAAATCGTTAAACGCTATAACGCGCTCAGCGAATATGACAGAGCAAAAATCGAGCGTTGGGAGGATGTCGTCAAGACAAAGACAAAGCTTGACAATATCGTTCGCGCCATAGTAATATCTGTTGTACTGTTTGTTTTAGCGGTAGGACTTACCGTGTTTATAATTATAAGAATCAGACGCCGTAAGATGAAAAAAACTCTCGAAATGGAGGAGCTTGCGGCAATGTATAAGGATGAAGACGACGAAATGCGGTAATTTTTTCTCGTGGAAGGGGAGTCATAATTGAAAAAAGATATTTTGGCGCTCCTGTCGTTGGCGCTGATAATAGCCGTATTGATTCACGGCACAAACATTCAGTCCGTTGACGAGTACTACCTTACTCATATCGACGATATAACCCCGCAGAGCGAGACGGTTTATCAGTATTCGCTGTGATACCGTGCTTCAAAATTACGACGAGCTTGACAAAGTCCTGCAATCCGATAAATACGTGCCGCAAAACGGCGTTATATTGCCGGAAACCGAATATGTGTTAAGACCCGGCGACACCGTTTTTGATATACTTGACAGGGCGGTAAGGTATAATAAAATACAGATGGAGTATCAGGGTGCCGATAAAAACAGCTATGGCAGCGTATACGTTCAGGGTATAAATTATCTGTACGAATTTTCCTGCGGACCGCTTTCGGGTTGGATGTATCAGGTGAACGGCGAATTTCCGAATTACGGATGCTCAAAATACAAACTGAAGGACGGCGACCGAATAGCATGGGTCTATACCTGCAATCTCGGCAAGGACGTCGGCTGTATATGGATGGGAGATGAAACGGGATGAAAGCTTTCGGCGGATATCATCCGGCTGTTACTTTTACATATTTTATATCTGTGCTGTTAACGGCTATGTTTGTATGGAATCCCGTAATACAGCTCACAGCACTCCTCGGCGGCATTATGTTTTCGCTTATGCTCGTGAGGAAAAAGGCTGTTTTAAGCGATATGGGCTTTTATCTTCCGCTTTTTCTGCTTGTGGCTGTTACAAATCCTCTGTTTTCGCATAACGGCGTTACTCCGCTTTTCTTTATGAACGGTAACCCTGTAACGCTTGAAGCGGTTGTTTACGGCGTTTTTATCTCGGTGATGGTTGTCGGAGTGCTGTTTTGGTGTAAGTGCTATAATGAAATTATGACCGAGGATAAATTCTTGTATCTGTTCGGCAGAATTATTCCGAAAATGTCGCTTGTGCTTTCGATGGCTCTCAGATTTGTTCCGATGTTTAAAAGACAGATGAAAAATGTGAGCAGAGCGCAAAAGGCAATGGGGCTTTATTCGCAAAAAAGCTATGTTGACAGATTACGCGGCGGAATACGTGTTTTTACGGCGATGATTTCGTGGTCGCTTGAAAATTCCATGGAGCTGTCGTCGTCTATGAGAGCACGCGGATACGGTCTGCACGGTAGAACAAACTTTTCGCTGTTTAAATTCGGGGCGAGAGACGCGGCGGTTTTATTGTCGGGATTATTGCTTTTTGCTGTCGTACTTATAGGCGTCGGCAGCGGAAGCATCGATTTTACATTTTATCCGGAGCTCGGTAAAATAAGTCTTTCGTTAAAATCGTTAATTACTTACATTTCGTTTTTTATATTATCGTTTCTTCCGTTTTTTATTGAGGTAAAGGAGAATTTAAAGTGGAAATATTACATATCGAAAATTTGAATTTCCGTTACCCCAAGGCGGAAAAAGACACGCTTCACAATATTTCTCTTAATATCTGGCAGGGTGATTTTACTGTAATATGCGGCGCAACTGGCTGCGGAAAGACCACCCTTTTAAAGCTGATTAAAAACGAGCTTGCTCCCGCAGGTGAAAAGAGCGGCGAGATACTCTATAACGGGAAAAGCATCGATTCCCTCAACCTTCGCGAGAGTGCATGTGCCATAGGGTTTGTCGGGCAAAACCCCGATAATCAGATAGTTACGGACAAGGTTTGGCACGAGCTGTCGTTCGGTCTTGAAAATCTCGGCGTGCCGCAAAATGTAATTCGCCGCAGAGTGGGCGAGATGGCGAGCTATTTCGGTATACAGGATTGGTTCCGCAAAAAAACAGACGAGCTTTCGGGCGGTCAGAAGCAGCTTTTAAATCTTGCGTCGGTTATGGTAATGCAGCCCAAGGTGCTTATCTTAGATGAGCCCACAAGTCAGCTTGACCCCATAGCCGCGGCTGATTTTATAGCGACGCTTAAGAAGCTGAATACCGAATTCGGTATTACCGTGCTTTTGGTAGAGCACCGTCTTGAGGACGTTTTCCCGATAGCCGACAAGGTTTTGCTTATGGAAAACGGCTGCGTGCTTTTGTATGATTCTCCGCGTGCCGTCGGCAAAAATCTTAAAATAATAAATCCCGAGCATCCTATGCTCAAGGGTCTTCCGAGTGCCGTAAGGCTTTACAATCTGCTCTCGTCGGACGAAGTCTGCCCGCTTACGGTTAAAGAGGGGCAGGAGTTTTTCAGACGCAATTTCAAAAGGAATATAGACTTTTCCGACGGTGATAAATCAGAATATTCCGATAAAACCGATACGGCAATCGAGCTTAAAAATGTTTGGTTCAGATATGAAAGAGATTTGCCCGACATTCTGCGCGGTGTAAATCTTAAAGCAGTCCGCGGTGAGATAATTTGTATTCTCGGCGGCAACGGCACGGGAAAAACGACAATGCTGAATGTTATTTCGGGTCTTAATAAGCCGTATCGCGGCAAAATAAAGATAGACGGCAAAAAAATCAAGGATTATAAGGGCAATTCGCTGTACCGAAAGAAACTTGCATATCTGCCGCAAAATCCGCAGACGGTATTTTTAAAGGATACCGTTTCGGGCGATCTCGAAGAAATGCTCAAGGCGATGGAGTATAAAAAAGAAGAGCGCGAAGAAAAAATACGCGATATTTCCGAAAAACTCGGTATAACGGATTTGCTTACGAAGCATCCTTATGACCTCAGCGGCGGTGAACAGCAAAAATGCGCCCTTGCGAAAATGTTGCTTTCAGAGCCTACAATACTGCTTTTGGACGAACCGACAAAGGGACTTGACGCCTTTTCAAAGTCCTCGCTTTTGAATGTATTGAAGAAGCTTAAATCGGACGGAATAACGGTTGTTATGGTAACTCATGATGTTGAGTTTGCTGCTGTCGGCGCCGATAGGTGCGCGCTGTTCTTTGACGGCGAAATCGTTTCTTCCGATGCGCCGAATACGTTTTTCGCAGAAAATAATTTTTATACGACGGCGGCGAACCGCATAGCCCGTCCGCTTTGTCCCACAGCGATAACGAGTGAAGAGGCGGCTGAGTGCTGTCGCGGAAACGGAGAAGATAATGGTTAAAAAATGGCTTTCGTATATTTTTCCGTGCATTTTGGTGCCTGCGGCGGTTTTGCTCGGTGCCACAGTGTTTAAAGATAAACAGTATGCATGGATATCGCTTTGCGTTGCCGTGTTGTCGTGCGTTCCGTTTTTTCTCGCCTTTGAAAAGGGGAAAAGCGGTACAAAGGAAATGATTTTAATAGCTGTTATGGTCGCGTTATCGGCAGTCGGCAGACTTATTTTTGCGTGGGCACCCAGCGTAAAACCGGTGACGGCACTCGTTATAATAACAGCAATGTATTTCGGCCCACAGGCAGGCTTTATGACGGGTGCGCTGACCGCCGTAATATCGAATTTTTATTTTGGGCAGGGTCCATGGACACCGTTTCAGATGTTTTCGTGGGGTATAGTCGGGCTTATAGCCGGAGTTTTCGCTCCGCAGCTTAAAAAGAGTCTTGTGTTCAGAATAATTTACAGTGCCGTTTCGGGAGTGCTGTATTCTTTGCTTATGGATATTTATACAACCCTTTGGTATGACGGCACGTTTAATCTGACGCGGTATATTGCCGCTGTTACGTCGGCTGTGCCCGTTACGCTTACCTATGTAGTTTCCAATGTTGCATTTATAATAGTGCTTGCAAAGCCTATAGGCTCGGTTCTTGAACGAATTAAGACAAAATACGGAATGCAATAATGCATTCGTATAAAATCGTTCACCTTTACCTTTACCGTGCCGATAGAAGACTTTTTTATCTGAAATGATGCTGTAATCGCCGTTTTTGCGCAAACATTGACGGATTTTACCATGTAAATCCGTTTTGCGTAGGCACAAAACCCTTATTGATTGCAATAAATTAAAATATTTGAATAAATCATTTGACAAAGGTATGTACGTTTGGTAAAATATATAAGCTCTTTGTTGAGCTCAATAAATCGAATACGGAGAGTTATCGAAGTGGTCATAACGGGCCTGACTCGAAATCAGGTAATCCCTAACGGGACCGAGGGTTCGAATCCCTCACTCTCCGCCAAGAATAAAGGGTATAGCGTTTGCTATACCCTTTATTTTTTTGTTGATAAGACAGCAAGGGATTCGAACCCTTATAATCTTTTGCAAGACGGAGTCTTGTCAAAAGAAGTCTATAATAGGATAGTTTGCGGAGCAAACTCGAGGGCGAACGAAGTGAGCCGAGTCCCTCACTCTCCGCCAAGAATAAAGGGTATAGCGTTTGCTATACCCTTTATTTTTTTGTTGATAAGACAGCAAGGGATTCGAACAAGGACGGTCGGCTTTGCCGATGAAAACAGTCCGGTGGATTGTTTGAAAGTCCGTGGTAAAGAGCGAAGCGATGCGAAGGAGTACGGCAGTACGCCGAAAAGTCCCTCACTCTCCGCCAAAAAAGCAGGATATAGCAAAAGCTGTATCCTGTTTTTGCATTTTCGTTGTGTGTGAACAAGCTGTAATAAAAGCGGCAGAGTATACCGCTTTTGCGTGTCAGTAAAGTGCATTTGGTTTCCTTTATCGTTCTTAAAAGCAGCCGCTGTTGACAAAACAAAAAAAGCAATATAACATATTGTATACATACAATATGTTGCGGAAGTAACACATATTCTGTTACTTATAAAAAGCGGGGGTTAATATGGATAAAAAGAAATCAATTAAAAATCTCGTCGTCATTTTAATTGCAGTGGTGGCATTGGGGCTTCTTTGGGCTTTTGTCAAAAGCCAAGTGACAACAACACCGATATATATTGTTGATGATACCTTTACTCTGATTATACCGAGCATAATTTTGATACCCGGAATAATTTGCTATATCGCTTACTTTTTTGTCAATGACGCAAAAATAAAATCCGCGCTTAAGATAAGCTCCTTATGTATAGCGGCCTTCTGCGTGGTTTTCTCCGTGTCGTTTTTTGCCGCGGTATTTGTAAATTCTGGCAGCGAAAAGACGAGCAGCTATAAAGAAGCCGCCGAGAGTAAATACAGCTTGGGTAATTTTGTCGATTTGGCTGATTACGAGGCTGAGCGTTCGGATGATGAGCTGTATTCAAACGGATTTTTAAGCGGTTATTATACTGTTGATAATTATTCTAAAAGCGACGGCAGCTATAACTATTATACAGCTACCGTATATGAGTATACCGGCGGAACGGCGGCTTCGCGAAAGCTTATTAAGAAAAGGCTTGAAAAAGAACTGTTAAGGAAGACCTCGGTCGGCGGAAAAAGCATTAAATATACAGACGGAACCGAGGGCGATTACCGATATAAATACTGTAATTACACAGACAAATTTGAAATGCGGTCTTCGTCATATTTCAGTATCGTAGCGGAAAGCAGCGATAAGGTAACGGTATATATATTAAATTCGGATTATAAAAATCATTTCGGCGAGCCGTTTGACGCGGAAAAAATTATCAGCTCAATTTGCAGCTGATACTTGCGGCCTTTGCGGCCAAGTGAATTGTTTTTAACCATGTAAAGCACTCTCTGCTTTTTTAATGAAAGTGGAGGGTGTTTTTTGTATTTAAGGGCAAATCATACGTTTTTTTCGTCATATATAAGCGGCAAAAGGAAAGCGTGAATGTTAACGCTGCGGAAAGCATTTTATTATGAGAGGCAGCTGCCATGCTTGACAAAAGTTTAACGATAATTGTGTTGACATTTATAACCAAGTCATATATAATAAAAGCAAATATCTTTGGTAAAGGATTGATTTAATGGTAAAAAAACTGACGGCAGTATTGCTTACGATGTGCATGGCTGTTTCGCTGTTGCCTATGTTCGCTCAGGCGGCGTCAAAGCCTGATATTAAGGTGGGCGATTATGTCAAAATGGGAACATATAATAATGCCTCGATTCTTTGGCGTTGTGTGAGTATTGACGATAACGGCCCGCTTATGCTTGCAGACAGAATTGTTGACACTCTTGCGTATGATGCCAAGACAAACGACAACAGCAATTCGAAATCGCACAGCAGAAGCTATAAGCGCGCCGATTACGGCTCAAATTATTGGAGAGACAGCAATATGCGTTCCTGGCTCAATTCGACTGCGGCTGCAGGTAAGGTCGATTGGCTTTGCGGTAACCCGCCGAAGGATGGTTATGTCAGCGGAACAGGGGCCTATAATAATAAAGCGGGCTTTTTAAATGAATTTTCAAAGTCGGAAATTGCCGCTATGAAAACCGTTACCCAGCGTTCTCTTGTCTCTCATCCCGAATACAATAAGGGTATTGTTGAGGGCGACGCAAATTCCGATTTGTTATACTACACCGATATTTCGGAGGCTGTGGCTAATTATGATGATTCATATTTTGAAACCACGACCGAAAAGGTGTTCCTTCTCGATGTGAAACAGGCTAACGCCGTGTGGAAAAATCTTAAAGGCTATTATGTCGCATACAACAACGACGGTATGGCTTGGCCTTATTGGCTTCGCACTCCCGTTACCGACTGTAATCATGATATGCGTTATGTCAGCTCGTCGGGCGAGGTGGGCAGATATGCTCCGTGGTATTCCGATTTGGGCGTAAGACCTGCATTTTATCTCGATACCGAGTATTTTGTCGCAACCTCCGGCAGCGGCACTCAGGGCAATCCTTATGTCGGCTCTGCTCCGAATAAGCAGGAGGCGGATTATACAATTTCAGAGCCTGCGGAAGAGGCAAATCCCGATTGGAATGTCAGCACCGAGCAAAGCATTCAGCCCACGCTCGGACCATGGTATTCGGCTGACGGGAAATACTCTAATCCTACCATTCCCGTATACACTATTCAGAAGACTCGCAGCGACACGGAAAATATGGTTGTCGTCATTTGCGGTGAGGGATATACAAAAAGTCAGCAGGGTAAATTTATCAATGATGTAAAACGACTTTGGCAAGAGGCTATGAAATACGAGCCGTATCGCAGCTATGCCGACAGATTTAATGTTTACGCCCTCTGCACAGCCTCAGAGTCTACATTTGATAACGGGGGGAGCACCTTCTTCGATGTTATAGTTGACAGCTACAATTCTCCGGTTATTTCTAACAATCTCCACGGAAGCCAATGGAAGAACCATATTTTGGAAAGATGCATCGGACCTGAGTTTATAGAGAAAATTCACGATGCTCATATCAAAAAAACAACCGACCCGAACACGATTCCGACGAAGCCTAACGGCGAGTGGAACGAGTATGAACCGTATTACTATGTTCACGATTATATTGCGCAGTTCGCCGTGGTTGTAAATACAAAATCCGATTTCGGCGGTGCCTATAACAATCGCGAATACGGCTTCCACTATTTTATTTCACCGTCAGACAGCTATCGTGCGCCTAAGACCTTTGCACACGAGCTTGGGCATAGCTTGCTCGGCCTCGGCGATGAATACGGCACCGGATATTTGCTTGAGGATAAGGAACTGAAGTCCCTGAATCTCTCTTCGGTTGAAGACCCGGCAAAGATAAAATGGTCTCAGCTTTTAGGCTTCAGAAACACCTATACCTGCCGCAATGCTTACGGCTCAAAAATGCTTGTCTCAAGCTACGAGTGTATAATGAGAGATACAAATTATCAGTTTTGCGAGGTTTGCCGCTTGCAGGGCTACAAGAGAATGTCTCAGCTTGTCAAGGATGCAGAGCTCTACGTTGCCACGCCTGAGGTTAAGGAGTACACCGGAGCCTACTCAAGCCCCTCTGATTTTACGAACCTTGAAACAAGCTCGTACTATACTTATACTTCAAATCGCAGCGGCAGGCTTTTGAGCGGTAACGGTAAAAGCAGATTTAATACCGATATGAACGGTAAAAAAATCGAACTGCGTACTGTCATTCAAAATGTTTCGGATAAGCAAGCAAGGCAGATAAGGTTCAATATGTGGATAAGGCATTCCGACGGCAGCGTGGCAACCGATTCATCGGGTAATCCGCTTCAGACTACTAAAACCTTTGACATTCCCGTTTGGAATGATAAGGCGAATTTCTGGCCGATAGGTGCTTTGGACCACATCAAAAGCGATTTTAATTCAGGTCTGAAGAGCTGCTCGCTTATTTATCAAATTCCGTCCGACGCTCAGCTTTTGAACGGTGATACCGTGGCATTTCAGGTGCTTGACGAAAACGGTAACATCTTAGCGGACGATAATACGGAAACACAGCGTTACACAACCGTTTCAATCCAATATAAATTTGAGGACGGCACAGAAATACCGAATACTGCCGGAGGAACATTTACTGTTCCGTATGGCACAAAGCTTGGTTTGACGCCGGCAAAATCGCTTTACGGTTATGAATTTGTGAAGGCCGACGGCTTGAATGAGCCGATTGTTTCAGACGGTACGGTTGTTACATATTATTACAAAAAGAAAGCTGCTTCGGAAGAAAAGCCCGCACTTGCAATTGACAAGGCTTCAATATCGCTCGAAAGCAGCATAACAATGAATTTCAAAGTACCTAAAAGCAGTCTTTCGTCTTACGATGATTTCTATATGACATTTAAATGTAACGGAAAAGAAGAAAAGGCTACACAATATAAGCAGAACGGGGATTACTACGTATTCTCGTACAAGGGCATAAATCCGCAGCTTATGAATGATGAGGTTACTGCGGTGTTGCACGCCAAAAAGGGAAACGAGGAATACACAAGCCCCGAAAAGGCGTTGAGCGTCAAGGAGTATGCTTATACATTGCTCGACAGATACAGCGGCGATGAATACTCAAAGCTGCGCACGCTACTTGTGGATTTGCTGAATTACGGCGCTATGGCACAGAAATATGTAGGGTATAAGACGGATAATCTTGTTAATTCCGAGCTGACCGCTGTTCAAAAAAGCTGGGGCAGCAATGGGGGAGAGGAATTTAAGAATATCAGCGACTTAAATTACAAAACAATAAGCAGTCCTACGGCGCAATGGAATACTTGCGGCTTGGTGCTCAACAATTCAATTATGCTCAGGGCTAAGTTTTCCGCTAAGGACGTTGAAAACAAGACCGTTGAAATCGCATTTAGGAACACAAAATTTACCTATGATAAAAATGATTTTGTGAATAACGGCGACGGCACATATTATGTTTATTGTAATGAGCTTTTTGCACATGAGCTGAGCGATAAGCTTTTGCTTACGGTTTATGAAAACGGCGTTCCTTGCAGCAACACAATGCTTTTCAGCGTCGAATCATACGCAAGTGTTATTCAGCAGTCAAGTGCATATAAGGGTACTGCTCTTGATGATTTAACGCAGGCTATGATGCGATACGGAAAATCCGCCGCAGCTTACAGGACTTAAAAAAGGAGAAAAAATAATGAAAGAAGAGTATTCTGCTCCGTCATTTGAAATAACGGAATTTTGCACGGCTGATATTATTACCATCAGCACTGAACCGACTACAACCGACGTCTCGGGACCCATTGAACTTCCCGACATCAATATTTAAATACGGACTTTCGGATTGTATTATTTTGTTTCGTTCGGTTATGACAAGAAAAGCAGGATTGTTTTAAAACAATCCTGCTTTTTTTATTGCGAGACAGAGACGGCAAATTTTGCCGAAACTTCACGGGAATTCAGAAAAAAATAAGTGGCTTTTATAATTTTATCTCCCCTCTAAAGCTTCTTTTTATATACGCAGTCGCAGTACGGTCCGCCGGAGGCGAGAGTGTACTGCCGCACAAAGTCAAGTCGCGCCGCCCGCTTCGCTCATGGTGTAGTCGAGATGGCACAGGGCAGGGGTGAGGTCATATAGCCCCAGCTTTTTCATCAGCACACAGATGCCGCATTTGGTGAAGCGTCCCTCGTAGCCGCTGTCGTCGGGATATTCGTAAAACTCCATGTTCCACGAGTAGGGGTTGCGGTCAGCGGCTCTCAGCGCGGCGGTGGCTTTCATACCGGCAATGTCCTTTTCGGTGAATTTGCTCTTTCCGCTTTTGCGGCAGAACCATTTCATGGGCTTTGTCATCATGGATTTTGCGTAGTAATCTGTCAGTCTGTCCACCTTTGGGCGCTCCGGCATGGAGAGAATAAACGCACTGAGCATTGCACAGTTGACAATGTTCATCTTGAACCGGTCGGCCTTTTCAAACTCCGGCAGGTCTGCGATGATCTCCCTGTATTTCGGTTTTGCCTTTTTCGTGATCGCTTTTGCCGTATCGGTATCGTAGCCGAGCACCGCTGTCAGCTGTTTTCGGAATGACGGTGCAAACAGAGTCCACATCCCCAAGGGCATACCCAAGTATTTCATTGCACTGTCTCCTTACATTCTCCGCATTTCGCCATCTCCCGCAGCAGAACCAATCCCAGCACCAGCACCAGAACCAGCAGGTGTCCGGCGGATTCCGTGCTTTGGATTTTCCCGGTCGCCGCAAACAAAAAGTCGCCGATCACATAGAGCAAGCACCCGATCATACCTGCAATAAGAGCCCGTTTTTCTTTACTCGATTTCATTTTCTGCCTCCGAATCCGACCTTCACAATCTGCATTTCATCATGCCGTCGCCGACCTTTGCGAGGAAACGGAAAAAGCCGCTGACGGATGAGTCTTTCAAATCGTTGTAGCCCAGCATATAGCCTCGGCTTGTGACCTGCAAGCGGCTGTCCCACGGAGAAAGCTCGCTTTTCGCATCCGAAACCGCAAAATAAGCCCCCACATCCTTGATTTTTGCACTCTTGAGCCATGTTTTTGCAATCATCTTTACTGCCGTCCGGTTTGCCGCGTCAAAGACCAGCTTGCCGCCGGAGAAAGCGTCTGCCATACCCTGCACAAGAGTTTTGACCTGCTCGGTTAAAAAGTAGTAGAACACGCCGGAAGCGAAAAATACTGCGCCGCCGGAGGCGTCGATTTTTGAAAACCATTCAGTATTATTCAAATCGCATGGGATGTTTTCTTCACGCTCCCCGGCGGGCAAAAGCTCGTTACGCACGGCGATGACATCCGGGAAATCAAGATTGTAGATCTTGCAGCTGCCGTTGTCGCAGCTTCTTCCGGTGCTGTCCAGCCCGCAGCCCAGATTGACCACCGCCGCATTGGGGTGGACTTTCAGGTAATCCCGCACCTCAAAAGCAAGGTCATTCTGCCGCATGGCAACCTCCAGCGAGCCGAAACGCTGCATCAGGCCGCGGGAGTTTTTCTCCGCCTCAGAAAAATCGTAGTCGATCTCGTCAATCAGGCGAACTGCTGTTTCATCTTGGTAGAGATTCGGATACAGCTCCGAACATACCTTCCTGGCATACAGCGGAATGATCAGCGTCTCCTGTACGGTGTTTTTCTCGATTTTGTATTTCATAGGTTCCTACCTCCGTGAATAAAAACCGTCATAATTGCCGCCAGCACTGCCGAAATGACCGCCATGCCCACTGTGCCGAACAGCCACTTTTTCTGCTTGTCTTTTGCGGTAATGTACGGTTTGAGATCCTCTGTTCCGGGGATCGTCCATGCGTTTGTGTGCCCGACCCAGTAGTCGTCAACGAGAAAACGGTCCATCAAGTTCATCACCGATAAAATAACGAGCATTTGCCAGAAGCCCGCAAGAAAGCCCCGTGCACCGTTCACCGCATAGACGCACACCAGCACATAGGCAATATAGCCGGGAACGCATACCGCTTTGAAAAGCAAAGCGTTCCGCTTTATTCGCGTGTTGTAAGCCCCAGCGTTACGCACCTGTTCTGAACTTCCGAGCTGTAAAGATGCACCATTCCCACCGCGCCCTTGCGGATACCGATGGCGCAAACCAAAATGAGCAGAACGCCAAGTCCTATGCCTTCCAAAATCACTTGTAAAATCATCATTTACTTCCTTATCCCAAAGCCACATCAAGCGTCATCATGACGCTGAATCCTACCGCAAAGAACACCGTGCCGAGATTCGAGTGCCGCCCCTGCGACATTTCCGGTATCAGTTCCTCTACCACCACATAGAGCATTGCACCTGCGGCAAAGCTCAGCAGATACGGCAGCGCCGGGATCACAAGCTGCGCCGCGAGAAGCGTCAGCACCGCGCCGATAGGCTCGACAACGCCGGAAAGCACACCGCCGAGAAACGCTCGGCCCTTGCGTTCCCCCTCCGCCCGGAGCGGCATGGAGATTATAGCACCCTCGGGAAAATTCTGAATGGCAATGCCGAGGGATAGCGCCAGTGCGCTTGCCGCAGTAATCTGCGTATTGCCCGAAAGAAAGCCTGCATACACCACGCCGACTGCCATTCCCTCCGGGATATTATGTAAGGTAACAGCCAGCACCATCATGGTGGTGCGCCCGAGCTTGCTTTTCGGACCCTCGGCCTGTTCACTTCCCACATGAAGATGGGGAATCAAACGGTCAAGCAGGAGCAAAAACAGCACACCGACCCAAAATCCGATAAAGGCAGGGAGGAAGGACAGCTTGCCCATGCCCTCCGACTGCTCAATGGCGGGGATCAGCAGGCTCCAGACAGACGCTGCCACCATCACCCCGGCGGCAAAGCCGGCAAGGGCGCGCTGCACCAGATCGCTAAGGGATTTTTTCATAAAGAACACGCAGGCCGCGCCCAGCGTTGTACCCAAGAAAGGAATCATGATTCCAAGAAAAGTTTCCATTTGTTTCACCGCCTTTGCATTGCGTTTTTATTTGTTTCTCCTGAAGCCCGCCTCATCCCGATATTCGGGATGCGACTTTACGTACGGATCCTTATCGCCGCAGATGGTATAGTCGCACCGGCAGCCGTTCACGCAGGTGTTCGTCCGTATAAGCCTTGCATGGAGCAACTCCATAGACGCAAAGTCCACATTACACAGGGCGGGCATAATATCCGTAAGACCGTGCCTTATAGCAAACTCCGCTGCCGGGCACGATGTAAATTCATAATAAATAGGCTTGTCGGTTTCGTAAGGCGCAACCGACATCTCGTAATCGTGCCATTTGTCGCAGCCACTTTTCGCACGAACAAACGCCTTGTACATCAGCTTCCTCCAAAACGGCTTGTTGCAGTCCACAAATCTCAGCTTGCGGAAGGTCGGAAGAATCAGATTTTCCTCCATCTCTTCGATTTCACGGAACGAAGTAACTGCTTTGCAGACCACATAATAGCTCATGATGGCGATGCAGTCATAGGTGCCGCCTACGCCGTTGTGGAAGTTACGTTTGCCGCCCAAATCTGTACGCCAGTCGGAGAGGAAGTCCACATACTGCCGCTGTACCTTTTCCCATATTGCCTCCCGCTCTGCGTCCGGATAGTGCAGGGCGATCTTCGCCCGTATCTCTTTCTTGCAGGGCTTTGAATACAGCACATGGCTTTTGCGGTCAAATAGGAGCTTCTTGTCCTTCATCTGATTGCCTCCGTGTTTCAATCATCACACGACCGTTTCCGATCTCATTTTTTCAAAATGTCCGCGATTTTCGCAAAGTCCTCTTTGCCTCCTTGAAGATCGGCAGCATACAGTAGCAATGCACCATCTTCGGGCGGGCAGACACCGTATAGGGGACATTTGCCCGTTTGCAAGCGTTTTCAAAATCGGGTAAAGCACCGTAGAGCACTTCGTCGGCAGAATAGAAGAAGTGAATATCGCCTACGCCGGTAAAATCTCCCCGGGAGCCGGAGAGCATATAGTCCGGCACATTCTCGCAACCATGCCGCATGAATTTTTCACCGTTACCATAAAGGCATAGTCGATGGAAACATCTCTTTCATTGAGCGCCTGCATCCGCGCCTTTTCCGCATCGTTCCATGGCACTTCGCCGGGAGATACGGCGACGATGTGCCTCGGCTGCGGCAGCGGCTCGGGCTGCGCGTTGTTGTGCGCCGCGATCCCCAAAGCCAGCGCACCGCCGGAGGAAAAACCACAGGTGCTGACATTTCCGCCGCCATACAAGCCGACCATTCTGCGGTAACATTCGTACACCATCGCATAGGTCTCGGTAATACAATGTTCCATGCAGAGCGGGTAAAACGGAAACCACACATCACAGCCGGTATCGCGGCAGAGCTTGCGCATCACGGGCAGATCGCCTTTGTCCGGGCCGATCACCATGCCGCCGCCAAAGAAATAGAGAATCGCGCGCTCGGACGGCTTTGGATGCTCTCGCACAATCAGGCAGGGGAAGCCGTTTACCGCGATCGTTTCATAATATGCCTTGCGGTCGGTGGGCGTAAAAACGCCACGATGCCGGTTCTGCTTTTCAATTTCCTTTCGCAGTGCATCCTCCGGCAAGGCGAACGCCTTTTTCGCGCCGGAGAGCTTGTATACGCTGCGTAAGATAGATGCAAAGATACTCATGATTTAGCTCCCTCATTTCCACGCCGTAATGCAGAGCCAGCTTTTCTTTTTGTGTATCTGCACATCGTGAAAGCCTGCCTGCTCCAGATACATCTTCAGCTCGGCGTCCTTGTAGATGGTCATGCCGCCGATGATCTCCGTCCACTTCTTGTCCTTGTCCGTGTCGCCGTTGCTTTCGTTGCAGATAAGAAATGTCCCGCCGGGCTTCAGCACCCGGTAAACCTCCCGGAAGCACTGCGGCAAATCGGGCCAGAAATAGACGGTTTCAAAGGCCGTTACAGCATCAAACCAGTCATCTGCGAAGATCATATCCGCCACGCTGCCTTGCAGAACGGTGCAGCGGCCCTCCGCTATGGTGGCCTCGTTGACCTTTTTGGATTTCTCCACACTGACGGGGGAATAGTCAATGCCCTTGACAATACCCTCCGGACATTTTTTCAGAAGTCTCTTGATGTTCGCCCCTCCGCCGCAGCCGCAGTCCAGAACCTTGGCGTCCGGAGTAAGCTCCAAAAAGCGAAGCCCCCACCGTGCCACAGGACTGTGCCCTAGGTTCATCATAGAGACCATAATTTTTCCGCCAAGCCCTATAGGCTTGCGGGTGTTCTCAAAAAATGACATCTTATCACACCTCCGATTTCAAACATTCGGTATAAGTTAACGGAAATGACGCTTTCAGAACAACGCTTTTCCGCACCGTCCAGCCGTTTTGCCGTAGGAAGCGCAGGTATTCCTCGCTCGTCCACTTGCTGTGGAGGGGGAAGCCTGCCAGCTTCATGAAAAATGCTCTGAACTTGCCGGAAAAAGAGTTTCCGGCATGGGTGAAGGTCGGCGCAATCAACACGCCGTCATCCTTCAGAACCCGCTTGATTTCTTGCAGGGCTTTCTCCGGCTGTGGCACGATGTGCAGGGCATTTGACACGATCACTACATTGAAAGACTTGTCCGCATATGGCAGGCGGAACATATCCTGCACGGAGAAGTGCAGCTTGGCAGAGCTGGTATTCCGCTTTGCCTCGGCGATCATCTCTGTGGAGGCGTCCGTCGCCTCGATGTGTGCCGCCGCGTTTACGATGTGTTTTGCAATCAATCCCGTGCCTGTAGCAAGCTCCAGCACCGTCTTGGCTTTCACGACCGGCCGGATCAGATCATACATCTCTTCGTATGCCGCCCGATCCTCGCATAAAGCGGTCGTAACGTCCGGCATTTTTGTCCCAGAAATTCTTGTGTTCTCGCATTGCTGTCATTCCTTTTCCCGTCAGATTTGTCTAACGGATATGTATGTGTTATACGGTTAGTCACGGCTAACTCGCATGTCTTTTAAAAGCTGCTCTGAGGCAGCCGCTTATTTACTGAATACTGATTTTAATTTGTGTGTTGAGAATCAAAATTCGAAATACCGTATATATCGTAACATAAAATATACGGCTTTTCAATAGGCAACCGAAATTAACCCGAATTGTTAAATCCGTTTGGTTGATACCGAGAGAATATGTGCTACAATAATCTTGTTGTAAGACAATGTGCACGGCAACGGATTTTAAGGAGGTATTAAATGGATATAAATCTCGGTGAAAATCTCAAAACCTTGAGAATACGAAGTAGGCGCACGCTTGAAGACGTTGCGGAGATAATTGATGTTTCGAGGCAGTCTGTTTCAAAGTGGGAATCGGGAGTTTCCCATAGTTAAAGATACCACACCAAATATGATGAACCCACGCTTATACACTACCAGCTATAATAAACCGCAAGGACAGCAATTTGATGATACTGCTGTCCTTTCTTTTATAAAATTGCAGTACACATAAAAAAGCTGTAAAATGATAAATATATTTGTCCTTGTAACAATTCTCGGACATTTGCCTGTTATACTATCTGCAAAAAGCAAAGGAAGTGAGAATATGGAGCAGATTTTAATTGTCGAGGACGACAGTTTTTTGAATAAGATGTTAGACTATAACCTGACCGCAGACGGCTACGGCGTGACTTCTGCCCTAAATGCCAGAACCGCAGCCGAAGCCATCCGCCAGCGGGAATTTGATTTAGTGCTGCTGGACATCAACCTGCCGGACGGGAACGGTTTTGAACTGTGCAAGCTGATAAAGCCCCAGCACCCGGACACCATCGTAATTTTCCTGACCGCCAACGATCAGGAGAGCGACCAGATACGGGGCTATGAGGTGGGCGCGGTGGACTACATCACAAAGCCCTTTGTGATCGGGGCCTTGCAGCGGAAAATCAAAGCCATGTTCGCCATGCTGGAACACCACAAACCGGCCAAGGACATTTACGACGACGGGCGGTTGTTTCTGGACTTCTCGGAGCAGACGGCTTCCTTAAACGGCAAGCCCCTGACTCTATCCCCGATGGAGTACAAAATGCTGAACCTGTTTCGTAAAAATCCCCGGCAAGTGCTGACCCGTGGGCAGCTTTTGGAAAAGCTGTGGGATATAGACGAGCGGTTTGTGGACGAACACACCCTGACAACCTCCATCAGCCGTATTCGCAGCAAGATTGAAGCCGACGGCGGCGCACCCTACATCAAGACCGTTTACGGCATGGGGTATCAATGGACGGGAGGCGAGGTAAAATGAAGTTTCAAAACCTCTCGGTAAAGCGGCTGTTTGGCCGGGTGGCAATAGGGCTTGCCCTCTCCATGTCCGGGATCACCATAGCCCTGTTTCTTGTGACAAAACAGATTGCGGTGCTGCTGACAGGCGGGACGCTGCTGCTGTGCGCCCTTGTGGGGATTTTTGTACTGACGCAGGCGTTTGGAAAGCGGCTGTCGCAGTTTACCGCTGACCTGTGCCAGACCTTAGACCACATGATCGCCGGGAATGAAGCGCCCCAGCGGCCAGATGACAGCGAAACCCAGCTTGCCAGAATTGGACACCGGCTGGCAAGGCTCTATCAGATCATGCAGGAGAACCGCCGCCGGGTGGACGAGGAACGGCAGGAGTTACAGACCCTTGTATCGGATATTTCCCATCAAGTGAAAACGCCGGTAAGCAATCTGAAAATGGCGACGGACACGCTGCTGGAAAAGCCTATGACCAAGGCGGAGCGCACCGACTTTATCCGGGGAATCCGCAGCCAGACGGATAAGCTGGACTTTCTCTTTCAGGCCCTTGTGAAAACTTCCCGGCTGGAAACGGGCGTGATCCAGTTGGATAAGAAACCGGGCCGCCTCTTTGATACCGTGGCACAGGCCATGAGTGGAATTGTGTATGCAGCAGAGAAAAAGGAAATCGTCGTGTCCGTGGACTGCCCGGAGGATTTGGCCGTTTCCCATGACAGCAAGTGGACAGCTGAAGCCCTCTTTAACCTGCTGGACAATGCGGTGAAGTACACCCCGGCAGGCGGGAAAATCTCTGTGTCGGTGGTGCTGTGGGAAATGTATGTGGAGATCAAAGTAGCCGACACCGGCAAGGGCATTTCCGAAAGCAATCAGGCCGCCATCTTCCGGCGCTTCTATCGTGAGGAAGAAGTACACGAACAGCAGGGCGTGGGCATTGGCCTGTATCTGGCCCGCGAGATCGTAACACGGCAGGGCGGCTATATCAAAGTGGTTTCGGAGCCGGGCAAGGGTTCGGAATTTTCCATTATGTTGCCGACTAAATAAAGCACACTTATAACAGGAGAAAACACCATGAAAAAAATCAATTTTTGCAAAGCAACAACAATCATCTTAATAATCAATGCTATTTTATCTATTGTTTTATTTTTTCGTTGTTCCTGATAAAATAGCAATTCAATGGGTAGGTACATCCCCCCAGCAATGCAGTAGATTCTTACTATGTATTTTTTTGGTGCCAGTATTGTCAGTGCGTTTTGCTTTTACGGAAAACCTATTTTTTTACAATGTTCCTGTTTAGATTGTGGAATAGAACTAACGAGCATTTAGTGACATACTTAAATTTGTGTCTGCAAGTTGTATTTCTTACTTGTGAAATCTATATCGGATTATATAACCTATGTAATTTTAATGTTGCCATTGGTATAATTCTCATTGTGGAACTTATGATAGATGTGGTGATTGGATTGAAATTATTTCACAATCAATCTATCTAAAAGATTGTGTAGTATGATTCGGCGGACGACCATTTCCGGCTGCCCGCCGTAAATTTTTTTTTTGAAATGTCCGAGCGTTGTAACATTTCACCCCGATTTTCAATGAAATTTTTTTTTGGCCGCTGTAACATTTCGCGGACATTTGGGTTTTTACAATACCCTTATCAACAAAAGTGAGGAGGCGACGCAATGGAACTGACCCCGACATTGATTTTGAATCTGGCGCTGCTGATCGTCCCGCCCGTTGCCCTTGTGCTGGTGTTCCGGCAATGGCTGGCCCGGCACATCCGCTGGACGGTTGCCTTGACTGCTCTCTGTGATGTTCTCCTATTTTGGGATGAACTGTTCTACTATGAGAGCTTCGGCCTGTTCGCTGTGCTGATTCTGGTGCAGTTGGCGGCCACCGGCGCAGCAGCGTTCCGCATTTACAACAAACAAAAAAAGGATTGAATTTTATGAGCATTTTACAGACTATCGACCTGAAAAAGTATTACGGCACAGAGCCGAACATCACCCGCGCCCTTGACGGTGTGAACTTCTCCGTGGAGGACGGCGAATTTGTGGCCGTTGTGGGAACCTCCGGCAGCGGCAAGTCTACCCTGCTTCACATGATGGGCGGGCTGGACACCCCTACTTCTGGCAATGTGATTGTCCGGGACAAAGAACTGTCGAAGATGAACGACGAACAGCTTACCATCTTTCGCCGCCGCAACATCGGCTTTATCTTCCAGAACTATAACCTTGTTCCGATCCTGAATGTGTATGAGAACATCGTCCTGCCGGTGGAGCTGGACGGGGACACGGTGGATCAGAAGTTTTTGGACGAGATCGTTCACCTGCTGGGACTGGAAGATAAACTGAAAAATATGCCGAACAATCTTTCTGGCGGACAGCAGCAGCGTGTGGCTATCGCCCGGGCCCTGATCACCAAACCGGCTATTGTGCTGGCCGACGAGCCCACCGGCAACCTTGACAGCAAGACCAGCGCCGAGGTGCTGGGGCTGATCAAGCGTACCAGTGCGGAGTTCCGACAAACCGTTGTGATGATCACCCACAACAACGACATTGCCCGCCTTGCCGATCGGATCGTCCGCATTGAGGACGGTAAGATCGTGGAGTAAGGAGGTGGCAGGCTATGACATGGCCTTTTGAAAATGATACCAGCGGCATTGTAAAGCGCATATCAAACCGCAGTATATCGGCAAATCGAAAAAGAAATATCTTTATTGTTTTGACGATTGTACTTGCCAGCGCATTGCTATCTGCTATTGTACTCTATGGCTTTGGGGTTATGCAGGAAACGCAAAACCGCAACCAAAAAACAGCGCAGATTATGTATCATGCGATTTCTGAACAACAGGGACAGGAACTATACAAGCAAGAAGAAATTGCGTGGGTTGGAGAATTTTTCAACGCATTTTCTGAACAGGTAAACCATTCAACCGTGAACTTTACTTATGCAAATGCAGATATGCTAACATCCCAAAGTATGCCCTATTCGGGAGATTTACCAGCTTCGGAGAATGAAATTGTAGTGCAGGAATCCTTTTTGGATAGTTTGGGCTATTCAAATGAATTGGGACAGACAATTCAAATCCCCTTTTCTGACGGCACTACCCATGATTTCAAATTGACGGGAATCTTAGATGTGAAAACCGGCGATATTGGGCGCTATACAGCCATTATATCGAAAGAATTAGTAAGACAGCAGTATGGCGACGGAGGCATGATTGATTATTACATTGGGCTGAAAGGCGCTCAAAATATGAGCGAGGAAGAAGCCACCAACTATGCAAACACTCTGGCGCAGCAATTAAAAATTTCCGATGATAATGTGATTGTCCGTTCCACATATTTTAACTTAAAGGACGAAAATCACGGAAGCGATATGCTGTTCTATTTCTTGATCGGTTTTGTAACTTTCATTGGTTCCGGCATTGTGATCTATTCGATTTTTTATATTTCAGTAGCAAGCAGTATCCGTAACTATGGACAGCTTCGCACAATCGGAACTACAAAACGACAGATCAAAAAGATGGTTTACCGCGAGGGGAAATTACTTGCTGCCATTGCTATCCCGATTGGTTTGGTTATTGGAAATGTGATTGGGTACTTCCTGATTCCTGCCGGTTGGTACTGGCTGACCACTTTATGTGTGACGGCCGGGGTTGGCCTTTTTGCATTTATTATTGTGATGATTGCCATTCATACTCCTGTAAAAAGAGCTGCGGCAGTATCTCCGCTGGAAGCATTGCGATATTCCGATTATCAGGGGAAAATGAAAGAAAGTTCCGTGTTGCACCGTAAAATAACGCCTGCTTCACTTGCTAAAATGAATCTGTCCAGACAAAAGGCAAAGTCCACTTTAACAATACTTTCTCTTTTCACTCGGCGGAGTATTGGTTGTATTGATTTCGACAATGTTAGTTTCCTATGATGGCGTTGCAGAGGCAAGAGGCAGGGCGTTCCCTGTCGGTGAATTTAACATTCAGCTCAACGCAAATCAATCGTGGGACACTGCTGGTATTTCTTTGTCTGGATTGCAGAAAAAAGAATTTTCTAAATGCCGATTTTGTAAATGCAGTAGAATCTATTGATGGCGTTACAGGGAATCAAGCACTGGTATTACACGGACGCAGAATATCGTGTAAATGGTAATTCTGGAAAATGGATTCAGGGCTTTTGCCGAGATGAACAGCAGAATTTGGAGAAAGAGCGAATTGCGGGAACGACTGATTATGATGAACTGGTGGCAGGAAATGGAATTGTCTTGCTTCAAGAGCGTGCCGATCTCTATGATATTGAGGCTGCGTTGGGTGATACCGTCGAAGTGGACTATAAAACCAAATCCGGCCAAATTCGCACAAAGACCTATACCGTCATGGGCATTGTAAACGAATATTCTTACTCCGGCTTCTCAAAATGCTTTGCGCTTCCAGAGCAGCTTATGAATGAAGCGACCGGGATAGATTGCACAGGTACGATTTCTGTAATTACCGATATGGAAAAATTTGATACAGTTGAAGCTGCATTAAATCAACTGATAGACGGAAATAGCGATTTGGTTATGGAAACCATAAAAAGAAAGTATCACTTATTATAGCGGACTT